>ENA-OZGA01000257-OZGA01000257.1-human-gut-metagenome-genome-assembly--contig:-NODE-257-length-28022-cov-6.034719_pt1 | contig 28022 bp, 19 predicted proteins | sample MGYA00245112_ERZ653649 | MGnify/ENA primary metagenome ERZ653649 (study PRJEB26926, sample SAMN06165071) | human gut metagenome | biome: ENVO:00009003; feature: ENVO:2100002; material: ENVO:00002003...
ATCTACACTTATGCGATCGTCGGCAGCGTCAGATGTGTATAAGAGACAGGGGCGTTCCCGTCCACGGCAGGCCGGAGAGCTACTCCGTCGTCCGCGAAGCGGAAGGCCGCTACCGGCTGACGCGCGAAGAGCCTGTCGGCACGGGACGCAAAGGCTATTTCGTCCTCGAAGCCAGCGACCGCCGCAACGGGGTGCACAACACCTTCGGACTATGGAGGGCGAGCATGTCCGTGGACGGCGATCCCCGGTTCGAATACCGCATGGACGGCTTCACGCACGACCTTTCGCGCTACTGCGACGCCGTGAGCCACTACCCCATGCAGCTCACCTCGCGCAACGAGGTGATCCGGCTGGCGCAGCTGGCCGAATCGCCCGACTGCTTCTATCCCGTCATGCGGGAGCGCGGCCTCGTCCGCACCGCCGAGGGCGAGAAACGGCGCATCCGCATCGAAGCCGAAGACGACTGCGGCAACCGCTCGCAGCTCGAATTCGACATTCTCGGCCGCACGGAAACGCTCCGCGCCGAAGCTGACAGCACGGCCGTCGTCCTGCGGCCCGAAAAGGCGGCTTTAGTCCGTGCGGGCCGCGATCTGACGGCCCGCATCCCCGCAGGAGCGGTCTACGAACCCATTTTCTGCCGCCCGGAACAGCGTCAAGCCCCCGCATCCGACTCCACGGCGGCGGTCCTCTCGCCCGCCTACCGCATCCTCGACGCCGAGACGCCCCTGCGCCGCCCGATGACGGTCTCCGTACACGCCTTCGTGCCCGACGACATGCAGTCCCGTACGGTTCTCGCGACCCGTACGGCCAAAGGACGCATCGCCTGCATCGGAGGCAGATACGCCGACGGCGCCGTGACGGCGACGACCCGCACCACGGGCGACATCTTCGTCGCCGCCGACACCATACCGCCGCGCATCCGGCCGCTCTTCAGCGAAGGGGCCGACCTCGGCGGCGCCCGCAGCATCCGCTTCCGCGTGAGCGACAATTTCTCAGGCATCGCCTCCTCCACGCTGCTCATCGACGGCCGCTGGGTGCCCTGCGACCGTTTCCCGATGCAGGGAACGCTCGTACATGCGTTCGACCTACCCGCCGCAAAAAAACGCCGCAGCGTGCAGCTCACGGTGACGGACAGATGCGGCAATACAGCCCGCTGGGAGGGAACATTTTGGCGGTAAACTCTTAAATTCAGGAATTATTTTCTATATTTGCACACATCCCAACAACAAACACAATGACAGACAACAATCCCGACGTACGGAAACCCTTGATTCTGATAGCGGAAGATGTCGAGAGCAACTACAAGCTTCTGGAAATAATACTCAAAAAAGAGTACGATCTGCTATGGGCCAAGAATGGCAGGGAGGCTGTCGATTTTGCCATGGAGCACAAGCCCGACGCAATACTGATGGACATCAAAATGCCCGTCATGGACGGCATCGAGGCGCTGAAGGAGATTCGCCGCTACACGGCCGAACTGCCCGTGATCATGCAAACGGCCTATGCCTTCGACACCGACCGCCGCACTGCCGAGGAAGCCGGATGCAACGGATTCATCACCAAACCCGTCATGCCGCGCGAACTGAAAATGTATCTGGACAAATACCTGAACAAATAACAGAGAAGGTCCGGGAACAGCCGTCGCAAATCCGCCTCACACCCACACCGTCTCCAGCGGCCGGCCCCGAAAACAGGCGCCCCGCACAAGACTCAAAACCAGCCGGACAGACCGTCCGGCTGGTTTTTTCGCCCGCCCGCCGGCGCTTCGGGATACGCCCCTTCAGACCGGAATGGAATGCACCGGAGCGGTATCCGACGGCCACCGGGCCGCCCGCCCTGTCCGAACACCGCCTGCGGCATCTGTCCGTTCCGCACCGCGCTCCTCCCGACCGCCCCTGCGCGGGACGGCGCGGCACGCCGTCCCGCGCGCTGCCGCAAAAACAGCACAAAAAAAAGCGTTGAGAGACTCAACGCTTTTCCGTTTCATAACCGCCGTCAGATTACTTGTCCGTCACGGGAATAGGACCGTCGTAAGTTCCGCGCATGGTGATACCCTCGACGCTGATCAGCGCAATGTCGATATGATAAACGCCGTTTTCGTAACCGACCGTCACCCGGCCGTAGTCCTGCGCCGCACCAGACAGGATCTTGCCGTTCGCATCGCTCTGCATGCAGTAGGTGCCGTAGGCCATCAGCATTCCCGGCATGTAGTCCATGATCGCGCCCGGCACCATCGTAAACGCCTCGCGGGAAGCATTCACCTCATATTCGCCCGGCACCAGTTTCAGATCGCCGCGATCGTCGGTCGTCGGCATATTCAGCTCCACGCCGAAAAGCGTTCCCTTGACAAGTCCGCCCCGCTTATCGACCTCTCCCGTCCAGAACTTAAGCTGCGTCCAGTCCACGCCGGGGTCGTTGTATTCCTTGTAGCACACGGCCGTCACCTCTTCGAGTGCAACATTGACGGCATGTTTGAGCCGGCTGCCCGTCATATCGATCGGCTTCATTTCGATCGGCCCGGCGTAGCGGAAACTCAGGCGTTCGCCCGCTGGGGTTTCGACATTCGCCGCAAGCAGGTAATTCGCTCCCTCGCGCGAAACCGACACTTCGCCAGCCGCGAAGGTCAGCACTTCCCAAGTCCCGTCCTCCAGACGCCGCGTCGCATAGGTGTGACGCGGATCGGCCGACGGCGGAACGTGCCCCTGCGCCAATTCATAAGTCCCGTCGGGAATAACGGCATCGGCCGACGCGGCGCCGTACAGATCGAACAACACGGCGTATCCGGCCTGCTTGGTGACGGTCAGACCGCCCTGAATCTCGGTCTCGCCGCTGCTCAGTCCGAAATAGAAATTATCCCCGTTCTGCTCGGCCACGCCCGGAGTATGCAGCGATTCGAATTGTTGCGTCAGGTCATTCGCCGGATCTTCGAGCGTCGTCAGAACGAGCGATGCGACCTCACTCAGCCGGTCGTTTTCACCGGCGGCCGCCGCATAAACATAGTAATCGGTCGACGGCGCCAGCTCCGGAATGACTACCGGCTCGGTCCATGCCGGGGGGGGGAGTTCGATTCCGGAGTCCGAAAGAATCTCCCTTGCCGTGAGGGCATCGTTCCTCTCGGTCAGCACGACATAAGCGCACTTGGACGCATTTTCGACAAGAGCCGTGAAACTCACCGAAAACGGTGCGGTTTCACCTGCTGTCAGCGAGATTTTCGGAGCAGGTCCGGATTTTTCCCCGTTGTCATCGTCGCCGCAGCCGACGCATAACGACACGCAAAATACCGATGTGAGCAACATCGTCACAGGAAGCAAAAAATTTTTCATAGGGTTAAAGATGGGAATTGTGCCGGAACCATTCCGGCGGAATTAATAAAAACGCAAGTTACGACACCGGAGAGGCTCCGAAGCCATACGGGTGCAGCCGACGGCAGCGTCCGGGCATCCTCCGGTAACGTATTTGCAAATATAAGCAATTCAGACTATTTTTAATACATTACAGCCGTTTTTTTTCATTGCGAAAGCCGAATTATCCCGCCGCGCCGCGGACCCGACGCCCCATTCCCTGCGATAAAGGGCAAGAAAACACGAAATAAATTTGTAGATACTTCGGAATTTCGTACTTTTGCACCCGAAAATCGACATGGTCTCGTAGCTCAGTTGGATAGAGCAACAGCCTTCTAAGCTGTCGGTCGTGGGTTCGAATCCCGCCGGGATCACTCGACGCCGGGCCGCAAATGCGGCCCGGCATTTTTTCATCCGTATCGAAAACGCCATAAAACAGCCTTCCGCGCGCATTTTTCCGCAATTTATTTTGCCGGGCGGAATATTTTGCCTACATTTGCAGGCTTAAAAGCCCAAAGTGGGTGAGCGTTTTTTATTAATTACAACAAAATTTTATAGCAAAATGGCTGTTAAAATTCGTCTGGCACGTCATGGTAAGAAGGGTTACGCCTTCTATCACATCGTTGCCGCAGATAGCAGGGCGCCACGTGATGGTAGATTTATCGAGAAGCTGGGTACCTACAACCCCAACACGAATCCTGCTACGATCGACCTGGACTTCGAGAAAGCACTGGGCTGGTTGCAGAAAGGCGCACAACCTACGGATACCTGTCGGGCAATTCTCTCGTACAAGGGCGTATTATACAAGAAGCACCTGCTGGGCGGTATCGCCAAGGGCGCATTCTCGGAGACCGAAGCCGAAGCTCGTTTCAACAAATGGATGACCGAGAAGGCCGGTAAGATCGAGGCTAAGGGCAACAAGCTCGAAGCGGATGCCAAGTCGGCCGAAAAGGCCCGTCTGGCCGCCGAAGCCAAAGTCAAGGAGGAGCGCGCAAAGGCCATCGCCGAGAAGAAGGCCGCAGCCGAAGCTGCCGCCAAGGAGGCCGAGCAGGCCGCTGCCGCAGAGGGCGCAGAAGCACCCGCTGAAGGCGAAGCCGAAGCTCCCGCCGCAGAATAAGCGCAGAACGCTTCTTTCCGGAATCCCGGTAAATTTCCCAGCACGGGAGATTTACCGGTTTTTTTCATTACTTTTGTAAACTCTTTCCGGCCGGGCGGCACGCCACGCAGCGCCACGCCACGCATGGAAAGTCCCCCTGCCGCACCGCCGGACGAACGAGAATCGCACGCTCCACGCGATGCGGAGGATAAAACACCATAAACCAAACCGACATGAGCGTTTCCATACCCGCAGGCAGAATCAACAAGCTTTTCGGCACCGACGGCGGAGTGATGCTGTCACTTTACGCCGATTTCCCCGCGGATTTCGATACCGGCACCCCGCTGCTGGTCACCATCGACGCCCTCGAAGTGCCGCTCTGGTGCGAACGTTTCGAACGCCGCGGAGCCTCAGGCGCCGTCGCCGCATTCGCCGACTTCGACACCGAACGCCGGGCGCAGGAGCTGCTCGGCCTCGAATTCCGCATCCGGTACGACGAGGAGGATGACGACGAATTCTACATGGAGGACCTGATCGGATTCGCCGTTACGGGCTTCGAGATGCGGCACGGCGGCACGGAAAACAGCGGCAACGGCGGAAATGACGGGAATGACGACGGCAACAACGCAGACAACGCAAACAACGACAACAGCAACAGCAACAGCGGCGACAGCAACGATGACGCCAACGCCGGCGACGGCACGCCCCCTGCCGGACAATTCGCAGGCAGGGTCGCGGACTATTATGACAGCGAAGCCAATCCGCTCTTCGAGCTGGAAATCGGCGGCCGCCGGGTGCTGGTCCCCGCCGCCGAGGAGTTCATCGCCCATATCGACTTCGAGGGGCGGACGATGAAGATGATCCTGCCCGAAGGGCTGATCGACCTATAAGATTTTCAAGACAATATGGCACATGTAGTAATCGGATTATCGGGCGGCGTGGATTCGTCCGTCGCGGCGTATCTCCTCAAACGGCAGGGGCACGACGTCACGGGGCTTTTCATGATCAACTGGCACGACACCACGGGCACGCTCGAAGGCGACTGCCCGTGGCACGACGACCGGGTTTTCGCCGAGCTGGTCGCCAAACGGCTCGACATTCCGCTGCGCGTCGTAGACCTCTCGGCCGACTACCGTACGCGCGTGGTCGATTACATGTTCGCCGAGTACGAAAAGGGCCGCACGCCCAACCCCGACGTGCTGTGCAACCGCGAAATCAAATTCGACGTCTTTCTGCGCGAAGCCCTCAAGCTGGGCGCGGACTTCGTCGCCACGGGCCACTACTGCCGCAAGGCCGAAGAGGTTCTTCCCGACGGACGGACGGTCTTCAAGCTGCTCGCCGGCGCCGACCCCAACAAGGACCAGAGCTATTTTCTCTGCCAGCTTTCGCAGGAGCAGCTGCGCTACGCCCTGTTCCCGATCGGCGATCTGCTGAAACCCGAAGTGCGGCGCATCGCCGCCGAGCAGGGACTCGCCACCGCCAAGCGCAAGGACTCGCAGGGCATCTGCTTCGTGGGCAAGGTGGACCTGCCTGCTTTCCTCCAGCAGAAACTGGCTTCGAAAAAGGGCAACGTCCACGAGATACTCCCCTCGTGGCCGAAATACAACCGGGCTTTGGCCGCAGCCCCGGCCAAAGTCGAAAACGCCGCTGGCCCCGATACGTCAGACACCCGGACGAACAGCGCGCTTTCGACCGAAAACCGGGCTATACCTGCTGCAGCGGATGCCGAAGTCGCCCGAACCGACGGCGAACCTTCGACCGAACGCCTTACCGCCCTCGCCGCCCCGTGGCGCTACACCGTACGCGACGGCAAAAAGATCGGCGAGCACAACGGCGCGCATTTCTACACCATCGGCCAGCGCAAGGGGCTGGGCATCGGCGGCCGCCGGGAGTCGCTCTTCATCCTTGCGACCGACACCGCGCAGAACGTCATCTACGTCGGCGAGGGCGACGCCCACCCCGGTTTGTGGCGTCCGGCGCTGCACATCGCTCCCGGCGAGATACACTGGGTCAATCCCGCACGCACCCTCTCACCCGGACAGAGCGCCCGCTTCAGCGTCCGCATCCGCTACCGCCAGCCCCTTCAGGACGCAACGCTCTTCATGCGCGACCAAGGCGCCTACATCCTCTTCGACCAACCCCAGCGGGGCATCACGCCCGGACAGTTCGCCGCATGGTACGACGGCGACGAGCTCATCGGTTCAGGAGTCATCTCGGAGTAGTTTTTCGCGCCCCCTCCCCGGAGAGCGGTTTGAACGGAAGATTGCAACCGCCCGGCGGAATCTCCCGCCGGCAGGAACCCGCAAAAAAGAATGCGAAAAGCTTTGCTTTTCGCATTCCTGTATCATATACCCGACACCCGCCTGAAACAATCCGGACAAGGGCGCGACGTGAGTTCGAACTCAAGTACGCCGCCCTGCACGATTTGCTCGTGCGTGATGAAAGGCCGGGCGAGCAGCTCGCCGTTCAACCGCGCCGAGCGGATATACTTGTTCACTTTCGATGCACCCGGAGATTTGATGACGAAGCTGCGGTCACCGGGCAACGCGATTTCGACCTGCTCGAAGATCGGAGAACTCAAGGCATATTCGCCCGAAGCCGGATTGACCGGATAGAAGCCCATCGCGGCAAAGACATACCACGCCGTGAGCGCCCCGCCGTCCTCGTCGCCGCTCAATCCCGTGGGACGGTCATCGAACCAGAGGTCGGCAATCTGCCGCACACGGTGCTGGGTCTTCCATGCCGCCCCCGCGTAATTATAGAGCCACGGAACATGGAAGGCGGGTTCGTTACCGGCAGGCATCAGTCCCTGCAACCCCGTGGCGTCGGGCATCCGCCCCATGAATTTCCACTTGTCGATTTCCGGCCCCCGGTTATAGGCCTCGTCGATCCGGCGGACGAAAGCGTCGTCGCCCCCCATCAGGGCGATCAGCCGCGGGATGTCATGCTGCACATGGAACGCATGGACGCAGGCGTTCACCTCCGCGAAATAACTCCGGGCGCCGTAACCGTCGCACAACTGCGGATCGAAAGGCTCTACCCATTCGCCCCGCTCGTTCTTCGGGGCGAAATAGCCGATGGCGGGATTCCAGAGGTTCAGGTAATAGTGCGAACGGCGCATGAACAGTTCATAATCGTCCGCACGCCCCAGATAGCGGGCGATCTGCGCCAGACACCAGTCGTCGTAACTGTGTTCGAGCGTCACGGAAACGGCCTGTCGCTTTTCCCATCCGTCGTCGATATAGGGATACTTTTCGGGCTCACCGGGCGCCAGGGCCGGGAAATAGCCGTGCTCCGCATAGAACCGGTCGGGTTCGCGCGCGGCACCGGCACGCCAGGGAATCATCGTCCCTTCCAGCGCATTCCTGCGCAGCCCTTCATAGAGTTTTTCCACATCGAAATCGGTGATTCCCTTGCGGATAGCCTCGGCGGCGAACGATGCCACGTGGTTGCCGATCATCGGTTCGCCGTGCCAGTCGGGGTTCGCCCCTTCGAACCAGTCCCCGCCCCATTCGGTGAGTTCGGGGAACGAGGGCACCCAGCCCCACTGCTCGTACATCCGGACATACGACTGCAACTCGTCGGCCTTGCGCCCAGGGTCGAGCAGCATCCCCAGCGCATGCAGGTTGCGGTAGGTGTCCCACATCCAATCGTCGTTGTAGAAAGGCCGTGCATCCTCGTGCACCCGGCGGTCGAAACCGCTGTAATAGCGTCCGCCTTCCGACTGGTCGACCATGCGTTCGAAGGTTCGGTACAACGAAGTGTAGAATATCCGGCGCTCCCTGTCGGTACCGCCTTTCACACGAATACGCCCCAGCGCCTCCTCCCAGACGGCGCGGCTCCGCTCCTTCACCGCATCGAAAGCGAGCCCCCCGGTTTCGGCTTCGAGATTGGCACGCGCCTGCTCCACATCGATATAGGAGATTCCCACCCGGAAACAGACCTTGCCGAAACCGGCCGGGGCGGAGAGCCATGCGCCGATACCGCTCCCCGACGCCGAACACTCCCCGGAAAGCGCCGTTCCGTCGTACGTCCCGGAACTCACGAAAGGCCGGTCGGCGACCGCATAGAAATACTGCCGGGCGTAATCGACCGATTCCCAGCCCGAAACGACCCGGTTGCCATCCACCGCGACCTCGCCTTCGGAGCCGACGCGGAAAAGCACGTTCGCCTGCCGTCCCGCATCCGTAAAGTCAAATTCATAGAGGGCAGCCCTTTCCGTCGTCGTCCATTCGGCCCACACCGCAGGCTCTTCGAGCCAGACCCGGTGCGACCAGGGATGCAGTTCTTCCAAATCGTGGTCGTACCACGAAGAGGAGCGCTCCGGGACGAACGACACTTCGCCCGCCGCGGGCATGACCGAGCCCACTACCCCGCTGCGGTAGCGGGGCATATTGAGGGCTATGCCGTAGATCCGGTCGGAGAAATAGCGGTCGTTGAGTCCGGGTTCGGTCACCGGGAAGACTCGCACCATCGAGTGCGGTCGGTGCACCTGCGGGGTAACGGTCGTCAGCAGGGGTGCCACACCGCCGATATTGGGATCGACCCAACGGCCTACGCCCTGATCGCGGCAGGCCGAAAGACAGGCTGCGGAGGCCGCCGAAAGGACAAACAGTAAAATTCGGGATTTCAGCATCATTCTATGTTTTGATTTTGTTTTGAAAATACGTAAAAAATCGGTTTGGAACGGCGAAGTTCCGGGTAAAAATCCTTATATTTGTTTAGTCAGCCATATACCATGAAGTACATTCTGAAGGAGATCACCCCGCTGGGGAAAAACGACCTGTTCATCGCCAACTACTGGCCCGACAACCAAATGGATTTTCCGCTCCATTTCCACGAGGACTACGAGTTGAACCTTACGCTCAACGTCCGCGGGAAACGCATTTTGGGTAATCTGGTCGAGGATTTCACCGAAAAAGACTTGGTCATCACCACCCCCAACGTACTCCACTGCTACAAGCGCGACGACGCCTTTCTGAACACCCGCTGCGAGGTCGTCGTCATACAGTTCCCCAAGGAGCTCCCCTCGTGGGGCATCTTCGACACCGACCAGCTGCGGGACATCCGCAACATGCTTTGCCAACCGGCTCCGGGACTCAAGTTCTCGGAAGAAACCGCCGAGGCGGTACGCGAACGGCTCCTGCGCCTGCCCACGGTCGAGGGGTTCGAGGGCGTACAGCTCTTTCTGGACATTCTTCACGAACTGGCCTGCGCCGACCGCACGCAAGTCGAACTGATCGGTGTCCAAAGCAGCGACAGCTCCTTCCCGCACAGCCGCCGCATCAACCGGATCGTACAGTTCGTCGAGAAAAACTACAACCGTAAAATCTCGCTGGAAGATGTCGGGGAGCAGGTCGGCATGTCCGCATCGTCGGTAAGCCGCTTCTTTAAGAAACGCACCCGCCACAATTTCTGGGACTACCTCAACGGATTCCGCATCGACCGTGCGGCGCAGATGATGATCGAAACCGAGCACACCATTTCGGAGATAAGCTACGCATGCGGATTCAACAACATCTCCAATTTCAACCGTGTGTTCCGGGAGCGAATCGGCACGACACCGAGCGACTACCGGAACAAATTCAAGGAGTCGATCATCCCCGACCGCTGACACCACAGGCCTCTGCGGCCGGAACCGGCCGTGCACCGCAGGGCGCAGCCCCGGCACACAGCCGTCCCCGGTCAGGGCATACGGTTTAATCTCCGTTCCAAAGCTCCCTCACGGTTTCTTCGATATCCATCCCGTAAGGCACCTTGTCGCTTTTGGCGACGGCGCGGCCCAGAAATACCGGCTCGCCCGCCGCAAGCGACACGACGCGCGCGCCTGGCATTTCGAGATGTCCGTGCGGATCGTTCTCGCGCAGCCATTCGTAAGCGTAGCGCAGCCACGCGCGGCGGGTGGGGAGATCCTGCATGTAAAACCATGTGATCTCGTCGTAGCCCCACACATAATGGTCATTGAGATCGGCCACACCCGGATGGTCGCTGACGCCGAAATTATCGAACTCGACCAAGTAAGGCAGTGCATCACACCGCCAGCCGGCCGGAGTGACGCATGCGGGGCTTTTGCCGAAGATAGCATCGATATGCCCCTTTTCCAGCACGCATTTCATCGGTTCATCGGGCACCTCCCTGATACGAAGCGGAAAAGAGTTGAAATCGATCAGGCTCCGTTCGCCCACCATCATGCCGCGGCTGCCCGCATGGGCGTCGAACAGCACGAAATGGCGACGGGCACGGGGATAGACCCACGCGCGGACTTTCTTCAGGAAACTGTCCCACGCCTGCCAATCACGGTCGTTCATCCCCATCAGATAAACCTGCCCCAGATGCACAGCCTCTACGCCTATATCCACATAGGAGCCGATCAGGTACATCAGCCACAACTGTGTTTCGACGCGCGTGATATCGGGCACGCTGGCACCCGGCGCCCACAAGTCGACGTACTTGCCGTCGGGCGCGAGCATCTGCGCATAGTCGAAGTTGCGCTCTTCGGCGGGAAGCCCCAGGGCCTCGAACGCCCAAGCCGGCACGGGAACCTCGCCCACCTCGCGGTAAACGGCCTCGAACGTCGCAGCCTGGAAAATCACATCGGAATCGAAGGCATGCACCTCGTCGATCAGTGCTTCGGCTCCGGCCCAGAAGCCGGGCTCCGTAAGCACCTTCTCGTCTCCCCAGCGGTAGATCGCCCGGCCGATAAACTTGGCACCCGTATTGCGGATGAACGCCACGTCGGCCGCCTTGTCGGGATAAGTTCCGTCGTTGCAGTAAGGGTCGACCGTGAGAAACTCCGACATGGTCACGGCACGCGAGAGGTAGCGTTCCAGCACGGTCTGCGAAACCGGACCGTCGAAATAATAGGGGTCTTCGGCACGGCCGCATGAAACGGCGCACCAAACACACAAGGCCGACAGCAAAATCACTCTTTTCATGGCCGGTATCATCGTTTGCTCCACAGTTTCTTAATCGTCTCCTCGGTCGAGCGCCCCGTCGGGGTAGCTTCGCTCTGCGTATTGCAGCGGTAGAAGCGCACGGGGCCGGATATCGACACACGGCACCCCGGCATCTGGATATACCCGATGGGGTCTACGCGGTTCATGTAATTCACGGCGTACTCAAGCCAGTAGCGGGCATACTCGTCATCACACAGGCTGAACCACGAAATCTCGTCGTAGCCCCAGACGAAATTGTCGCCCCAGTTGTAGGAGCCGGGATGGGTGCTTTCCCCGAAATTGTCAAACTCAAGGATGTAGGGGATGCGGTCGGCCGTCCAGCCGCTCGGCGTTTCGCCGCCCTTCGTATAGCCGATTACCGAATCGAGATACCCCTTTTCGAGCTTCGCCTTGACGGGTTCGCCGACAATCTCTTTCGGGCGCAGCGGGAACGACACGAAATCGAACAGGTGCCTGCCGTCGATCACGATGCCGCCGTTGCTCAAGTGAGCATCCATGATGACCGTGCCCCGTATGGCCTTGGTCTTGGCAACCTCACGTATCTTGGAGAGCAGGTTGCGGTAGCCTGCATAGCCGTTGTCCGAATCGCCCATCGAGGCCATCAGGTGCACCTGTCCGCAATGAAAGGCCTCGGCGCCGGCTTCCATGTATTTCACGGCCATGAAATAGAACCACATCTGCGCTTCTTCGCGCGACATGTCGGGCACGCAGGTATTCTCGCCCCACTGCCCCCAGTAAAGGCCGTTCTCGTCGCGAATGTCGTCGAAGCGGAAATTCCGCACCTCAGGTTGCTTGCTGAATGCCCGGAACACCCACTCAGGGACGGGAATGTCGTTGACCTGGGTGGAAACCGTCTCGAACATCGCCGCTTGGAAGAGCAGGTCGGGATCCTGCCCGTGCATCCTGTCAACTTTGGCCCTGGCCGCGGCAATCCATGCATCGTCCTTGAAATTCGTCTCCTTATTCCACTGATACAAGGCACGGCCGATAAACTTGGCACCGACGTTGAGCAACATGCGCTCGTCGTCCTGCGTTCCGTAAACACCGTCGGTCGAGGTTTCAGCGTCGGACAGGAATTCGGTTTGGGTAATAGCCCGCGAAAGGTAGTTGTGCAACACCTCTTCGGACATCACGCCGTCCGAAAACTGGTAGTTGCCCGTATTGGGCACGGGATCGGGCCGCTGGGGGATTTCGGGCCACTGGCTTTTGTCCCACTCCTTTTCGCACCCCGCAGCCGCAAGGGCGAGGACGGCGGCAAATAATACTATCTTAAACTTTTTCATCGTATTTCGGTTTTAGGTCTCCGGACGGTGCGCGTCCGGAGACCCGTTCACATTATTTGTTACAATTCGTCTATCCGGTAAGTTACACCGTCCGATTCGATCGTGAAAGTCGCCCCGGCGGCAAATACGTTCTCACGGTAAAGTTTTCCAAGCAAATCCAGCCCGACCTTGTCGGAGGTGGAAGTCACGGGGATACCGCCTTCGAGGGTACCGTTGCCGGTGACCGTCACGTCCCCGCCCACGCTCACGAGCGCCTCGAAACCGCCCAGTCCGTTGAGCCGTTCGTTACCGGTGAGTACCAGGCTGCCGCCAATCGTTTCGAGTTTCATCACGTCGAAATTCCAGAAGTTGCCGTTGCAGCCCGAAACGATGAAATCGCCGCCCACGCTTTTCAGCGAGTTGAACGTCACACCGCGCATCGGCGTCATCACACCCGTCAGCTTCACGCTGCCCGCCACGCTCACAATCTGCGAGAGGCAGTTGCCCGCACCCCAATCCGTCGCGATTTTCGGACAGTTCTCGAAGACCAGATCGCCGCCGATGGCCGTCATCTCTTTCATGCCGTTCAGGTTGAACAGTTCGGCACAGTTGCGGAAGACGATGCCGCCCTCGACGGTAAAGCCGCCGTTGCTGAAGAACTGCTCCGTGGAGGTGAGGTTGCTGCCTTCGAGCGTGAGTGTTCCCAAGATTTTCTCCACACGTGTCTTGACGAACGAAAGGTCGTTGTCCGACATCGTATTGCCGGCATCCACGATCGTCAGGTCCTGCACCGTCTCCTTCACCGCCGAACCGTCCTGCGGAGCAAAGGCCAGCAGTTCGTCGCGGCTCGAAATCGTATAGCTCTTATATTCTCCGGGCTGGGGTATCTCCGAGAATTCGACGGGCGTACCGTCCGCATAGCGGCAGTCGATGATCGCACCGGGCTGTACGACGCCGCCCGTAATCCATGATTCCACCAGATCAAAACCTACCTGCCCGGCCGTCGAAACATAAGGAATGCCTCCGGCACTCGGATCCGTACCGTTGCCCGTAATGGTAATGTTGCCGCCGATGTACTCCACCTTTTCGAAACCGCCCAAACCATTCTGGTGGTCGTTGCCGGTGAGCGTGAGGCTGCCGCCCACATGGCGGAGATCGGTAGCCAGGTTCCAGAAGAAGCCCGTATAGAGCTCGATGCAGTTGTCCGCGAGGGTCAAATCGCCGCCGACCTTCAACAGCGAAGCGAAGGCCATCTGCTGCATACCGCAGTTACGCACCGTCAGGTCGCCGTCGATTTCCGTAATCTGCGCGAATCCGTTGCCACGCCCCCAGTGGATCAGGTAAGGGATATTCTCAAGTATGAAATCGCCATGAATCCGGGTAATATTCTTGAAACCGTTGTTGTTGAAGAACTTGTTGCCGCCGCCTTCGTCATAGGTCGAGATATTGCGCAGGATGATGCTGCCCTGACAGTCGACTTTGCCGAAGAAGGTTTCGGTGGTCTTGATCGAAGCGCCGTCGACGGTCATCGTACCCTGCACGACGGAGATCTTCGCCGCAAGCAACGCCATTCCGTCGTCCGTGACGTTGGGACCCGTAACCGTCAGGTTCTTGACCTCCTTACCGCCGGGACTGAATGCGGCAGCCTCGGCATCGGACTTGATCGTATAGCTGTAAACGCCGCCCGACTCTCCGCCCTGGCCGATGAGCGACGGGTCGGTCACGGCCAGTGGATGGTTGTTCGACAGGGTCACGTTCTCCGCTTCGAGCACCGAATTGGAGATGAGGTATTTGATGACATTGAAACCGTAGCTGTCCGGCTCGTCAGGCTTGTCCTCGCCCAGCGAGACATTGCCCGTAACGTAGAGTTTCCCGGTCATCTTCTTGATTCCCAGCATACCGCTGATATCCGTCAGCAGGGGATTGTCCTCGACATAAATGTCGCCGATGACGAACTTCACGCCCAGATCGCCGACGGCCGTGAGGGATTCGTTGCCCGAAACCTCGAATCTGGTCGCAATCGACGTGGTATTGGGCAGCGCCAGCGTCCCGATTCCGGTGTTGCGAATCAGGAGCGTGCCGACGGCGGGAACATCGAGCGAGGAGATATCGGTAATATCCGCCCCTTCGATGGTGATGCTGTTTGCAGTAGGGCGTGCGGGGAAAGCATCGACCTCGGCCTGCGTCTTCAGCGTGAAATTCCCACTGTACGGGTTCGCCGGGTCGGTCGTATCTTCACTGCACGCGGCCAGTCCCGCACAAAGGAACAATGCGGCGGCCGGAAGCAGGTATTTATGGAATAATTTCATGGTTTGCGGATTTTAATCGGTTATTTCTGCGGGTTGAGATCCAGTTCGCGCTGGGGCGCAGGATAGAAATAAGCATAGGCAGGCTTGAAAGCCTTGTTGGTGATATGCTGCTCGTCGACGCGGTTCAGGCGGCGCAGGTCATAGATGCCGTGCCCTTCGAAAGCCAGCTCCTTCGTCCGTTCTTCAATCACCGCCTCGCGGAAATTTTCAATCGAAAGTCCTTCGGGAAGCGCGTCCAGTCCGGCGCGCCTGCGCACTTCGTTCACCCACCTGTATCCTTCGTCTGTAGGGCCGACCGCCTCGGCATAGGTAAGCGCCACTTCGGCGAAACGAATCAGATAGAGGTTGGCCGAGGTACGGTTGGACTTCGATTTGGGATCGGTGTATTTGCGGCAGAAAGGATAGAAGAACTTGTTCTTGATGTTATCGCTGCTGGTGAGGTTCGACGGGTCGTAGGCGGCCAGCACGCTTCCGTCCTCGTTATATATCGTCGTTACCATCAACTGCTTGCGCAAATCGTCATCGTCGTAAGTCTCGCGGAAGTCATTATCCACGCGCATCACCTGATAACCCGATTCGTAGTCCATGAACTTCATAACCTCGCGGCTGTTCTCCCCCAGCGACGCGGAAATATAGACGATGCTCCCGGTCTGGATGCAGAACATTTGGGGCAGCTGCGAATAGGTGCCTTCCATGCCGCTGGCCTCGCGGTTCATCGAAGTCATGAAGATATGCTCCACCCCGTCGGCTTGGTGCTCGACGTCGTAGACATTGCCCAAATCGGGGTCGAGCCGGTAGACCGTCTGTTTATCGAGCACGTCGCCGGCATACTGCGCCGCGAGGCGGTACATCTCGTCGGCATCCGACACCCAGTCGTATCCGGGAGCTCCCGAAGCCTTGGACGAAGCGAGGTAGAGGTAAACGCGCGCGAGCAGCGCCTGCGCCGCAACCTTGTCGGCACGCCCCTGCACCTTGTTCACCGGCAGCAGGCCGATGGCATCTTCCAGTTCGCCGATGATGAAGGCGTAAACGTCCTGAATCGGGGCGAAATCCCTGAAAGCGTCCGAGGTCGTGGAGACGGTCTTGGAGCGGATGGGCACGCTGCCGTAGTTGATGACCAGCATGAAATGATTGAAGGCACGCAGGAAATGAGCTTCGCCGAGGATTTTGTTACGCGCCGTGGTCGAAATATTGGACATCTGCGCAACGTTGTCCAGCACCGAATTGGTGCGGGCGAGGCTCACGTAGGCCGATTTGAAAAAGTAGATCGCCTCGTCGCTGGTCGGCGTAATGTCCCACTGGAACAACGGACTCTCGTCGGCCTTGCCGTAGGATTTGTACTGGTTGGTCGGCACATCGCTCAAATAAAAGAGGAAGCGTCCGCAGTAGTCTATATAGTTCAGGGGCACATAGGCATACATCAGCGCCGATTCGGCATCGGCCTCGGTATTGTAGAAGGTCTGGTTGGAATAGGTGCCGTAGGGGACTTCGTCGAGACACGAGCTCATCCCCGCGAGCGTTCCCAGCAATGCGAAATACAGGAATATCCGTTTCATGTTCACTTGGCTTTTGGTTAGAATTTGAACTCTGCGCCGACGGTGATGACGCATACTTTGGGATAGGCCACATTACCTATACCGTTCTCCCCCACTTCGGGGTCGTATTCGCTCACTTTGGAAAAGGTGAACGGGTTGCTGGCGCTCACGTAGGTACGCAGGTGCTTGATCCATTTCAGCTTGTCCACGGGCAACGTATAGCCCAGCGTGATGTTGGAGATGCGCAGGAACGAACCGTCCTCGACCGACCACGACGAAGCGTGGTACTGCCGGTTATAGCGCAGGCTGGGACGTTCGTTGTTGGGATTCTCGGCCGTCCAGCGTCCGGACTGCAACGCCACAGACCCAAGCTTGCGGTAGGAGAAGATGTCGTTGCCGTAGACGGCGTACATCATCATCGACAGATCCAATCCGCAGCGGTGCGAGAGCGAAAGCGAGAGGCTCGACGTGAACTTGGGGTTCGGGTTGCCGATAATCATACGCTGGTTCGGATCGAGCGTACCGTCGGCGTTCAATCCGACGTAGTTCAGTTCGCCCGGACGGGTATTCGCGCTCGACCCGTCGCCTTGGGGCGTCTGGATGATGCCGTTGACCATGTAGCCGTAGAACGAATTGACGGGATAACCGATAGCCAGCACATTGAGGAAAGCGTCGTTATAGACGCTGCCGCCGTACTGCGTATAGCAGATACCGTTAGCGTCGACCGTGGCACCCGAATTTTCGGCCGTGCCGATTGCAACCACCTTGTTGCGGTTGAGACTGAAGATGCCCGTCGCCGTGAAATTCCAGTCCCTGGTCGAAACGACACGCCCCGTGACGGCCACCTCGAAACCCTTGTTCCGAATCTCGCCATCGTTGACCCAAACCGTATCGAAACCGGTGCTGGGCGGAAGGTACTGCTTGCGCAGCAGGTCGGTCGTCCTCTTGTAATAATAGTCGAAGGTAACGTTCAGCCGCCCTTTGAGGATGGAGAGGTCGAGGCCGACATCCAACTGCGCGGTCTTCTCCCACGTCAGTTCGTGGTTGGCCATGCCCGCATACGTAACGAAACGGTCGCCCAACCCCTCGCGGCCATCCTGGTAACCGATACCGTACACAGTATACTCTTTGCCGCCCGACCAATAATAATCGAACCCGAAGCGTTCAAAGGTCTGGTACGGGGAAATTCCCTGGTTACCCGAAATGCCGTAGCTGGCGCGCAGTTTGAGCTGGTCGAAAAACCCGATCGACTTGATCCACGGCTCCTCTTCCAGTTTCCAGCTCACGGCCCCCGAAGGGAAGAAGCCCCAGCGGTGCCCTTTGGCGAATTTCGAAGCACCGTCGGCACGGGCCGTGAAGGTCACCAGGTAACGGTTCTTGTAAATGTAGTTCAGGCGCGTGAAGCCCGAAGCGAGTATCTCCTGACTGCGCGAGGTCTGCGTAATGACCTTGTCCGCCCCGGAGACCACCTCGTCCTTGAGCGCGGCATTGGAGAACCCGCGCCCGGTGATGCTCGACCCCCGGCTCACGCTGTTCTCGTAGCTTCCGCCCAGCATGGCCGAAAAAGCATGGTCGCCGATCGTTTTGTCGTAGGTGAGGAAGGCGTCGCCCGTCAGATTGACGTAGGTCGACTCGCTGTTCCCGCCCTCGCCGTTATAGTTGTCCCCCGCAAGGGTGTAGAGGGGCGGGTTGAAGTAGGCCGAACGACGCTGTTCGGCGCGGGCATTGCCCGACACCGACATAATCAGTCCGGGGATAATCGTCCAGTCGGCCTTGACGAGCGCATAGCCCGACATGTTGTCCGACTCGTTCTTGATCTCGTTATTGATCATCACGGGATTGCCGTAGTCCTTGGCCTGGCTCTTGAAGTAGGAGCCGTCACCGTTGTAGACCGGCCAGAGCGGGTTGCGCCCGTAGCTCGTACCGTTGTTGTAGGTACGGAAACCGCGCACGAACCCGGCCTTGGTCTTCAGGTTGATGCTGCGGGCGACCATGTGGTCATAGGACATGTCGACCGTATACTTCTCGAAATCGTCCTTGTGCTGCATGCCTTCGCCGTTATAATAGCCCAAACTCACGTAGTAGCGGTTCTTCTCGCCGCTGCCCTCGATTCCGATGCTGTAATCCTGCGTAACCGAGGTGCGGAACACGTGGTCGGCCCATTTGGTGCGGAACGGCCATTCGCCGCTCTCGATTTCGGCGATAGAGGGGTAATAGGTGCCGTCCGACCATATCTTTCCGGTATACGGCCCTTCAGCGCCACCGTTCTCGTAGGATTCGTTTTCGAGCCGTGCCATCTGCACGGGGTCACGCCAGTAATCGAGCTTGTCGCTGAAAACGCCGACGCCGACCTTTCCCGAAAACCAGACGTTGTGGTGCTCCTTCCGGCCGCCTTTGGTCGTCACCATGATGACGCCGTTGGCTCCGCGCGAACCGTAAATTGCGGTCGCCGAGGCATCTTTCAGCACCTCAATCGACTCGATGATGTTCGGATTGACGCTGGTCAAGTTGCCCGCGTCGCCCATCGGCACGCCGTCGACCACCACCAGCGGCGAATTGGAGCCGTTGATGGAGCTGATACCGCGCACGCGCATCGTCACGTTTCCTTCCGGGCTGTCATTGGAATTGTCGATTACCGTCAGGCCGGCCACGCGGCCCTGCAACAGCTTGTCGATCGAACCGGCCGAAACCTGCGTTACATCCGAGGCCTTCACGGAAGCCACGCTGCCCGTCAGGTCGCTCTTCTTCATCGTACCGTAACCGATCACGATTACCTCTTCGACCAGTTCGGCATCCTCTTCGAGGCTCACGTCGATAGCCGTACGCCCGCCAACGGGCACTTCCTGCGATTTATAACCGAGGAACGACACAACCAGCACATCACCGGCTTCCGCAGCGATGTTAAAGGCACCCGAAGCATCCGTCGTCGTACCCCTGACGGAGCCTTTGACCACCACCGATGCCCCCGGAATAGGATTCCCGTCGGGACTTCCCGTCACGATTCCCTGCACGGCCGTATTCTGAGCGAACAGGCCCGTACCACACACCAGCAAGGGAATCAACAGCATGAATAGTTTGTTTTTAATCATTTTGCAAACAGGTTAGTTGTTTAGGTTTTACATTCTTCAAATCCGGCTGTAATATAAATAGGTGTCGACCGACCGTTTTTTTAATAAATGCGTCCAATTCGACTATTACAAATATAGAATAAAGAAACAGACACATATGGTAATATTTTGACAAAACATAATAATATTTCCACAGTTCAAAATAATCCAATACGCCACAAAACCGCCACGCAAACCACTAAACACAATATTTTATTAAACTACAGGGAAGTAACAAATTCATATTCTTGCACAATAATGTCAAAATAATACATACTTATGCAGATATTTCACCAGATTATCCGGCCGGAACACACTACCTTTGAATATCGAAATTTTTCATTATCCGGCCAGAATTTTTAAATTAATTTAATTATGTTAACCCCTTTCCGAGAGATCATACGGGACGCCCACCGTCGGCACTACGCCGTGGGGGCATTCAACTGCCTGAGCGTCGAGAATGTAATGGGAGCCATTGCTGCGGCCGAAGAGCTGCACGCACCGCTCATCCTGCAACTCGCCGAGGTACAATTTCCGGGGGCGCCCATGGAGCTGATGGCCCCCGTCTTCCTGCAGGCGGCACGCAGCGCCAAGGTCCCCGTCGCCGTGCACCTCGACCACGGACAAAGCCCCGAAACCTGCATCCGCGCCATCCGCGCAGGATTCAATTCGGTGATGTTCGACGGCGCCGGCCTGCCGCTGGAAGAGAACATCGCCCAAACACGCATGGTCGCCCGGCTCGCACACGCCGCCGGCGTCGACGTCGAGGCCGAGCTGGGACGCGTGGGCGACACCGGCTTCGGCGGCGAAGGCACGGGCGATGCCGCCACGGCCGACGTCTTCACCGATGTCGGGGAGTCGGCACGATTCATCGCCGAAACGGGCATCGACGCCCTGGCCATCGCCATCGGCAACCTGCACGGCCGCTATATCGCCACACCACGCCTCAACATCGGCCGGCTGCGCGAAATCGACGCACGCAACGGCATTCCGCTCGTCCTGCACGGCGGCAGCGGCACGAGCGAAGAGGATTTCAAATCCTGCATCGGCAACGGCATCAGCAAAATCAATGTGGCCACCGCGATGCAGCTCGCGGCCATGGACGAAACATGCAGCTACATCGCCGGCAACGCCTCACCGAACTACATCGACCTGAAGAACCGCATTACCGAGGCTTCGAGGAGAGTCGTGGCGGCGCATATTCGGCTCTTCGAAAGCGACGGCAAAGCCTAAACACCCCGACAAATGGACAGACGAGGAATCATATCGGCCGGCACATGGCTGGTCGACAACGTGAAAATCATCGAACAATACCCCGCACGGGGCAACCTGACGACCATCTCGCGCGTCGAAAAGGGACTGGGCGGCTGTTCCCACAACGTGCTCGCCGACCTTGCGGGGCTGGGTACCGACCTGCCGCTGTACGCCGGCGGCTGCATCGGGCGCGACGCTCTCGGCGATTACGTGCAGCGAGAAATCGCCCGGCTCGGAATCGACGGGCATAACATGCTCGTACTCCCCGACGCCGCCACATCCTACACCGACGTCATGTCGGAGCGGGACGGAGGCATCCGCACCTTCTTCCATTTCCGAGGTGCGAACGCACGTCTCGGAGCGGAGCAGGTACTGCAAATGGAGACCCAGGCACGCATCTTCCACCTGGGCTACCTGCTGCTGCTCGACGAGCTGGACAGCCCTGACCCCGAATACGGCGTCGTGGCCGCCCGCGTCCTGAAAGGATTGCAACGGCAGGGGTACGAGACCTCGGTCGACGTGGTTTCCGAAGAGGGAGACCGTTTCCGCCGCATCGTAGAACCCTGCCTGCCTTACATCGACTACCTGATTGTCAACGAAATCGAGGCCGGGGCCGTCTGCGGCCTGCAGCTGCGCGACCCGGAAGGGGTCCTGCTGCACGATCGCATGGAAGAGGCCGCAGAAACGCTGGTACAGCGTGGCGTCGGCCGCCTCTGCGCCATCCACTGCCCTGAGGGCGGCTACGCCCGCACACGGGACGGCGAAAGCTCGTGGTGCAGCTCCGTTCCGGTCGCCGCGAAGCAAATCATCTCGTCGGTAGGCGCGGGCGACGCCTTCTGCGCCGGGATGCTCTATGCCCAGCACGAAGGGATGCCGCTGCACGACGCCCTCCGCTTCGCCAATGCCTCGGCCCGCTTCAACCTCTTCAGCGCCACCAGCACGGGCGGCGCCCCCACTTTGGGACAACTAACCGAATTCATCCATTCAAATTACAAAGACCAATGAAACGCTCCGAAATAAACCAATCAATCCGCGAAGCACTGGATTTCCTTGCCGAACACCGCTTCCTGCTCCCCGAATGGGCAACATGGACTCCCCGCATGTGGGGCACGCACGGCGAAACATGCCGCGAAATACGCGACAACGCGCTGGGCTGGGACGTCACCGACTTCGGCAAGGGGAACTTCGCACAGGAAGGTCTGACGCTCTTCACGATACGCAACGGAAACCCCGCACGCGACCGCAAGACCTACTGCGAGAAAATCATGTTCGTGCGCGAAGGGCAAACCACCCCCATTCATTTCCACTGGCACAAGATGGAAGACATCATCAACCGGGGCGGTGGTGATCTCTGCATGAAACTGTGGCGCGCCGACGACAAAGAAGGCATGACCGACGCCCCCTGCTCGTTCCAGATCGACGGAATCACCACGACCGTACGCGCAGGCGAGGTACTGCGCCTCCGCCCCGGACAGAGCATCACATTCGAGCCTTACATGTACCACACCTTCTGGGCCGAAGGGGGCCACTGCATGGCGGGCGAGGTTTCGACCGTAAACGACGACACCGCAGACAACCGGTTCTACGAACCGCTGGGACGCTACCCGCAAATCGAGGAAGACGAACCCGCCGAATTCACACTCTGCAACGAATACACCTTCTAAAATGATCAGAAACCACGACATAACTCCCCTCGCCTGGGAACTGGGACATGCCCCGGACAGGGAAACCGCCCCAGGGAACTTCTGCCCGGCAACGGTTCCGGGAGCCGTACAGACAGACATCGCCCGTGCCGAGGGGTATCCCGACTACAATTACGGCGACAATTATCGCCGCATGACGTGGATGGAAGACCGCTTCTTCACCTACCGCACGGAGTTCGACGCCCCGCCGTGCGAAAACGGACGGCAGCTGTGGTTCGTATCGAAGGGAATCGACTACCGGTACGAGATACGCTTCAACGGGCAGCCGCTCATTGCCCGCGAAGGGATGTTCTCACCCGTCGAGGTAGAACTCACGCCGCACCTGCAGCCCCGCAACCGGCTCGAAGTGCTCGTCTATCCCGTTCCCAAACGCCACCCCGAACCAGCCGACCGCACGCAGGCGTCCGACGTCGTGAAGCCGGCCGTCGGCTACGGCTGGGACTGGCACCCGCGTCTCGTACCGCTGGGCATCTGGGACGACACGGGGCTCCAGCTCCGCCACGCATCCCACCTGACGGACGTGCTGGTCAGTTATACGCTCGACGAAGACCTGGCGGGCGCTGACCTGCACATTGCGGCCGAGGGCCGTGCCTGCGACGGCTGCCGCGGCAGTTGGGAGCTGCTGGATGCCGAAGGACACTGCACCGCCCAGGCGGAAGGGCCTGTCGGACAGCCGCTCAAGGCCCGCATGGAACGTCCCCGACTGTGGTGGACGCACGACCATGGGGAGCCCGTACGTTACACGTCGCGTTACCGCCTGCTCGACGTCCGGGGAAATGAACTGGAGCGCGTCGAAGAACGCATCGGCTTCCGCCGCATACGGCTCGTGATGAACGAAGGCACATGGAGCGAACCCAAAGGGTTTCCCAAGACACGGAGCGCCGCCCCGGCACAAATCGAACTGAACGGGCGCCCTATCTTCGCCAAAGGCTCCAACTGGGTCTGTCCCGAACTTTTCCCAGGCATGCTCGACGCCGCCCGCTACGAAGAACTGATTGACATGGTCATCGCGGCCAATTTCAACATTCTGCGTTCGTGGGGCGGAGGCATCGTCAACAAGGACAGTTTCTTCGAGTACTGCGACCGCCGGGGCATACTCGTATGGCAGGAGTTCCCGCTGGCCTGCAACTGCTATCCCGACGACCCGCATTACCTCGCCGTACTGGAACAAGAGGCCACCTCGATTATACGCCGCCTGCGCCGCCATCCTTCGCTGGCAATCTGGTGCGGCGGCAATGAACTGTTCAACAACTGGTCGGGGATGACCGACCAGTCACTGCCCCTGCGGCTGCTGAACGCGCTCTGCTACCGGCTGTCGCCTGAAATACCCTTCAACGCGACCTCGCCGCTGAACGGCATGGCGCACGGCAACTACCTGTTTTACTGGAACGGGCGCGATATTTTCCAGTCAATCAACAACAGCCATTTCACGGACTATACCGAATTCGGCATTCCCGGCATCTCGCCGCGCGAAGTCCTCGAAAAGGTAATCCCGCCCGAAGAGCTTTTCCCACCCCGCCCCGGAACGGCATGGGAAGAACACCACGCCTTCGGAGCATGGGACGGCCAGCCTGAAACATGGCTCGAAAAGCCGGCCGTCGAACGCTATTTCGGAAAACAGGCGACGCTCGACGAACTTATAGCCCACAGCTCGCTCCTGCAAGGCGAAGGGTACAAGGCGATCTTCGAGGAGGCCCGGCGGCAGAAACCCTATTGCGGCATGGCGCTCAACTGGTGTTTCGGCGAACCGTGGCCCTCGGCGGCCAACAACTCGCTGGTGGTCTACCCGTCCGTACCCAAACCCGCGTTCGAAGAGGTGCGCCGCGCCTGCCGGCCGCTCTGCGCCAGCGCACGCTTCGCCCGCTTCGACTGGACGGAAGGCGAGCTGTTCGAGGCCGCCATCTGGATACTCAACGACCGCTTCGCCGCCTCAGGGCCTTTCGTCCTCACGGTAACGCTCCGGGCTGCCGAACAGACGCTCGAACTTCTGCGCTGGGAAAGCCCCGCCACCGCCCCGAACCGGAACATCGCGGGTCCCACGGCACGCACACCGCTCCCGGCCTGGGACACCGACCGGTTCCAAGTCGAAATCGCCGTCGAAGAACATCCCGAAATGGACGCCCGCTACACGCTCGCCTACCGCCGCGCCGTACGCAAAGAGGCAGGCACGGCCCCGATGAACATAACCGAATGAAACGATGAAACGAACCTTACTCCTGCTGCTCGCGCTCTGCCTCGCACAAACCGGGGCGGGCCGGGTACGCCTGCCCGCGGTTATCGGCAGCGGCATGGTGCTCCAACGCGACTGCCAGGCCGGCATCTGGGGATGGGCCAAGCCGGGTGTCCGGGTAAAAATCACCGCCTCGTGGGACACACGGACATACACCGCACATGCGGACGACAAAGGACACTGGCACACGCTGCTGCAAACGCCCGGCGCCGGCGGCCCGTATACGCTCACCATTGATGACGGCGAGCCGGTGACACTCGGCGACATCCTCGTCGGCGAGGTCTGGCTCTGCTCCGGGCAGTCGAACATGGAAATGCCCCTCCGGGGCTTCGATTCGCAGCCCGTACACGGGGCGCTCGACGCCGCGATGCAGGCGGGCGGTTATCCCGGCATACGGCTCTTCCACGTAGCCCGCGCCACCGCATCCGAACCGCAGCAGGATTGCACCGGAAGCTGGGAAGTCTCATCCATGCGTTCGGCCTCCGGGTTCAGCGCCGTCGGGTATTACTTCGGACTCTGGCTGCACCGCGCCCTCGGCATTCCTGTCGGACTGATCGAAAGCGACTGGGGCGCCACGCGCATCGAGGCATGGATGTCCCCCCAGGCGGCACAGGCCGTCGACGGGGAAATACGCACGACCGATGCCGGGCACAACGCCCAGAATCGGGTCGGGGCACTCTACAACGCCATGATCCGGCCGCTCGCACCGTACACGCTGCGGGGGTTCATCTGGTACCAGGGCGAATCGAACAAAGGCTGCCATGCCAAATATCCGCACAACATGGCCGCAATGGCGGCCGACTGGCGGACGGCATGGGGCGGCGGGGAGCAGATGCCGTTCTATTACGTGCAGCTCGCGCCGTTCGATTACGACCTCCCGATGCACCGTTTCCGGGATGAGGAGAACCCGATTCTGCTCCCGCTGATGGTCGAAGCGCAGCTTCGCGCCCTCGACCTGATTCCCAACGCCGGCATGGCGGTCAACACCGACCTGGGGGATGCGCTCGATATACACCCGCCGCGCAAAGACCTCGTGGGACAGCGGCTGGCACTGCTCGCACTGACGGGCACCTACGGCTGCGAGGGAATCGACAGTTGCGGTCCGCAGTTTGAAAGCGTCGCTTTCGATGACGGTTGCGCCGTGGTGACCTTCCGCAGCAACTCGACCCTGCATCCGGTCGATACGCCGTTGAAAGGGTTCGAAATCGCAGGAAAAGATCGTATCTTCCACCCGGCCGAGGCTTTCGTCGTACACCGGGGATATGATTTCAGTCGCCGTGTCGAAGTACGCTCCGCAGCCGTGCCCCACCCCGTCGCCGTACGTTACGCTTTCCGCAACGTCGTGGGGGACGTCAACCTGACCAACACCATCGGGCTGCCCGCCTTCCCTTTCCGCACGGATGCGTGGGATGACGTCGGCCCGTCACAACAATAACATGCTAATGGACGGACAGATAAAACTCCGCGAAAAAGTCGGTTACGGACTCGGCGATGCGGCATCCTCGATGTTCTGGAAGCTTTTCGGCTCCTACCTGCTCTTTTTCTACACCGATATTTTCGGGCTCCCGGCAGTCGCTGTGGGCACGATGTTCCTCATCACCCGCTTCTGGGATTCGTTCGTCGACCCCGTCGTGGGGATCATAGCCGACCGCACGCAGAGCCGCCGCGGGAAGTTCCGGCCTTACCTGCTGTGGTTTGCCGTACCCTTCGGCGTGGCGGGCGTACTGACCTTCACCACTCCGGGCTTCGGAATGACCGGGAAACTGGTCTACGCCTACATCACCTACGGGCTTATGATGATGATCTACTCGTTCATCAATGTCCCCTACGCATCGCTGCTTGGCGTCATCTCCGACAATCCCCGTTCCCGCACGGAACTCTCTTCCTACCGCATGCTCTTCGCGTTCGGCGGCAGCATCCTGGCGCTGCTGACCATTGAGCCGCTGGTAGGATGGTTCAGCCGCGGCAGCGACCCGCAAACGGGTTGGCAGGCGGCGACGACCGTGCTGGCAGCTGTGGCAATCGTATTTTTCTTCTGCACGTACAGTTGGACGCGCGAACGCGTGCAACCCGTACACACGGAGCGACACCCGCTGCGCGAAGATCTCAAAGACCTGCTGCGCAACCGCCCGTGGTGGATACTGCTCGGCGCAGGGATCGCGGCGCTGATTTTCAATTCGCTCCGCGACGGGGCGGCGGTCTACTACTTCAAATATTACGTGCAGGCCGAAACTGCCGCAGACACAGGCGTCACCTTGTCACTCACCACAATCTTCCTCGTACTGGGACAGGCAGCCAACATTGCGGGCATCCTGCTCGTAACTCCGGTTTCCAACCGCATCGGCAAAAAGAACACCTATTTCGGGGCGATGGCTGCAGCGACGGTATTGAGCGCGGCCTTCTGGCTGCCGGGGGCGCATGACGTATGGGCCATGATGCTTTTGCAGGTGCTTATCAGCATGTGTGCCGGCAGTATATTCCCGCTGCTGTGGTCGATGTATGCCGACATTGCGGATTACTCGGAAATGAGGACGGGACGGCGTGCCACGGGACTGATTTTCTCGTCGTCATCGATGTCACAGAAATTCGGGTGGACGCTCGGCGGCGCCCTCACAGGCTGGCTGCTCGGCCATTACGGGTTCGAGGCAAATGCCGTACAGGGAGCTGCAGTGCAGAACGGTATCCGGGCGATGATGAGCCTGCTGCCGGCCGCGGGAACAATTCTTTCCGTCGTGTTCATCTTCTACTACCCGCTGGGTGAAAAACAGGTTGCAGAAATCGGACGCCGACTCAATGCGCTACGCGCCGGGGCTGCACGACAAGACCGGGAGGTGTAAGGCCTCGGCCGCGGGACGCGCTGGCCCGCTGCCTGCATTTGCCTTCTCACCTAATTTGAAGTACTTTTGATTCCCAAAGCCGGCATACGCGCTCTTTACCGCCAGACAAGTACCACAGACAAGTGAATTTAAGTCATGACAAATCTTCACACCGGCATAATTTTTAGTTTTACCATCGTCAGACAGACGCCTGTGAAACCGAAAAATGCATTCGACCAATACGTCAGCGCAGCTGTCCGCAAAAAGCGGACGGCCCGTGGCGCTACACCGTACGCAACGGCAAGAAGATCGGCGAGCACAACGGCGCGCATTTCTACACCATCGGCCAGCGCAAGGAGCTGGGCATCGGCGGCCGCCGGGAGTCGCTCTTCATCCTTGCGACCGACACCGCG
>ENA-OZGA01000269-OZGA01000269.1-human-gut-metagenome-genome-assembly--contig:-NODE-269-length-26600-cov-4.933396_pt1 | contig 26600 bp, 24 predicted proteins | sample MGYA00245112_ERZ653649 | MGnify/ENA primary metagenome ERZ653649 (study PRJEB26926, sample SAMN06165071) | human gut metagenome | biome: ENVO:00009003; feature: ENVO:2100002; material: ENVO:00002003...
AGTTAGGTGGTACCGCGGAAGTCGTAAGCGTTCTTTCGTCCTAGAGGAAACTTTGGGACGGGAACGCTTTTTTTTGTTAGGAGGAACATTGCCATGAAATGGAATAAGGAACCCTTGGGCGCTTATGCACCAAATGAGATTGAAATGAATTGGTATGATTTCTGGGAAAAGAATGGATATTTCCATCAAGACCCAGATGTTTCAAAAGAACCTTTCAGCATTGTCATGCCACCGCCTAATGTGACAGGTCAATTGCATATGGGCCATGCGCTGGACAACACCCTTCAAGATATTCTCGTTCGTTACAAGCGTATGGAAGGCTATAATGTCGCATGGATTCCCGGTACTGACCATGCTGGCATTGCCACGCAGGTAAAGGTGGAGCAGCAACTGGCAGAACAGGGAATAAGCCGGTATGATATTGGCCGTGAAGAATTTTTAAAACACGTATGGGCTTGGAAGGAAAAATATGGCAACCGCATTGAAAAGCAGGTACGCCGCTTAGGGTCTTCCTGCGACTGGAGCCGCAAGCGCTTTACCATGGATGATACGTGTGCCCGTGCTGTACGGGAAGTCTTCGTATCTCTCTATGAAAAAGGCCTTATCTATCAGGGACAGCGCATTACCAATTGGTGCCCCCATTGCAATACGGCCTTGTCTGATATCGAAGTAGATCATTCTGATGTAGAAGGTAGTCTGTGGTATGTAAAGTACCCCGTTGTTGGTGAAGACGATTACATCATGATTGCTACGACCCGTCCAGAAACCATCATGGGCGATACAGCTGTTGCCGTCAATCCGGAAGATGAACGGTTCAAGAAGTATATTGGCAAGAAAGTCTTAGTACCTCTTGTCAATCGCGAAGTTGAAATTATTGCTGACGATTACGTCGATCTCGGCTTTGGGACAGGGGCTGTTAAGATTACACCGGCCCATGACCCGAACGACTTTGAAATGGGCGAACGCCATCATCTGGAATCCATCATGATCATGAACCTTGATGGCACCATGAACGAAAAGGCCGGGGCCAAGTACGAAGGCATGACTCGTGAAGATTGCCGGAAAGCCGTTGTAGAAGACCTGAAGGAATTAGGCCTTCTCGATCATATCGAATCGCTTACTCATGCCGTTGGGCATTGCTCGCGTTGCAAGACGACGATTGAACCGTTCTCGACGAAACAGTGGTTCGTCAAGATGGGCCCTCTTACAAAAGCTGCTATTGATGCCGTCAATGAAGGGAAGACTGCTTTTGTTCCAGAACGATTCAGCAAGACCTATAATCATTGGATGGAAAATGTTCATGATTGGTGCATCAGCCGTCAGCTGTGGTGGGGCCATCAGATTCCGGCATGGCACTGCGACGATTGCGGGCATGTGACGGTTAGTCGTGAAGATGCAACGGAATGTGAACATTGCCACAGCAAGCATATCCATCGTGATCCTGACGTCCTTGATACCTGGTTCAGCTCCGCCCTCTGGCCTTTCTCCACCATGGGCTGGCCTGACAAGACGGCAGATATTCAACAGTTTTTCCCGACAAGCGTTCTTGTGACAGGGTATGATATTATTTTCTTCTGGGTTGCTCGCATGATGTTCATGACCTGTGAATTCATGAAGGATATTCCTTTTAAACATGTATTCATCCATGGTCTTGTCCGTGACAGTCAGGGCCGCAAGATGAGTAAATCTCTGGGAAATGGCATTGATCCGTTAGGTGTGTGCGATCAATACGGTGCCGATGCACTGCGGTTTACTCTCGTCACAGGCAACACGCCAGGTAATGATATGCGTTTCTATATGGAACGAGTCGAATCGAACCGAAACTTTGCCAATAAAATCTGGAATGCGTCGAAATTCGTCATCATGAATCTCGAAGACTATGATCCCGATTATATTCCGGAAAAAGAGGATTTGACCCTTGCGGACCGCTGGATTCTTACTTCCTTTAATGATACGGTTCGTCAGGTAACGGCTAACCTCGATAAGTTTGAACTGGGTGATGCAGCTGATGAAGTATACAATTTTATTTGGAACTTATATTGCGACTGGTATATCGAACTGGCAAAACAGCGTCTCTATAAATCGGATGATAAGAAGAGCAAGCAGACGGTACAATATGTTCTCGTATATGTTTTGACGCACACGTTGGAAATGCTCCATCCATTCATGCCTTTTGTAACGGAACACTTATGGCAGCATTTGCCGCATGAAGGGGAAAGCATCATTGTAGCGCCTTGGCCGAAACCGCAGGAATCGCTTGAATTCAGCGAAGATGCAGCGACGATGAACGTCCTTATGGAAGCTATCAAAGGAATCCGTAATATGCGTGCCGAATCGAATGTCCCCATGGGCAAGAAGGCACCGGTCATCCTCGTTCCTGGCGATGACACCATGGCCCAGACATTACGTCAGTATGAAGCGTACTTCCATACCTTGGCATTTGTCGATTCTATGACGTTGCTTGACACAGAAGCACCAAAACCGGAAAATGCCGTTGTTACTGTAGTTCCCGGTATTGAAGTATATTTACAGCTCAAGGACCTTATCGATGTAGAAAAAGAAACGGCGCGTGTCGTAAAAGAACAAGGGAAGCTGCAAAAAGAAATCGATCGCCTTACGAAGAAATTGGGTAACGAAGGATTCCTTAAAAAGGCACCGGAAGCTGTCATCGAAAAAGAAAAGGCAAAATTAGCTGATTACACGGATAAGATGACGGCACTTACAAAACGCATGGAAGATTTGAAGAAGTTATAAGAGGCTGTCATGACGTATAGTGAAGCATTAACATTTTTAGATAGTGCAGGAGTCTTCGGCATCCAATTGGGTTTGGGACGAATCAAAAGACTCTTAGATATTCTGGGCAATCCACAGGATTCATACAAAACGGTTCATGTAACGGGTACCAATGGTAAAGGATCCGTCACAGCCATGATTGCTAGTTCTCTGTGCCAGGCTGGATTCAAGACGGGGCGGTATACATCGCCTCATCTTGAATCGTATACGGAACGGATTCACGTAGATGACAAGGACATCAGTGAAGAGGATTTTGCTGATGCCATGGCTGTTGTAAAAGACGCTGTTGAAAAAATGGTCCAGGAAGGATCAGAACGACCGACACAGTTTGAAATGCTTACGGCTGCGGCATTCTGGTATTTTAAGGCTGTTCACGTTGAATATGCTGTCATCGAAGTCGGCCTTGGCGGACTTCTCGATTCGACAAACGTTATTACGCCAGTCCTTTCGGTTATCACGAATGTTGCTATGGATCACATGGCCTATTGCGGCAATACGATAGAAGAAATAGCGGCTCAAAAAGCGGGCATCATAAAAGAAGGCGTTCCTGTCGTCACAACGGCAGAGGGAGTAGCCCTTTCTGTCATCGCACGGGAGGCATATGCCAAGCATAGCCGCCTGTATGCACTAAATCATAGTTTTGATGTTGTCGGCAATGCAGGCCCGGAAGATCCTGCTATAGGTCAGATGGTGACGGTGCGGGAAAAATTTGGTTTTGCCGTAACGGCGACAATTCCCTTGTTAGGAAAACACCAGCGGACTAACTGTGCAGCGGCGGCGATGGCACTTCTTCTCATTGCGCACAAGGAAAAGAAGTTGACCAGGACGGCCCTAGAAGAAGGGCTCCATCGCGTGAAATGGCCTGGCCGTTTTGAAGTCGTCCACGCCGGTGGGCACGACGTCGTCATTGATGGGGCTCATAATCCCGATGGCATTACATCGTTTTGCCAGACCTATGAAGACGTGTTTGCAACGCGGAAGAGAGTGTTCCTCTTTTCCGTCCTTGCTGACAAGGATTATACCCATATGGTACAAGAGTTATTTCGACAGGATGACTATGTTATTTGTGCACCAGCTCCTACGCCGCGCACTTCAGATCCTAAGAAAATGGCTGAACTCATTCCGTGCCGTGCGGATGCAGTATCTACCTTGGAAGAAGGTTTGGATAAGGCCTTTGCTGCTCTTGAGGGCGATGCCGTCCTCTGCGTTGTAGGTTCCTTATATATACAAGGGCCTGTACGGCAATACTTGCGGCATACATTCGGACTTTTTTCCTGACTGGTTCTTCCTTTCGATAGATCCTCCTACCCATATATATGAAAAAAGCATACACAAGACAGGGCCGTAGAACCGACTCTGTCTTGTTTTTTTGCAGTAAACCCGTATAATGGAATTGGAGGAAATCGTCATGAACCTATTGTCCTATTATAAGGAAGCTGGCAGTTCTGGAGAAAAATCACGCATACTTGTCGTATACGCCCTTTTAGGAACTGCTTTTTTTATGCCACTCAATTTAATCGCTATGGAAGTTTGTTTTATCGTGGCTCTATTGTTGGGAGTCCGATGTCTTCTGACTGAAAATCTGGGTCTGTGGCAGTCGTCGCCTTTCTGTAAGCCTGTCGTAGCCTTTGCGTTCATCGCACTTTTATCGCTGGCAGGTTCGCCAAAGCCTCTTTTTGGAATTGCCTTTTATGGATTTACGATATTGCAGTATGTTTTGCTATTCTTTATGATTCTAGTCTTTATCCGCCATGAGAGGGAACGCAAGATGCTTGTTAAAGCACTGCTGTACAGCACGGTTATTGTCGTTCTTTACGGCTTGTATCAATACGTGCATATGCTGACGCTCCATGAAGTAGAGTGGGTAGATAATGAAGCTTTTCCTCGGCTGATGCGACGCATGTATTCGACGTTGTACAATCCCAATTTATTATCAGAATTCTTGCTGTTCATGATCAGTGCTACAGCATCCCTTTGTATCGCCAAAATCCCGAAATGGAAACAGGCCGTACCCTATGGGGCCCTGTTGGGAGGGCTCGTCTTATGTCTTATCCTGACCTATTCCCGTGGCGCCTGGCTCAGTTTGTGTGCCATCGTATTTTTCTTTGGCCTTGTCTGGGATAAGCGTCTTTGGCTCAGCTTTTCAGTCATTCCTTTTATTTTGCTGTTTTACCATGGCGGCGTCACGACGCGGCTCATGTCCATTTTTAGCCACAGTGAAGTCGATACATCCGTGTCCATGCGAATCGATATGTGGACTGGTGCATGGCAGATGTTCCTGGATCATCCCGGCCTGGGCGTTGGGTGGGGCGCTTTTAAGTTTGTCTATCCTGCCTATAACGAGCTTATCCAGCAGGCGGGAATTACTATTTTCCATGCGCATAATATGTATTTGAATATATTGGCAGAGACGGGACTCATAGGGTTTCTTCTCTTTATGGGAATCTTGGTATATACATGCGTTTATGCAGGCCGTTTCCTGATAGGTCATGAAGGGACCCCTTTCGACAGAGCCCTTGCGATGACCGTTGTGGCAGCCATTTTGGGAGCTGCTGTCAGCGGTGTGACAGACTACGATTTATTTAGTACGCAAATATCACTTACTTTATGGCTTTTTATAGCCCTTTTTGTAAATATGTGTGGAGAATATCATAAAAAGTGCGGAAAAAGTTTGCGAAATAATTCACAATAAGATATAATAAGGACATACTATTATTATAAAAGTGATGGCTGTTCTATATCGTATGGACATAGGGATAGCGTGTTTGGGGGCAGTTTTATGCGACAAAAAAAGACAATTTCAGATGCAGTTATAGAAAGACTGCCGCTGTACTATAGAGACTTGCTCTTGTTACAAGATGCAGGTATAGATATTATTTCGTCAGAAAAATTAGGCGAACGCCTGGGGATTACACCGGAACAGATTCGAAAGGACCTAACTTGTTTTGGTGCCTTTGGCAAAAAGGGCGTTGGCTATTATGTCAATGAACTCTGTCAGCAGATTGTTGAAATCATTGGGTTACAACAACATTGGAAAATCGGCATTGCCGGCATTGGGCATTTGGGTTGGGCTTTAGCGAATTATAAGACCTTTGGTCGCCTTGGTTTCCGTACGATGGGGCTCTTTGATGTGGACCATCGCATTATTGGCCAGAATGTAGGCGGTGTTACAGTTACACCTATTGCCGACATGCAGGATGTGGTGCGTAAGGAAGGTATTCAGATCGGTATTATTACGACACCTGCTGCCGTTGCGCAGCAAGTGGCTGATCAGATGGTAGAAGCCGGAATTAAAGGTATCTTATCGTTTGCACCGATTCGCCTTAACGTGTCAGATCGCATTTTCGTATTCCGTGAAGATTTATCCATTGGCCTCAGCCGAATTTCTTATTATTTGACGAATCGGCCGGATCATGAAGAAGAATAACCATTAAAATAAGTCATACCTTTTTGGGGTATGACTTATTTTTTACTTGTGTTTACCTGTGTTTATCGGTGTCGTTCGAGGTGAAGGCTTTCTTGAAAGGCGTGATCTTTTTCTTCTGGCGTAATATAGCCTTGTTCTTCCATGAGAGAGAGGACAGTTTTTTGACGATTGCGGGCAGCTTCATAATTTTCCAGAGGATTGTAATAGCTAGGTGCCTGCAACAGGCCGGCTAACATGGCTGACTGAGCCAGCGTAAGGTTTTCCGGTGTCCTGTTGAAATACGTTTTGCTGGCTTCCATGATGCCTGTCGCGTTTGCGCCAAAGTACGCCGTATTTAAATAGATTTCAAGTATTTCATCTTTTGTATAATTTCGTTCCAGCAAAATAGCAAGAATAACCTCCTGGACCTTCCGCGTCAATGTGCGTTCCTGCGTCAGGAACGTATTTTTTACGACCTGTTGGCTGATGGAGCTTCCGCCTTCGACGGTTTCACCGGAATGGAAATTGACAATCAGTGCTCGTGTAATTCCGATGGGATCGATGGCACCATGTTCATAGAAGCGGCGATCTTCTGTGGCAATGACGGCTTGACGTAACTTTTTAGGCATGGCGCCGATGGCAACATATGTCGATACATCTTTGATGCGGTTTTCCATGGCCTCATGAAAATGTATATATGGATATATTTGTTCTTCTGCTTCCGTTACGGGCGAGAGCAGGACGCTTCGTTCCTGTGATGCCATTGTAGGTGGAGCGCCGGGTTTTGGCGTATCCGAAATGATATTCCATATGGCACAAAGTGCAAAGGCTGCTAAGAAGATGAGTATATAGCGCTTTTTCATAAGTCCTCCTATTTTTATACATTATATCATACATAAGATAGTTCGGGCAGGGGAATTATCGTTTTCTCTGGCAGATGAGAATCGCTAAGGGAGGCTATGCAATGGTTCACCTAAAAATATGGAGAATTTTTTATACAAAATACTTGCATATTTTTACGCAAGGTTGTATACTTACAGTCGTAAACAAAAAGTGTTACATCTATTGCGTATAGTAAGTTGAGTAGGGAGGAAGTTACAATGAGTGAAATCAAAAAAATTGTCTTAGCATATTCGGGCGGTCTTGATACATCGTGCATTATTCCGTGGTTAAAAGAAAATTATCCTGGCGCTGAGGTCATCGCTGCTTGTGCAGATGTAGGTCAGCCTGAAGATTTTAAAGCTGTAGAAAAGAAGGCGCTTGCATCGGGAGCATCGAAGGCATATATCCTGGATTTGAAAAAAGAATTTCTGGAAGAATATGTATGGCCTACTATTAAGGCTGATGCTGTGTATGAAGGAAAATATCTCTTAGGTACGTCTTTTGCACGGCCGCTAATTTCTAAGAAACTCGTAGAAGTGGCCCAAAAAGAAGGTGCCGATGCGATTGCTCACGGTGCGACGGGCAAAGGAAATGATCAGGTCCGGTTTGAATTGACTGTCAAGGCACTGGCTCCAGAACTCAAGTTGATTGCTCCCTGGAGAGTATGGAACATGAAGTCTCGGGAAGACGAAATCAAATATTGTGAAGAACACCACGTTCCTGTCGATTATAAATCAGAAGAAAATCCATATCCTTACAGTATGGACTGGAATATCTGGCATTTAAGCCATGAAGGCGATGATTTAGAAAATCCGGCCAATGCACCAAAAGATATGGTTTACATGGTTACGACACAACCGGAAAAGGCTCCAGACACACCTGAATATATTGAACTTACCTTTGAAAAGGGCGTTCCTGTTGCATTTAACGGCAAGAAAATGGATGCTCTTACATTGATGAATGCCGTGAATGCTGCAGGTGCCAAAAACGGTATCGGCATCGTCGACCTCGTAGAAAACCGGCTCGTCGGTATGAAGAGTCGTGGCATTTATGAAAATCCTGGTGGAGCTATCCTCATGTACGCTCATAGAGAATTGGAATATCTGACCCTCGACAGAGCTACGTATCATTTTAAAGAACATGTAGCAAATAAGTATGCTGAACTCGTATATGATGGCATGTGGTTCTCCCAGTTGAGAGAAGCCTTGCAGGCTTTTGTCGATGAAACGCAGAAGACGGTAACAGGTACGGTTAAATTGAAACTCTATAAAGGCAATATTATCAGTGCCGGTTCTACGTCGCCATATTCCTTGTATAGTGAAGAATATGTAACCTTTGGTGAAGATGATGTATATGATCAGAAGGATGCAGGCGGTTTTATTAACCTCTTTGGTCTGCCTCTGGTCATGCGGGCTTTGGTCAAAAAGAAACTTGAAGATCAGAAATAATTAGGGGAGAGATTGCCATGAAATTATGGGGTGGCCGGTTTACAAAAGGAACGGATAAAAACGTAGAAGCCTTTAATGCGTCTATTCAGTTTGATTGCCGGATGTATGCAGAAGATATTTGTGGCAGCATTGCCCATGCGACGATGCTGGGAAAACAAGGAATCTTGTCGGACGAAGACGTAACGGCTATTATAGGCGGCTTGAAAACCATATATGAACAGATTGAGCATGATGAATTTGAGTTTTCTGTAGAGCTGGAAGACATTCATATGAATATTGAAAAGCGCCTTACCGATGCAATTGGCGAAGCCGGTAAACGTCTTCATACGGGCCGGAGCCGTAACGATCAGGTGGCGTTGGATACGCATATGTACATGCGTCGGGCTATTGTGGAGATTGGACAGCTGATCATTGGACTCCAGGAATCTCTGCTCAAGGCAGCCAAACAGTATGGCGACGTCATCATGCCGGGGTATACCCATTTGCAACGGGCGCAGCCTATTCTGTTCAGCCATCACCTCATGGCGTATTTCTCCATGTTGTCCCGCGATTTTCAGCACCTTCAGTTTGCCTGGTCGATGGCGGACATCATGCCCTTGGGGGCAGGTGCGTTAGCGGGGACGACGTATCCCTTGGATCAGCCGTATGTAGCAAAACTTCTCGGATTTTCTAAACTGTATGATAATAGTCTCGATGCTGTCAGTGACAGGGATTATATCATTGCCTTTTTGGAATTTGCGGCAACGCTTATGATGCATTTGAGCCGTCTGTCAGAGGAATTTATTCTCTGGTCAAGTTCGGAATTTAAGTTCATCGAACTCGATGATGCCCATTGCACAGGGTCATCCATTATGCCGCAGAAGAAAAATCCTGATATTTGTGAACTCGTTCGGGGAAAAACAGGTCGGTTTTATGGTCATCTCATGGCTGTCCTGACCATGATGAAGGGGATTCCTATGGCCTATGACAAGGACATGCAGGAAGATAAGGAAGGTGTTTTTGACGCCATTGACAATCTGAAATTTGCCCTTACCATTTATGCGGCGATGGTCGATGGTATGAAAGTCAATAAAGAACGGATGCGCAATGTATTGGAAACGGACTTTTCCAATGCTACGGATATGGCCGATTATTTGGCAAAAAAAGGTCTTCCTTTCCGGGAAGCTCATGCTGTTGTCGGTAAAGCCGTTCATTACTGCATCGAAAAGGGCATCGTCTTGCAACAACTTTCCTTGCAGGAGCTCCAGGATATGAGCCCTCTCTTTGGGGATGACATACACCATTATCTCGACATTGAAACGTGCGTGCGCCAGCGCAAAACGTACAATGGCACAGCCCCTTCTTCCGTCGAACGGCAGTGTAACGCCGGAGATGGGGCCGTCAAAGAAGAAAAAATAACACTTGCTCATTGGGACGATATTGTATCTTCCGTGTACAAGGTACTCTAATACGCAATAGGTATGAACGGCTGGACTCAATCGTTCCCATGGCTATATAAAACAGCATCATCCGTAAAAAGAGGGTGCTGTTTTTGGCATGCAACGAGCCGATTGGGCAGCGAGGCATTTTTTACCCCAAAGGTTTGCTATACCGTCGGCGACGACTACCGGGCTGTAAACCCAGAATATCTACGATGGCTTTTTCGTCTTCATTTACCTTTACGTGTGTATATTTTCGTATAAACCTAGTGACGTACCATGAAATATACGTTATAATAAATAAGTTAAAGCAGAATACAACTTTTATGAAGAAAGGAGGGGCGTATATATGGCACAGGTATTACAGACTACCTTGGCAAGGGCGGTATCCTATGAGGGAATCGGACTTCATGCAGCCAATAAAGTTCACATGATCATGCGCCCAGCCCCGGCAAATACAGGCATTGTGTTTGTCAGGACAGATTTACCTGGAAAACCGGCTGTACCGGCTCTGCTGTCACATGTAACCAATACGATGCGTGCGACTACATTGGAACAAGGAGACGCAAAAGTCTTTACGGTCGAACATATTCTTTCGGCACTGAGTGGCCTAGGCGTGGATAATTGTATTATTGAAATGGATTCTGTAGAACCGCCCGTAGCAGATGGGAGTGGCCTCTCCTTTGTGAATCTCATTAATGAATCGGGAATCGTTACGTTGCAGGAACCGCGCCATATGCTGGAAGTTCATCAGCAGCATCTGGTGGAAGATAACGATAAATTTATTGCAATCGTGCCTTATGACGGATTCCGGATTACCTTTACGTCCATTAATCCCCATCCCCTGCTAGGGGTACAGTTCATGGATGTGGAAGTCACGCCGGAACAGTATGTGAAAGAAGTGGCTTTTGCCCGTACTATTGCCTTTACAAAGGAATTAGAAATGCTCAAAAAATTAGGCCTTGGAAAGGGAGGCACACTGCAGAATACTATCGTTTATGACGATACGACATGCCTTTCTAAACTGCGTGCTGATGATGAACTCGTCCGCCATAAGGTGCTCGATGTCATTGGCGATTTGGCTCTTTTGGGGCATCCTTTAAAAGGACATGTCATCGCCGTCAAATCTAGTCATAAACTAAACAACATGCTTGCAAAAAAAATAAATGAAGAGTTTGCATAAGGAGGAATAAAAATGGCAATGGATAAGGTTTTAGAAGTTACGGATATCATGGAAATCTTACCGCATCGTTATCCTATGTTGCTTGTAGATCGTATTATCGAGCTGGAACCGATGAAATATGCAGTAGGCATCAAGAACTCTACATTCGATGAATTGTTCTATCAGGGGCATTTCCCGGGAAAACCGGTTATGCCGGGTGTCCTCTTAGCGGAAGCCATGGCTCAGGTCGGCGGTGTTGCACTGCTCTATCCTGAAGAAAATCGCGGTCTTATTCCGTTCTTTACAGGTATTGATAAGTTACGTTTCCGCCATCCTGTGCGCCCTGGTGATCAGGTCGTCATGCGTGCCGATATCGTTAAAATCAAAGGTCGCATGGGCAAGGTAAAGGCTCAGTGCCATGTAGGTGATACCCTTTGTGCTGAAGGAGAATATCTCTTTGCGTTGATGCCGGGACAGGAACCGAAAAAATAAGAAAAAAGGCTTATTACGGGCTTAATTCTTAGAAAAGAAGAGATATAGCGAGGTAAATTGATGAAATTGAGGAATATTTAAAGGTTTATTCTTGCCGTATCTGCGGGATTATAAATGATATATTCATTACATTACGCTTTTGCCTTATACAGGCAGAAAAGCAAGGAGTGACTCTAATGACCGAGGAAAAAGAAAACATGCCCCAGAGCATGATCCATCCAACGGCTATTATAGATCCACATGCAGAAATTGGCCCAGGTGTCAAAATTGGACCATATGCCGTCATCGGACCACACGTAAAAATTGGAGCAGGAACTGAAATCATGGCTCACGTTACCATCGACGGATGGACGACGATTGGCGAAAATTGCCGATTTTTCCCAAGCTGTTCTATCGGATCGGAACCGCAGGATTTGAAATATCATGGTGAAAAGAGCTATCTTATCATCGGTGATCGGTCGGTGTTCCGCGAATTCGTTACAGTTAGCGTAGCTACTGGTGAAGGCGAAGAAACCCGTATCGGTAGCGATTGCCTCTTCCAGGCTTGTACTCATGTTGCTCATAATTGTGTCGTCGGCAATCATGTCATCATGAGTAATTGTGCAGGGCTGGCAGGCCATGTTATCGTAGAAGATCGCGTCGTCATCGGCGGTATTGCAGGTGTGCACCAGTTTGTCAAAGTTGGCCGAAACAGCATGATTGGTGGCCTGGCAAAGGTCGTTCAAGATATTCCCCCGTATGTCATTGCCGATGGACAGCCGGCTCGCGTTATAGGGCTTAATAGTGTTGGCCTTTCCCGTGCAGGCATGTCTGATGAAGTACGTCGGGAATTGAAGAAGGCCTTCCGCATCCTCTATCGGTCCGGCCTTAATTTGAAACAGGCTATTTCGGAAATGGAACAGGAACTGGATAGCTATGAAGAAGTAGAGCATCTGCTTCGTTTCCTGCGCAATGCAGAACGAGGTATCATGAGAGGTACAAAAGACTAAAAAGGGAAAGGGCAGGTAAGGCCATGGTCTTGCCCGCTCTTTTTTTATGGATTCGTAATGACAGGATTGTAGCTTTTTTGCTATAATATTATGATGAACCTATCTATGAGATAGAGTGAATTTTACTTAGCACAAGGTGATACGATGGATAAAGTTGGGTTATTGGCTGGTATCGGTAATTTGCCTGTCGAATTCATGCGGGCTGCACATCAAGATGGTAAGGAAGTCGTTGTCATTGCCGTCGTAAAAGATGTGTCACCGATATTGAAGGATGAAGCCGATGTCTACTATGAAATCAATGTAGCAAAGCTGAATAAAATCATTAAGACGTTGCTCAAGAATGATGTTACGAAAGTGACCATGATTGGCAAGGTAACGAAGGAAATCCTTTTTAAGGGGCTGAAATTCCCGGACCTGCGGGCCTTGAAGCTGTTGAACCGGCTGCGAAACCGCAAGGATGATACGATTATGCTGGCTATTGTCAATGAACTGGAAAAGGACGGTATAGAAGTCGTAGACCAGACACTATATCTTAAGCACCTTATGCCGCCTGTCGGTGTCTATACGAAGCGCAAGCCTGACGAAGGGGAAAAAGAAGATATCCGCTTTGGTTTTGAAACGGCAAAGGCCATGGGTGGAATGGATATTGGACAGACCGTCGTCGTTAAGCATAAAGCAGTCATGGCTATTGAAGCGATTGAAGGTACCGATGCTTGTATCCGTCGTGGCGGGGAACTGGGCCGCGGTGATGCTGTCGTCGTCAAAGTTGCAAAACCCGGACAGGATCAGCGTTTTGACGTTCCAGCCGTGGGCGTACAGACGATTCAAAGCATGATCGATAGCCGTTGCACCCTTCTGGCTATGGAAGCAGGTCGGACACTTTTTGTCGATCAGGAAGAAGTGGTCCGCATGGCTGATGAACATCATATTTGCATTTGTGCTGTCGATACATCGTTTTAAAGGAAATGTCTATGAAAATCATGTTTTCTGCCGGCGAAGCTTCTGGTGATATGCATGGTGCCTCCCTGGCAAGAGCTATCAAGGAGCTTGCTCCTGAAGTGGAGCTTATTGGTATGGGCGGTACAAAAATGGCTGAAGCTGGCGTCCGCATCATATATGACATTAAAAATCTAGGTTTTATCGGCGTTGGAGAGATTATCAGGAAAATCCCTTTTTTCGTTAAGCTCCGCACGTTCCTCGTCGATGCGATGAAGGAAGAAAAACCGGACGTACTAGTTTGTATAGATTATCCTGGATTTAATATGCGTCTTATCAAAAAGGCAAGAGAAGCGGGTATTCCTGTTGTCTATTATATTTTGCCAACGATTTGGGCTTGGCATAAGAGCAGGGGAAAGACGATTGCTAAAGAGACAGATCTTGCTATTTCTCTTTTTCCTTTTGAGGCACGTTTGTATGAATCCATGGGGACGCATGTTGCATATGTAGGCCATCCTCTTCTGGATACGGTACATCCTACGATGACTATAGAAGAGGGGCTCACTTATTTTAATTTACAGAAAGATTCGCCTAAGGTGCTTCTCATGCCGGGCAGTCGGTTGCAAGAAGTACGTAGCTTGTTTCCTGTCATGATGGAAGCGGCTAAGGAAATTGCCAGAGCCGTTCCGAATGTCGAATTTTGTCTGCCCCAGGCTTCGACGATAACGCGGAGTGAGCTGGAACGGCTGATTCCTGATGATGGCCCGTCTGTCCATATCTTTACGGATAACGTCTACGATATGATGCACCTTTCTACGGCTGCTATTGCCGCATCGGGGACGGCGACATTAGAGACCGCTCTCATGGGTCTGCCGACACTTCTGATATATCGTGTAGGTGCGCTTACGTATTGGTTATCGAAAATCTTAGTCCACATCGATAGTATCGGTTTGCCTAATATTATCATGGGCCGCCGTGTTATGCCGGAATTGTGGCAGGATGACGTAACACCAGAAGCCATTGCCGGAGACATCATACCGATCCTGACAGACCCTTCTGTATGGAAGGCCCGCCATGAGGCGATGGAACTCGTCCAAAAGGAAATGGGAAGTCCTGGTGCTGTGACTCGCGTGGCTGCATTAATCTTACGCTTTATTAAGGAGAACCATACTGCATGAAGCAATATAACAGCTGGTATAGCTATAAACGATTACTGAAATTTATTTTACCGTATCGAAAACGACTGGCCCTGGCTGTCGTGTGCATGGCCTTTTCTGGCTTGAGCAACGTCGTCGTGCCGTGGCTCATCAAAGATGTTATCGATAAGGTGTTGGCCGATAAGAATTTGTACGTTTTAAATCTCATTTGCATCGGTATTTTGCTCCTCTTTTTTGCCCGGGGGTTCTTCTACTTCGGCCAGCGGTATCTCATGAGCTATGTAGGGCAGAAAATTGTAAACGATATTCGCGAAGCCTTGTACAGACATATCCAAAAACTGTCTCTTTCGTATTTTGACAGGCGTAAGACTGGCAATATCATGAGTAACCTTACAAATGATGTCACAGCACTGCAAACGGCCATAGCCGATAATCTTATTTCCTTTGTCCAGGAAGCAGTCATTCTTATAGGTTCTCTTGCATCGATGCTGTATCTGTACTGGAAGCTGACCTTGCTGACGCTCATCATCGTGCCCCTTGTCGTCTTTACGATACGATTCTTTGGCAATCGCCTGCGCAATGCCGGCCATAAGGTGCAAGGGAAAATGGCTGATATTACAGCACTTTTGGAAGAAGCAATATCGGGTATACGCATCATTCGCTCCTTTAATCGTGAATCGTATGAAATCAAGCGGTTCATGTATCAGAATGATAGTAATTTTTGGGCGCTCATGACAACGACAAAGCTCACGTCCATGCTGACGCCGTTCATCCAGTTCTTCGCTGCCATTGCTGTCGTCGGTATCATCTGGTATGGCGGTATCAGCGTCATCGATGGAGAAATGACGGCAGGCGCGCTTATTGCATTCCTTATTTATGCGATTAACTTGGCAAACCCTGTCCGCCGGATCAGCGAAATTTACGGCACCATTCAAAAATCCTTAGCTGCAGCTGACCGCGTATTTGAAACGCTCGATACGGAACCGGAAGTCAAGGAAAAGAAGGATGCCAGGGAACTTCCACAAGTTCAAGGCTATATTACCTTTGATCATGTTGATTTCTCCTATGATAAGGAACATCCGGCCCTTATTGATTTTAATTTGAAAATTCATCCCGGTGAAGCTGTTGCCCTCGTTGGACCGAGTGGTGCCGGCAAATCGACGGTGGCCAATCTCTTGCCTCGCTTTTATGACGTCACTGGTGGAAGTCTTACGATTGACGGCATCGATGTACGGGATGTCACGTTTTCGTCGCTGCGTCAGCAAATTGGGCTGGTACCGCAGGAAACGATGCTCTTTAATGCGACTATCCGTGAAAATATTCTTTATGGACGGTTAGATGCCACTGAAGAGGAAGTCGTTGAAGCTGCAAAAGCGGCCAATGCGCATTCGTTTATCATGCAGCTTCCTCAGAGATATGATACTATCGTTGGCGATCGGGGCAATTCCCTGTCAGGCGGTCAGCGGCAGCGCATTGCCATTGCTCGGGCTATTTTAAAGGATCCCCGTATCCTCATCCTCGATGAAGCGACGTCGGCTCTTGATACGGAATCGGAAAAAATCGTACAGGCTGCATTAGATCGACTCATGAAAGGACGGACGGCAGTCGTTATCGCTCACCGACTCAGCACCGTCCGCGATTGCAATAAGATCATCGTTATTGATCACGGGCGAATCGTGGAAGAAGGTACGCATGCAGAACTTTTGGAAAAGGGCGGCCTTTACGCACATCTTTATGAAGTACAGTTTAATGAAACGTTGGAAGGTTAGGTCTTATGTTTAACCGCTTACGAGTGAATTCGATGTATTGGCTCTACAATCTGTTGCTTCTCATGTATTGGGCCTCCTTGATTCCCGTGCTGATTTATCGGCTTATCCATGAAGAAGGGTTTTATCAGCGTATCAAGCAGAGCATCGGATTTCTTCCCAATGACTTACAGAAAAAAATATCTGATCGCCAGGCTATTTGGGTCCATGCTGCTTCGGTTGGAGAAATAGTGGCAGCTAGTCCTATTGTCAGGGAAATGCGCAAGGAACATCCTAATGAGGTCATCATCGTATCCGTTGTCACAGCGACGGGATTCCGCATGGCTCATCAAATTATTGAAGGCGCTGATGGTATATTGTATTTTCCTCTCGATTTGCCGTATTTGACGGGACGCATTTTGGATATTGTGGAACCGAAGATCATCGTCCTCGTTGAAACGGAAATCTGGCCAAATTTTTTGCGCATCGCCCAGAAGAAGAAAATCCCTATCATGATGATGAATGGCCGCATCAGCCAGCGCAGCGTGTCGCGGTATCGCCTTATCACGTTCTTTACGCGCCGTGTCTTGTCGTCGATTCTCGTATTTTGCATGCAGAGTCGTATTGATGCACAATATATCATCGATATTGGTGCCGACCCTAATAAGGTTGTCGTTACAGGCAATACGAAATACGATCAGACCTATGGCATCGTAACGGCAGACGAAAAGAAAAGTTTCTTGTCAGAGCTGGGATTTTCAGAATCTGATTATCCTATCATGATAGCCGGAAGTACCCATAAGGGAGAAAATGGTTCTGTCTATAAGGCATTTGAAGCCATCCGACAGAACCACGAAAAAGCCCGCCTTATCATTGCCCCGCGGTATATCTATCAAGCCGATCTTATCCGTGATGAAGGGAAGAAATATGGTATTGCCATGGTAAAACGAAGCGATATGAAAGCAGGTAAAGCCGTTCCAGACTGTTACGATGGCGTCATCCTCGATACCATAGGTGAACTTGGCCGCGTGTATAGTATTGGCGACCTCGTTTTCGTCGGGGGCAGCCTGGCGCACGTCGGCGGCCATAATATATTGGAACCGGCAGCACATGCAAAGCCCATTGTTGTCGGACCGAATATGTTTAATTTCGTTGAAATATATGACTTGCTCAGTAGTCGTGGCGCCTGTGTGATGGTAAAGAATGAAGAAGAATTCATTCAGACCTGCGTTGATCTCGTCGACAATCGGGAACGGGCAGCCAACATGAAGCGCCATTGTATCGAAGTCGTCCAGGAAAACCAGGGGGCGACGCACCGCAATCTCGATGAGCTTCAAAAAATATTAGATGCGTTGCATGCTTGGAGATGACTCTATGTCTTTTCATACAAAAGGTGTATCGTATATTACATATCTCATGGGAAAAGGCCCGCATCGTTGGATTGATAAACCTGTGCTGGCACTCCTTTCAGGGGCGGCTTCTCTTTATAGGAAGGTCGTCAAAAAGAAGTATGATGCACTCATGAGGCACCCTGAACGGCAGTCCTCCTTAGATGTTCCCGTTGTCAGTCTGGGCAATATCACGGCAGGTGGGACAGGTAAGACTCCGACAGCCTGCCTCATTGCCCGGTGGCTTCTAGAGGAAGGGTATAAGGTGGCCCTGCTGAACCGGGGGTACCGTTCAAAAGCAGAAGCGCAGCAAGCGGTTATGTCCGATGGAGAACATATCCTGCTTGATGCCGCCCATGGTGGTGATGAAGCGTTGCTTTTGGCGCGCAGTCTGCCTGGTATTCCTGTCATCGTAGGCCGCAAGCGGTCTGAAACAGGTCAACTTGCTATCGACTTGTTCAAGCCACAGGTCCTTCTTTTAGATGATGGCTTCCAACACTGGCAGCTTGCTCGGGATCTCGATATAGTCCTCATCGATTGTACGAATCCCTTCGGCAATGGTCACGTGCTGCCACGGGGCTTATTGCGAGAGCCTCTGGAACATTTGCAGCGTGCTGGTTTTTTTCTCCTGACAAAGTCTGATCAGGTTACAGAAGAAGAGAAGGCTCCCATTTATGAGATATTGCGGCGCTTTAACGATACGGCGCCTATTGGGGAAGCCATTCATAAACCGGCATGGTGCATCCCTTATGAAAAGTGGATTACCCTGGCCAGGCGGTCTGATGACGAATCCCTTCCAAAAGGACCTGTCATTACCGTATCAGCCCTTGGAAATCCAGCTTCTTTTGAACGCACCGTGACGGACTGGGGTTACACCATTTCCAGCACTATGCGATTTGGTGATCATCATCAATATACCCATCGGGATATAGAAGCCATACGGAACTGTTGCGACCGTTACCACGTTCCAGTGGTGACGACGGAAAAGGATGCCGTTAAATTGGATCCGACGTGGGTTATGCACCAACATATCCCACTTTATGTATTAGGGATAGAAATAGAGATTACTACAGGAAAAGAACGGCTGCAGCAGATGCTGCGCCAACTTTTAGGAGGCTAAGCCATGAAATTCATATGCATCATTCCAGCCCGTTACGCATCTACGCGATTACCGGGAAAACCGTTGGCAGATATTGCGGGAAAACCTCTAATCCAACGTGTATGTGAACAAGCACAACAGGCGACAAAAATTGACGATGTTGTCGTCGCTGTCGATAATCCTGCCGTATATGACAAGGTCGTTACCTTTGGCGGCCACGCCGTCATGACGTCTAGTGAGCATCATAATGGTACGGACCGCTTGGCTGAGGCTGTGGGACACTTTCCTGACGCCGATGTCATCGTCAATGTACAAGGTGATGAACCTCTTATCACACCGGATGTCATCGATGCGCTGTGTCAGGTCTTTGAGGATGATGAATCATTACAAATGGCAACGGTGGCATCGCCTTTACAACAGGATGAATACGAAGATCCCAGTGCTGTCAAGGTCGTATTGAACCAAAAAGATGAAGCCATGTATTTTTCTCGCTCTCTTATTCCATACCCTAGGAACAGCTATGCAGAGGGGAACACGAAACCGTATAAACATATAGGAATTTATGCGTATCGTCGGGACTTTCTCTTGCGCTACGCTTCCATGGAACAGACGCCGGCAGAAAAAGTAGAATCCCTTGAACAGTTGCGCGTATTGGAAAATGGCTATAAGATAAGGGTTATCAAGACGGATCACACCTTTATTGGCATCGACACGCCAGAAGATTTACAACGTATCCGTGAATATTTCAATAAGGAGAACCATCACGCATGAAATCAGTACAAATTGCAAATACAACGGTAGGCAATGACAAGAAATTATTCGTCATGGCCGGTCCGTGCGTCATTGAACAACCTGAACGGATCCTTGCCATTGGTAGAGAAATGAAAGCCATCTGCCAACGTCTGGGGATTACGTATATCTTTAAGGCGTCCTTTGATAAGGCTAACCGCTCCAGCTGGAAATCGTATCGTGGACCAGGTCTTACGGAGGGATTGGAAATATTAAAGCACGTCAAAGAAGAACTTCAGGTACCCATCGTCAGCGACGTCCATTCGATTGAACAGATTGCACCGGCTGCAGAAGTGCTGGATGTACTTCAGATTCCGGCATTCCTGTGCCGTCAGACCGACCTTCTCGTGGAAGCGGCTAAGACAGGTAAATGCATCAATGTTAAAAAGGGACAGTTCATGGCACCGTCTGACATGGCTAATGTGGTAGAAAAGATTACGCATGAAGGTAATGAAAATATCTTGTTGACGGAACGGGGCGTTTCGCTGGGCTATCATAATCTCGTCGTCGATATGCGTAGCTTTCCTATCATGAAAAGTTTCGGATATCCTGTTGTCTTCGACGCTACCCATAGTGTGCAGCTTCCTGGTGGTGCTGGTACGAGCTCTTCAGGCCAGCGCCAGTACATTGGAAACCTTGCCCGTGCTGCTGCAGGTTCTGGCATCGATGGCGTATTCATGGAAGTTCATGATAACCCGAAAGAAGCACTGTGCGATGGCCCCAATATGCTTTATTTGAGTCAGGTCGAAGGCGTATTGCGAGATATGATTGCGATTAAAGCCATAGCAGATAACAGTGTTTCTACAGATATGTAATACATGATGAGGTGACAAGAAATGGATATTTTAGCAGAAGCAAAAGATGTCCTGCTTCAAGAAGCAAAAGGAATTGAAAATGTAGTGCCCAAACTGGACCAGAATTTTGTCAATGCTGTCAATATGATCGTCGAATCAAAAGGTCGCGTCATCGTGACAGGTATGGGAAAATCGGGACATATTGCCCGGAAGATCTCAGCTACCCTTTCCAGTACGGGTACACCGGCCATGTTTCTTCATCCTGGAGAAGCCATTCATGGTGATCTTGGCATGGTCACGTCTAATGATATTGTTCTGGCTATCTCAAAAAGTGGCGAAACGACGGAACTTCTCAATATTTTGCCGAGTTTGAAACGCATCGGTGCCCGTCTCATTGCCCTCGTAGGTGCCTATACTTCTACACTGGCTAAGAACGCCGATGTCATTTTGGATGCATCTGTTGAAAAAGAAGCCTGCCCGCTGGGCTTGGCACCGACGACAAGTACGACTGTGGCTCTCGCCTTAGGTGACGCCCTGGCAGTCGTATTGTTATCGGCTCATCATTTTACAAAAGCACAATTTGCTGTATTTCATCCCGGTGGATCTCTGGGCAGAAAATTGTTACTTACTGTGGAAAATGTTATGCATAAAGGGGAAGACAACCCTGTCATCAGTGAAGACAGTACCGTTCAGGATGCGTTGTTCATGATGACAGAAAAAGGTCTTGGCGCTGTTTCCGTCGTCGATGAAAAAGGTAAACTCGTCGGTCTCGTTACAGATGGCGACGTGCGGCGCGGACTGGAAACAGGATCTAATTTCCTTCAGTGGCCGGTTGATGCGATGATGACGAAGGATCCACGCACCATCTTAAATGATAAGCTGGCTGCAGAAGCCATGCATATCATGGAAAAGAATCAGCCTCGTCCTATTACGGTATTGCCTGTTGTCGATAGCGAAGGCAAGGCCTGCGGCATGATTCACTTGACGGATCTGTTGCGTCAGGGAGTCGTCTGATGGGAGCATTTGAATCCATCAAGGTCATCGCCTTCGATGTAGATGGCGTCTTAACGGACGGGATGCTCTATTACGGTCCTGATGGCGATGCCATGAAAGGGTTTTCTGCCCGTGATGGCATGGGTGTATCTCTGGCACGTATGGCGGGTATAAAGACGTGTATCGTGACGGGGCGCTTGTCGCCGATGGTAGAAAGACGCGCTGCTGATCTTCATATTGATTACGTGTTACAAAACATATCTGATAAAGAAAAGGCTCTGGAAACTTTGTGTCACCAGCATAACGTTTCCTTTGCCGATATTGCCTATATGGGCGACGATTTGAATGATGTGGCTGTAATCAGTCGTGCCCGCTATGGAGGCGCACCTTGCGATGGTTGCCTGGAAGCGCGACAACACGCCGATTTTGTGTCGCACTATGCCGGCGGGCATGGCGCGTTACGGGAATTCATCGAATCTATTTTGAAAGATCAAGGCGTTTGGCCACATTTGTTAGAAAAATTCAAGGCCGGTTCGGCCGACTTTACGCAATAAGAAAGGAGAGTCTCTGTTGTGTTGAATGAGTGGCAATATTATTTGTTACGGGCTATTGGCAAGGGAGTCAGCATTCTGCCATATCCGACTATCGTGTCACTGGGACGCAAGTTGGGCCCTCTTGTTAGCCGAATCATGAAAAAACAATATAAACGTGCTATTGCCCATGCCGTACGGGGGTTGGAGTGTACCGAAGAAGAAGCGCGTCCCATCGTAGATGAGCTGTTTCGTAACCTTGGCCAGTCAACGTTGGAAATTCTTTACACGCCGAATCTGACGAAGGACAATATTAAGCAGTTCGTTACATTGGATCATCCGGAACGTCTTGATGAAGCATTGAAGGAAAATAAAGGCGTCATCGTCCTTACGGGGCATATTGGTAACTGGGAATGGCTGGGGGCACTGGCTCTGTATGGTTACCCAGCTTCGACAATCGTCAAAAACCAGGCTAATAGCTCTGTAACGCGCCTGTTAAATGAAAACCGCGAGGGTATGGGACTTGAAGTATTTGCTCGTGGCGGTAACGAAATGATTATTGCTGCAAGAGCCTTGAAGCGGAAAAAGCTACTTGGATTCCTAGCAGATCAGGATGGTGGTTTTCACGGCGTTCCACAGCCATTTCTGGGCCGTATGAGTTCGACTCCCAAGGGCCCGGCTCTCTTTGCACAGAAATTCCATTCCCCTATTGTACCGATATTCCCGATTCACGATGAACAGCACCATACGCATCTTGCAATCGGCGAAGTCATCCATTTTGTCGATACGGGGAATAAGGAAGAAGATATTGCCGCCATGACGAGAAAGATGGCCGTCATTACGGAACAATTTATTAAAGACCATCCGACGGAATGGCTTTGGTTCCAGCACCGTTGGAGCACGGCACCAGAAGAAATCATTGCGTTACAGAAAGAGGGGGCAAATGTAGAAAATGAAATTCAAAGAAAAGATCCTACATAACAAGACGACCTTGATTGTCTCCTGTATTGTCCTGTTTTTTTTAGGTTTGCTCCTTTGGTTTTTACGGGCTGCCGATACGCAGATAGAAGACAATGTAAAAGAATCAGATCTCGTTACGTTCAATGGTTCTTCTATCGAAGAAAAAGAAGGGGACCGTCTCGTATGGCGATTGTCTGCTGAAAAGATCCTCGTCGATCCCAAAACGAATGTCATGTATTTCATCAATCCCAAGGCCCAGGTATGGGAAAAAGATGGCACAGAGCTTGACATCACATCAAAAAAGGGAATTGTTGATCGAAAGAAACGGACTGTTGAATTAAAACAGCCTATTACAGCCCAAACAGACAAGGGTGATACATTGCAGACTGACGGCAGTGTGTATTATAATATGGATACGCGCCTAATTACAGGCGGTAAAGTGTTGCTTACTCGCGCAGATCATACACGGTTAAGCGGTGACTCGTTTGAAACGAATGCGGCCTTGGATAAGGTGAAGGTTGAAGGCCATGCGAAGATCACACAAGGGGAGTAATCATATGAATAAACATGTATATAAGGTACTAGTAGCAGGACTCCTGACCGGTGCCATAGGCCTATCGGCAACAATCCCACTGGCCGCTGCTGATAATCCGGCCGTTTCTGTTACAGCTGATAAACTAGAATATGATGGCAAGACACAGATTGCCAAGGCAACGGGCAACGTTATTATCGTACGTGATCAGGCAACGCTTACAGGTAACGTCGCTACGTATAATCTGAAAACCGCTGAAGCGGATATGGAAGGCAACGTTTCAGCAAGTCAGCCGGATATGCATATGACGAGTGATACGCTTCACTCGACAAATAAAAATTACATCAAGGCAACGGGTAATGTCAAAGGTGTCTATGGCGATAAAAAAGTCAATGGCGACGAAGTAGAATATTACCTTGATACAGACCACGGTATCGTAACGGGCAATGGCTATTTAGAAGCGCAGGGCTCGCAGATGTGGGCTGACCATATCGAAGGATGGTTTAAGGAAATCAAGGCCGTCGGTACAGGCAATGTCCATATGGAATCGCCTACAGAAGGCTTGACAGCATATGGCAATAAAGCCGTATATACGCAGACGCCGGGACAGAACAATGGCGTCATCCACATGACCGGAGATGTCTACGCTACCCAAAATGGCAGCCAGCTCAATGGTGATGATGTAGAAATCCATCTGGCCGATAATTCTGTAGAATCAAACAGCCGGTCTACCGTTGTTATCGTACCAAGCAGTCAGCAGTAAGAGGGATACATGTATATTCAAACGAATGAGTTAATCAAGACCTATAAAGAACGAAATGTTGTCAATAACGTAAGCATCCACGTCGACCAAGGCCAGATTGTAGGACTGTTAGGACCTAATGGAGCGGGCAAAACTACGACGTTCTATATGATCGTAGGCATCGAAAAGCCGACGACAGGATCTATTTTCATAGACCAGAATGATGTGACGGATCTGCCCATTCACAAGCGGGCCGCCTATGGCATCGGGTATTTGCCTCAGGAAGCGTCGATTTTCCGCAAGCTTACCGTCAAGGAAAATCTTCTTGCCATGTTGGAAACGACGAAGCTTTCCAAGAAGGAACAGGACCAAAAGGCCGAAGCCCTCATGGAGGAATTCAGCATTACCAAACTACGGAATCGCTTGGGAATCCAGCTTTCCGGCGGGGAACGGCGCCGTGTCGAAATCGCGCGTTGTCTCGTCATGAATCCGTCCTTCATCTTGCTCGATGAACCATTTGCTGGTATTGACCCGCTGGCAGTAAATGACATCCAGGACATTATCCGCCACTTGAAGAAACGTGGTATTGGCGTACTCATTACAGACCACAATGTCCGCGAAACCTTGAGTATCGTTGATAAAGCGTATATCCTCAATGATGGCAAAATCCTCTTGGAAGGTGAGCCTGATATGATAGCTACCCACCCATTGGCGAAGAAGTTTTATTTAGGCGAAGAATTTTCGATGTAGCAGGGGAAAATGAATGAGAATATTAGATAGATATGTGTTAAAAGAGTTTATCAGTCCGTTCCTGTTTGGTGTCTGTGCCTTTACAGCCGTATTCATCGGTACGGGGACGTTATACCGCATTGCCAATTTAATCAATAACTATGGCGCCTCGCTGTGGGACTGTTTCCGCGTCCTTGTCCTGGCCATGCCTTCTATTATCGTCGTGACATTTCCTATGTCGGTATTACTGGGGTCTCTCATGGCATTCGGTCGTCTTTCCAGCAACAGCGAGCTCATTGTCATGCGTACAGGAGGTCAAAATTTCATCCGCCTGGCCATGCCTATTTTCATTGCCGCCTTTATTATTTCGCTTGGCACGACGGCCATGAATGAATATATCGTTCCGAAGGCGAACAATGCGTATAACATCATCATTGATCAGGATATTAAGCATAAGGCCCAACCGACGACGCAGGATCACATCATCTTAAAAGATGTGAAAGGGCACGATATCAATAGTCTCATGTATGCACGCCAGTACGACTCTAACGTCAAGCAATTACGGGACCTGACAATACAGGAATTTGAAAATGATCGTCTCATGCGCGTTGAAAAAGCGGATTATGCCGATTGGGATGGTACGAAGTGGATTATGCATGCGGGCACGATTTATGATGTATCTGTCGGTGAAACGGTGACGCGGACGATGAAATTTGAAAATCAGATTCTTCCCATTTCACAGCGGCCGAATCGCATCAGCGCATCTCAGAAGGATCCCGATGAAATGACGATTCGTGAACTGCGTGAACAGATTTCTATCTTAAAAGAAAATGGCGTTGACACGAAGAAGATGGAAGTTGAAATGTACAATCGTTTCTCTATGCCGCTGGCCAGCCTTGTCTGTGCCATTGTCGGTGTACCGTTGGGGATGCAGAAACAACGTGGTTCTTCATCCATTGGTTTCGGTATCAGCGTCATTGTCATTTTTATTTATTACACCATCATGACGCTGGGCAATGCCCTTGGTAATGGCGGAAAACTCCCTGCATATGTCGCCGCATTCCTGCCAGACATCGTCTGTGGTGTCGCCGGTATCTTCTTGGTATATAAAAAATCGAAATAAATTCGTAAAGTAGCTCTAGGTATAATGCGTAGGGCTATTTTTTTATATGAAAGTTGCCACATTTATTTTGGAAAGGCTCCCACAAATAATTGAAGGCATGGTATAATAACATTATATGATAGTTTACTATGTGCAATATGAGAAAGGGAGGTGCGGAAATGGAATTCGGATGGGTCATGCTGTTAGTCCTTGCCATCATGGGCGGTATCATTGCTTATTTAGGCGATAAAATCGGTTCCCGCGTAGGGAAAAAGAAAATCAAGCTGTTTGGCTTGCGGCCGAAATATTCGTCTATCCTCATTACGATTATTACGGGCATCAGCATTTCTGCCGTTACCTTAGGGGTCATGTCCATCTTGTCGCAAAACGTCCGCATCGCCTTATTTGGCATGTATCAGCTACAACTGCAAAAGGCTGAGTTGGAACAGCAGCGGGATCGCCTTCTGGAACAAGCCCGCAATCTGGGGATTGAGATGGAAGAAAAGAATTCCCT
>ENA-OZGA01000275-OZGA01000275.1-human-gut-metagenome-genome-assembly--contig:-NODE-275-length-26415-cov-5.611874_pt1 | contig 26415 bp, 18 predicted proteins | sample MGYA00245112_ERZ653649 | MGnify/ENA primary metagenome ERZ653649 (study PRJEB26926, sample SAMN06165071) | human gut metagenome | biome: ENVO:00009003; feature: ENVO:2100002; material: ENVO:00002003...
GACACCTACCGCACGCTGACGGCCGTCGATTCGGTCATCATCGTCATCGACGGCGCCAAGGGCGTCGAGTCGCAGACGCGCAAGCTGATGGAGGTCTGCCGCATGCGCTCGACCCCGGTAATCGTCTTCATCAACAAGCTCGACCGCCCCTCGAAGGAGCCGTTCGACCTGCTGGACGAGGTCGAAAAGGAGCTCAACATCCGCGTGCGGCCGCTGGCCTTCCCGATCTCGAACGGCCCCACGTTCAAGGGCGTATACAACCTCTACGAGAAAAACCTCTCGCTCTTCACCTCCGACGAGAAGCTCACGGCCGACGCCTCGACCGTCGAAATCTCGGACCTCGCCTCTTCGGAGCTGGAGGCCCAGATCGGCGACAAATTCGCGGCCCAGCTGCGCTCGGACGTCGAGCTGGTCGAGGGCGTTTACGACGATTTCGACCGCGGGGCCTACCTGCGGGGCGAACTGGCCCCGGTATTCTTCGGTTCGGCGGTCAACAACTTCGGCGTGCGCGAGCTGCTCGAATGCTTCGTGCGCATAGCCCCCTCGCCGTGCCCGGCTCCGACCGAAACCCGCATCGTGGAGCCTGCGGAACCCAAAATGACGGGCTTCGTCTTCAAGATCCACGCCAACATGGACCCCAACCACCGCGACCGCATCGCATTCCTCAAAATATGTTCGGGCACGTTCGAACGCAACAAAAACTACCTGCACGTGCGCAGCGGCAAGCAGCTCAAATTCTCGTCGCCGACGGCCTTCATGGCCGAGAAGAAGTCGGTGATCGACGAGGCCTATCCGGGCGATATCGTGGGTCTGCACGACACGGGAACCTTCAAGATCGGCGATACGTTCACCGAAGGCGAGAAGCTCAAATTCACGGGCATTCCCTCGTTCGCTCCCGAGCAGTTCCGTTATATAGAAAACGCCGATCCGCTGAAATTCAAGCAGCTGGCCAAAGGCGTCGATCAACTGATGGATGAAGGCGTGGCGCAGTTGTTCACCTCGCAGCTCAACGGCCGACGCATCATCGGTACGGTCGGCGCGCTGCAATTCGAGGTGATCCAGTACCGCTTGGAACACGAGTACGGCGCCAAGTGCCGCTGGGAGCCGATCTCGATCTACAAGGCGTGCTGGATCGAAAGTGACGATGCCGGGCAGCTGGCCGATTTCAAGCGCCGCAAGCACACCAACATGGCGGTCGACAAGCACGGCCGCGACGTCTTTCTGGCCGATACGAGCTATGCGCTGACGCTGGCGCAGGAGAACTTCAAGGAGATCCGCTTCAAGTTCACATCGGAGTTTTAGGGTGCGAGGATGTGTGTTTTAAAACCGTCCGGATTCGTTTCGGACGGTTTTTTATCGTCGTAAAACATAAGAAAAACATACTTTTTGCGTTGAATACCTGAAAAGAAGTTTGTCGGCGAGGTAAAATCGACCGTTTTCGTTAAGCCGAGCGCAGAGCCGAACTTGTTCGGACTATGCCGAGGCGAGAAAACGAAGAGAGAAACTCACCGTTTTCGTTAAGCCGAGTGTAGAGCCGCGCTTGCGCGAGTTTTGCCGAGGCGAGAAAATTAAGAATGAAATTCACCGGTTTTTGCCCGTTTTTCGCGGGAAATCGTATCTTTGCGGCATTGAAAGCGGGTATCTCCGCAGAAGTAAGTTTGAAAATAAGATTGGGCAGGTATGAATCCGAAGGTTGACAAATGGGTGCGTAAAGCCGGTTCGTGGTGCGAAAAGGCTTGTCCGCGAACCCGAAGCGGGTGGATCATGATCGCGTTGACGGCGGTCGTCATTGTGGCCGGTGTCGTGTGGCTGCTCCGTCCTCGAAGCGAGGCGGTGCACTATCCGATCGTGGCGGTCGAGCCGGTCGCCACGCAGAACGTGGAGATCTACGGCGAGTTCGTGGGGCGCATCCGTGCGCAGCAGTTCGTCGAGGTGCGGGCCCGCGTGGAGGGTTATCTCGAACGGATGCTCTTCCGCGAGGGAAGCTACGTGAAGAAGGGGCAGACGCTCTTCATCATCGACCCCAAGATCTACCGCGCCCGCGTGGACAAGGCCAAGGCGCAGCTCAACAAGGATCGCGCACTGGCCCAGAAGGCCGAGCGCGACCTGAAACGCATCCGCCCGCTTTATGCGCAGAATGCCGCCAGCCAGCTCGATCTGGACAATGCGACGGCCGCCTACGAGAGCGCGACGGCCAACGTGCTGATGAGCGAAGCCGACCTGATGCAGGCGGCCACGGCGCTGGGCTACACCACCGTACAGTCGCCCATCACGGGCTATATCAGCGCCAGCAACGCCGACATCGGAACCCTCGTGGGGCCGGGCGGCAAGTCGCTGCTGGCGACCATCGTCAAGAGCGATACGGTGCGTGTCGATTTCAGCATGACCGGCATGGATTACCTGCGCAGCAAGGAGCGCAATGTCAATCTGGGGCAGAAGGATTCCACGCGCCGCTGGAACCCCTACATCACCGTCACCCTGCCCGATAACTCGCGCTATCCGCTGCGGGGGCTGGTCGATTTCGCCGACCCGCAGGTCGACCCCGAGACGGGAACCTTTTCCGTGCGCGCCGAGATGCCCAACCCCGACCATATCCTGCTGCCCGGCCAGTTCACCAAGGTCAAGCTGCTGCTCGACGTGCGTGAGAATGCCGTGGTCGTACCGTCCAAGGCGATCGTGATCGAGAAAGGCGGTGCCTACATCTTCGTCGTGCGGCCCGACAGCGTCGTCGAAAAACGTTTTATCGAGACGGGGCCCGAGCTGGACAACAAGACGGTGGTCGAACGCGGTCTGCTCTCCGGCGAACGGATCGTCGTGGAGGGTTACCACAAACTCAATCACGGTATGCGCGTCGAGGCGGTCGAGCCCCGGCGCGACAATGGCGTGGCATCCAATTAACGACAGCCTATGAAGAGCGATTTCTTTATCGACCGGCCGGTCTTTTCGACCGTTCTCTCGGTCATCATCGTCATCGTGGGCGTCATCGGACTGGCGCTGCTGCCCATCGACCAGTATCCCAAGATCGTCCCGCCCGTGGTGAAGGTGAGCGCCTCCTATCCGGGCGCCAGCGCCCAGACCGTGACGCAGGCGGTGGCCACGCCGATCGAACAGGAGCTCAACGGTACGCCGGGGATGCTCTACATGGAGTCGTCGTCGACCAACTCCGGCGGCTTCACCGCCACGATCACCTTCGACATCGACACCGATGCCGACCTGGCGGCCGTCGAGGTGCAGAACCGCGTGAAGCTGGCCGAAAGCCGGCTGCCGGCCGAGGTGGTGCAGAACGGCATCTCGGTCGAGAAACAGGCGTCGAGCAAACTGCTGACGATCACGCTGCTGTCGTCGGATCCCAAGTTCGACGAAATCTACCTGAGCAACTACGCGACGCTCAACGTGCTGGACATGCTGCGGCGCGTGCCGGGCGTGGGCAGCGTCTCGAACGTCGGATCGCGCTACTACGCCATGCAGATCTGGGTGCTGCCCGACCGGCTGGCCAATCTGGGGCTGACGGTGCAGGACTTGCAGCGGGCATTGAAGGATCAGAACCGCGAATCGGCCGCCGGCGTGCTCGGACAGCAGCCCATGACCGATCTCGATGTGACGATCCCCATTACGGCGCAGGGGCGTTTGTCGTCGGTGGGCGAGTTCGAGGAGATCGTCGTCCGCGCCAACCCCGACGGCTCGATCATCCGCCTGCGCGACGTGGCGCGCGTTTCGCTCGAAGCGTCGTCCTATAACACCGAGAGCGGTATCAACGGGGGAAATGCCGCGGTGCTCAACATCAACATGCTGCCGGGCGCCAACGCCATGGAGGTGGCCGACGCGGTGAAAGAGGCCATGGAGGAGATCAGCCGCAACTTCCCCGAAGGAATCTCCTACCAGATACCGTTCGACATGACGACCTATATCTCCGAGTCGATCCACCACGTCTATCAGACCCTGTTCGAGGCGTTGCTGCTGGTGATTCTGGTGGTCTTCCTTTCGTTGCAGAACTGGCGCGCGACGCTCATCCCGATCGTGGCGGTGCCGATCTCGCTGATCGGAACCTTCGGCGTGATGCTCGTCTTCGGGTTCTCGCTGAACATGATGACGCTGCTGGGCCTGATTCTGGCCATCGGTATCGTCGTGGACGACGCCATCGTGGTGGTCGAGAACGTCGAGCGCATCATGGAACAGGAACGGCTGTCGCCCTACGAAGCGACCAAGAAGGCCATGGCGTCGCTCGGCGGCGCGCTCATCGCCATGTCGCTCGTGTTGTGCGCCGTCTTCGTGCCGGTGAGCTTCCTGGCCGGCATCACGGGGCAGCTCTACCGGCAGTTCACCATTACGATCGCCGTGTCGGTCATCATCTCCACCGTCGTGGCGCTGACGCTCAGTCCGGTGATGTGCGCCTATTTCCTGCGCCCCGACAACGGACGCCGCAAACCCAAACTGTTCCGGCGTATCAACTACTGGCTGCGGCGCGGCAATACGGTCTACCAGCGAGGAATCCGCGGCAGCCTGCGCCATTCGCGGCGGATGCTGGCGGCCTTCGGCATCCTGCTCGTCGGCATCTGGCTGATGAACCGCATCACGCCGCAGAGTTTCATGCCCAAGGAGGACCAGGGCTATTTCACCGTCGAGCTGGAACTTCCCGAAGGGGCGACGCTCGAACGGACGCGTCGTGTGACGGATCGTGCGATGAAGTACCTGATGGGCCTTTCCGACGTGGAGTATGTGCTCAATGTGACGGGGTCGTCGCCCCGACTGGGCAGCAATCAGGCGCACAGCCAGCTGACGGTGATTCTCAAACCGTGGGGCGACCGTACGTCGGAGAGCATCGACGAACTGATGGAGGAGGTGCGCGACGAGCTGTCGCTCTATCCCGAGAGCAAGGTCTACCTAAGTTCGCCCGCCGTCATCCCGGGTCTGGGTACTTCGGGCGGCTTCGAGATGGTGCTCGAAGCGCGCGGCGACCGCACCTATACCGACTTGCAGCAGGCCGTCGACACGCTGATGTATTACGCTGAGCGGCGTCCCGAACTGGCGGGGCTGTCGTCGTCGATGCAGAGCGACATTCCGCAGCTCTACTACGACGTCGACCGCGACAAGGCGCAACTGCTGGGCGTGTCGATGTCCGATGTCTTCTCGACGCTCAAAACCTTCACCGGTTCGGTCTATGTCAACGACTTCAACATGTTCAACCGTATCTACCGCGTCTACGTTCAGGCCGAGGCGCCCTACCGTGCGCACCAGAGCAATCTCGACCTCTTCCATGTGCGCGGCAACGGCGGTGCGATGATCCCCGTCACGGCCCTCGGCACGACGCACTACACGACCGGGCCCGGTACGATCCGCCGCTTCAACATGTTCAATGCCGCGACCATCTCGGGCGAGGTGGCGCACGGTTACAGTTCGGGACAGGCGATGGAGGCGCTCGAACAGATCGTGCGCGAGCACCTGCCGGCCAATATCGGCGTCGAGTGGAGCGGACTGTCGTATCAGGAGAAACACGCCAGCGGCCAGACGGGGCTGGTACTGGCGCTGGCGCTGCTCTTCGTCTTCCTGTTCCTCGCCGCGCAGTACGAAAGCTGGTCGGTGCCCGTGGCGGTCATCCTGTCGCTTCCCGTGGCCGGCATCGGTGCCTATCTGGGCATCTGGATCTGCGGGCTGGAGAACAACATCTATTTCCAGATCGGACTGGTGATGCTCGTGGGGCTGGTGGCCAAGAACGCCATCCTGATCGTGGAGTTCGCCAAGGAGGAGATCGAGAAGGGACGCGACGCCGTCTCTGCGGCCCTTACCGCGGCGCATCTGCGCTTCCGCCCGATCGTGATGACCTCGCTGGCCTTCATCCTCGGCCTGCTGCCGCTGGTCTTCGCTTCGGGACCGGGTTCGGCCAGCCGTCAGGGCATCGGCACGGGCGTCTTCTTCGGCATGCTGGTCGCCATTACCGTCGGCATTGTCTTCGTGCCCTTCTTCTTCGTGTGGATTTACAGGATCAAAGCAAAACTGAAACGATGAAACGACTTGCGATAATCATTCTGCTGGCCGCAGCGGCCGGAATGGTCTCCTGCTCGGCCGTGCGGCACTGCAAGGCGCCCGACGTCGATCTGCCGGAGCGCATCGCCGGGGAGGATTCCGACTCCCTGACCGTTGCCGACGTGCAGTGGTGGCGGTTCTACGGCGATTCGACCCTCTGCCGGATCATCGAACGCACGCTGGACAACAACCGGGACATGCTCGCGGCCGCCGCGCGCGTGGAGCGCCTGCGGGAGCTGTACCGGGTGAGCCGGGCCGAACGCCTGCCGTCGGTTACGGGAACCGCTTACGGCGACTACGAGACCAACGACTACGCCGGTGAAAAATCGAGCCGCGACCCCGAATTCGGGGCCAAAGTCACGCTCAGCTGGGAGCTGGATTTGTGGGGCAACCTGCGCTGGGCCAAACGCAAAGGGGGCGCCGAATACCTCGCTTCGGTCGAGGACCGGCGGGCGATGCGCATGACGCTGGTGGCGTCCGTCGCCGCGGCCTACTTCAACCTCATCGCGCTGGATAACGAGCTGTCGATCGTGCGGCGTACACTCATTACGCGCAGCGAGGGACTCTATCAGGTGCAGCTGCGGTTCGAGGGCGGTCTCACCTCCGAAATGGTCTATCAGCAGGCGAAGGTGGAGTACGCCTCGACGGCCGCGCTGATTCCGGACCTCGAACGCAAAATCAAGATCATGGAGAACGGCATCCTGCTGCTCATGGGTGAAAATCCCGACCGGCGGGTGGTGCGCGGCAAGATGAATACCGATGCCGAATTCGCTGACAGCCTGTCCGTCGGACTGCCCTCCGGGCTGTTGCAGCGCCGTCCCGACGTCCGTTCTTCCGAGCAGCGGCTCCGTGCGGCGATGGCTGCGGCGGGCATGGCCTACGCCGACCGGTTTCCGCGCCTGACGTTCAATCTGACGGGCGGTCTCGAAAACGACGATCTGAGCGGATTTTTCCGTTCGCCTTTCTCGTATGTCGCCGGGACGCTCGCTTCGCCGATCTTCGGTTTCGGCCGCAAGCAGGCCCGCTACCGCGCCGCGCTGGCGGCCTACGACGAAGCGCGTCTGGCCTACGAGCAGAAAGTCCTGACGGTCTTCAAGGAGGCCGACGACGCCGTGGTCACCTATCGCAGCGCCCGCAAAACGGCGGCCTTGAAGCTGAACCTGCGCGATGCGGCGAGCAAATACGTCGAACTGGCGCACCTGCAATACCGTGCCGGAAGCACCAATTACATCGACGTGCTGGACGCCCAGCGGCGCTATTTCGACGCCCAGATCGGCCTGAGCAACTCCGTGCGCGACGAGCATCTGGCGCTGGTGCAGCTCTACAAGGCGTTGGGCGGCGGCTGGACCGAATGACTTGGCGTTACGGATATGGACGAGGGGCGTAGTCATAGACCTGCGCCCCTTCGTCTGTTTTCTGTCGTATCACCGGTGTTTTCCGGTCTGCAGCCGGTCGTGTCCCGCGATCGGCCATGTGCTCCATAGCCGGTCATACGCTCCGCGATTGGCCGTACGCTCCGGGATTCGCCGGCCTTGGGCAGCGAAAAAGCCGCAGGAACCTGTCGAAACAGACTCCTGCGGCCGGATTGTGGAATTATATTCCCGGCTTAGAACCGTCTTTTGCCGTAACCGTCGCGGTTGTAGCCACCGCCGCCGCGGTTGCCTCCGTAACCGCCGCCGTTGCCGTGTTCGGTCTTGGGGCGGGCTACGTTTACGATGATCGTCATGCCCTCGAAATCGGTGCCGTTCAGGGCGTCGATGGCGCTCTGACCTTGGCCCTCGTCGGGCATCTCGACAAAGCCGAAACCGCGCGAACGTCCGGTCTCCCGGTCTGTGATGATGTTAGCCGAAGATACCTCTCCGTACTGTGCGAAAAGTGCCTGCAAACTCTCGCCTGTCGTGCGGAAGTTCAGTTTTGAAACGTAAATGTTCATCTGTCTTTTGATTATGTGAAATGATGCTTGTTTATTTTGCGTATGCTATGTTGACCGCATTGAGTCCCCGTTGACCGCGTTCCGTCTCGAAGGTCACCAGCGCGCCTTCGGCGATGTCGGCCGGTGCGTTGCTGATGTGGAAGAAATATTTCTCCGTACTGTCGAGGTCCTTGATGAAACCGTAGCCTTTGTCGGTGTTGAAATGTTCCACGCGTCCCCGCAGTGCGACCGGCTCCTGCTCCTCCTTCTTGGGGACGGATACCGCGATGGTCTCCGCATCGACCTTCGGTTTGCTGCTCATGTCGGGCGGCGTGTCGGTAATCATGCCGTTCGCATCGACATACGCGATCATGTCGTCGAGCGAGCTGCCGCCCCTGTTGGCTTTGCGTTCCTCTTTGCGCTGTTGCTTCTCTAACTTCTTGCCTTGTTTTTTCTTCTCTAATTCTCTTTTGCTGAATGAAATCGCCATTAATTATATGATTAAAATGTGTTTGTTCCAAGCTTTCGCCGCCGTTGCCGCACGCCGCCGGATATGCTCCGTGCCGCGCTGTTGCTGGAGAGAGTCGGTATTCGAACAAAAAAAGTCGGTTTTGAAGGCTGAATCAGCGATGGAGAAGACCTGCTAAAGATAAGCGGGACAGTGCATTGCCAAGAAAGTTACAATATGAACTCGATTGTCCGGGTTGCCAAAGATAGGCATTATAATCGGAATATCTGCATTTATTTGCAGATATTTCGCTGCCGGTGCATTTCGGCGCTTTGGGCGGGACTTATCCGATAAAAAAAAGCCACCGCGAAAGCGGTGGCTTGAGCCGAAACCGGGACTTGAACCCGGGACCTCTTCATTACGAGTGAAACGCTCTACCAACTGAGCTATTTCGGCTTGCCGGGAACATTAAGTTCCCTTTGGGACTGCAAATATCTGAAAAATATTTTTTTCAAACAACAATTTTTCAAAAATTCTCACATTTCTTACTATATTCGCGCAAAACTAACCCGATAATGATCACTTTTCTGGTGTGCCTTGCGCTGCTGGTGGCGGCGTATTTTACATACGGACGTTATCTGGAGCGTCTTTGCGGGGCCGATGCAGGGCGTCCCGTGCCTTCGGCCGTGTCGTTCGATGGCGTGGACTATATTCCGATGCCGATGTGGAAGACTTTCCTCGTCCAACTGCTCAATATCGCCGGTCTGGGGCCGATTTTCGGCGCCGTGCTGGGCGCGGCCTACGGTCCCGTGGCGTTTCTCTGGATTACGTTCGGCGGGATTTTCATGGGCGCCGCCCATGACTTTATCGCCGGCATGATCTCCCTGCGCAATAACGGCGCGAGCCTTCCGGAGACGGTTGGCACCTATTTGGGCAACGGCGTCAAACAGCTGATGCGCGTCTTTTCGGTCGGACTGATGGTGCTCGTGGGCGCGGTGTTCCTCTCGCAGCCCGCTTCGCTGATCGCCAACCGCATCGACGCTCCGGCGCTTTCGGGAATCGTCTTCGGCGATTTCTCGTGGCTGCTGCTGATTGTTCTGGGCGTCATTCTCGTTTATTATATCGTGGCGACCCTGCTGCCGGTCGATAAGATTATCGGGCGCATCTATCCGGTTTTCGGCTGTGCGCTGCTTTTCATGGCGCTGGGAATCCTTGCGGTACTGCTTTTCAGCGGGAAATACACGATTCCCGAATTCACCTCTTTCCGGAACCAGATCGCCGATGCGGCACGGTTTCCGATCGTGCCGATGCTCTTTACGACCATCGCCTGCGGCGCGATTTCGGGATTTCACGCCACGCAGTCGCCGCTGATGGCCCGCTGTCTTGGCTCCGAGCGTCAGGCCCGGCCCGTGTTTTACGGCGCCATGATCTCCGAGAGCATCATCGCCCTGATCTGGGCGGCTGTCGCCATGGCGTTCTGGAACGGCGTCGGAGGGCTGAACGCCGCGATCGCCGAATACGGCGGACAGGCGGCCGTGATGGTCGACGCGATCGCCCGCGACACGCTGGGCGAGGTGCTGGCCGGGTTCGTGATTTTCGGAGTCGTGGCTTGCGCGATCACTTCGGGCGACACGGCCTTCCGTTCGGCGCGGCTGATCGTCGCCGACTTTATGGGCGTCGAGCAGCGGAGCCTGCGCAAACGCATCTACATCAGCGTTCCGCTCTTCGCCGCAGGTCTCGTAATCATATTCTGTCTGCCTTTTCAGACGATGTGGAGCTATTTCGCGTGGATGAACCAGACGCTGGCGATGGTCACGCTGTGGATGATTACGGCCTTTCTGAACCGGCACGGTCGCAACCGCTGGGTAGGGCTTATTCCGGCGACGGTCATGACCTACGTATGCTCGTCCTATGTCTTCGTCTCTCCGCTCATGTGCGGCATGCGCGACCGTGCGGTGGCCTACCTGCTGGGCGGGGCGGTGACACTCGTATTGTTGATAATTCTAATTTTTAAAATGCGGCGCGATGCAAAATCCCTGCCTTAACCCGACTGCCGACCAGACCTACGAGGTGATCGGCGAGGGACCCTATAATTTTGCTAAAGTACTGGCCCGTACCTGCGAAATGGAGCGTGCCGGAAATGTCGAGGAAGCCTGCAACGAGCGGTTTCAGGCCTTTCAGCGTTTTGCCGAGCTGGTGCCGGAGGACGAAGAGGTGAATCTCGAATGGAACCACCGCAATTCGCGCGCGGCCCTCGAACTGATTCGGGCGTCGGCCATCGACCATTTTCTGATCAACGACTTCGAAATGTCGGCGGCACTGCTCGAATTGCTGCTCGAACTGGACCCCGAAGACCATCTGGAGGGGAGTGAACTGCTGGCTTTTGATTATCTGGCCATGGACGAGCAGGAGTTGTTCGACGAGGTGATCAACGACGTGTCGGACAAGTATGCCAGCCGCGAAATCCTGCTGCTATGGTCGGCGTTCCGCCGCGGCGGGAAGCTGCCCGAAGGGGAGTTGCAGCGCTTCAAAACCCGCTTTGCGCCCTATTTCGCCGAATTTACGGCCGAGGAGCATCCCGCCGACGAGACTTACCTGCGCGATATCGAGAGCGAACGCCCCTCGCTTCGGGCGCAGGCCCGCGAATTGTGGTTGCAGACCGAAAACCTATGGTGTCTCTGGCCCGGATTCATCGGGGCGCTGCGCGCGGCGCGCTGACGGACGTCAGGAGCTGAGGCGTCGCAGGGGGTGACGGCGGGTGACGGCATTGCAGGGACGGAGACGTCGCAGGCCCCGCCCCTCCGGCCGCATGATCTCCGGCGCTATTTCTTGTGGCGTTCCAGATAGATCGAATAGAGCCTGAAATGCTCTTCGATTGCGTTTTTGTACCCTTTCAGGTCGCGGTTTTCGATGTATTTCAGCAGGTCGCGGTGCGTCACCAACGCACCGGCCCGCTCCAGCTCCTTTTCGATCGGTTCCAGAAAGTCGCGGTACTTCTCCCTGACGAAATCCAGCACGGGATAGATGATGTTCTGAAATTCGGTGATGATCTTGTTTCCCGTGATTTCATAGAGTTTGGTGTGGAAACGGTGTTCGCTGACGGGAGCGTATTTGTTGTTGCCGATGACCTGACTCATCTCGACGATCTCTTCCAGCTCGGCGACGTCGGCGTCGGTGAGGTTGCGGAAGATGTTGTCGCTGATGCCGATTTCGAGCGCCACGCGGAATTCGAGGATGTCGCAGAGCGTCGATTCGTTCATCAGCAGCGGATTGATGCACCGCTTCATGCCGCCGAGCAGCGACGGCTCGCCCAGCACCATGCCTTTCTTGGTGCGCGAGACGATCATGCCGGTCATCTTGAAGCGGCTCAGCGCTTCGCGCAGCACCGGGCGTCCGACGCCCAGCGAGGCCGCAAGTTCGGCTTCGTTGGGGATGCTGCTGCCCGGACGAAGTCCCTGCTCCTTGAAAAAGCGGATCAGGCTCTCCTCGACGCTGTCTACGAGCGTGGTGTTGCGGTTGTCCAGTTTCGGTCCTTCCATCTGTATGTGGTTGTCGTAAACATAATACGAATATCGTTGTCTTTTGTCGGGGCGTGAGAGGCCCCCTGCTGAAGCGGTTGCCGCCGTATGTTTTGTACGGAGCGGGTAGTGCATGTTTTATTCCGTTCCGGACCGGCCGGACGAACCGACCGCCGGAACGGAATCTGCCGGAGAGCCGTGCGTGTTGATTGTCAGCTCTGTATGCGGGCTACTTTTTGAAACCGATCGCCCGGAGTTCTTCGTCCAGCCGGGCTATTTCGGCCTCGGTGTAGGGGGCGAGGGGCAGACGGCAGTCGCCGCAGTCGATGCCGACGAGTTTCATGATGGCTTTGCCGCCGCGGATGCCGCCGCCGTGGTTGATGATCACGTGCACGATGTCCACCGACTCCTGCTGCGCCGCGCGGGCCTGTTCGAGGTCGCCGGCCATGAAGGCGTCGTAGATGTTTTGGTAGGTGCGGAGCGAGTAGTTGTAGGTGCTGCCCACGCCGCCGCGCGCGCCGACGGCCATGCCGCAGAGCAGCATTTCGTCGAACCCGTTGAGGATGTCGAAGCGGCCGCCGTCGAAACGGATGCATTCGATCATCTCCATGAAGTTGTTCGACGTGAACTTGATGCCGTTCAGGTTGGGAATCTCTTTCGAGCCTTTCTTCAGGAAGTCGACCATCGGCAGGTTGATGCCCGTCATCGAGGGAATGTGGTAGGCGTAGAAGGGCAGCGGAGCGCATGCGGCGGCGATGGGTTTGTAGAAGGCCACCAGTTCTTCGACCGAGCCGGGTTTGAGGTAGAATGGGGCGACGGCGCCTACGGCGTCTACCCCCAGTCCGGCGGCATGGCGGGCCAGTTCGATGCAGTCGGCCTGACAGGTGCCGCCCACGTGGGCGATGATGAGGATACGGCCTGCTACGGCTTTGGTCCACGCTTCGAGCACGCTCTTGCGCTCGGCGACGGTCATCGAGGTGCATTCGCCCGTCGAGCCGCAGACGAAGACGCCGTAGGCCCCTTCGGCGATGAGTTTGTCGGCGTAGGGCTGGATTTGCGAAAAATTGATTGCGCCCGTTTTGTCGAACGGCGTGAAGACGGCGGGAATGAGTCCGGATAGTTTGAACATGATTATTGAGTATTAGTTAGTCCTGTCGGTAATGAATGGGTAGGTATTGAATAGAATAATCTTATTTGTAGGACAAATATAGGGCGAGGAAATGAAAAAACAAAAAAATCGGCGCATTTTTCTGCTTTTTCGATGAATAATTTCGGTGGGCGTAGCCGGGTGAATGACGGAACGGGAGTGAACGGGGAGGAGCGGGTTGAGCCGCGCGCTGCGGGAAGGAACAGGGAGAGGGGCGGAAAGGTGCGCGGGAGGGAATGGGCCGGAGGTGCAGGATGAGGCGGGAAGGGATAGGGTGGAGCGGAATGGAATGCAGAGTGGCATGGAGCGAGGAGGAGTGAGACGGAGCCGGACAGCCGGAACGGAACGGAGCGGAGACGGTGCGGGGCTTGGCTGGCGGAAGCCTGCTCGGAGGTGGAAGCCATATGGTTTTTACGGCAGAAACAACGCTGCAACCGGAGTGTTGCAGCGTTGTTTGCGGCATAAGGCGTGTTTTGCGCCGGGGCTTCTTTACGGAAGAGCCGGCGATTCGGCGGCCGTCTGACCGCCGGATTCAGGGCGTCAGATTTTGTCCAGCTCCACGGTGAAGTGCCGCAGGATCGGCGCCTCGAACGTGATGCGGTAGCCGGTGGTGATTTCGGAGCGGCGTTCGTAGATGTTGCGGCAGGCGGCGGCGATCACGCGGATGTGGTTGTCCGAATAGACCCGGCGCGGGATGGCCAGACGCAGCAGTTCGAGCCGCGGATAGCGGTTTTCGTGCGTGTCGGGATCGCGGTCGGCGAGGATCGAGCCGATCTCCACGCCGCGGATGCCCGCTTCGAGGTAAAGCTCCACGGCGAGCGTCTGGGCGATGAACTGCTCCTTCGGGAGGTTGGGCAGCACCTTTTTCGCATCGACGAAGATGGCGTGTCCGCCTGCCGGACGCTGGTAGGGGACGCCGTATTCGTCGAGCAGGTCGCCCAGCAGTTTGACCTGACGGATGCGGGCGTCGAGCTGTTCGAATTCGGTGTTCTCGTCCAATCCCACGGCCAGCGCGTCCATGTCGCGGCCCGACATGCCGCCGTAAGTCACGTAGCCCTCGAACATGATGCTGAAGGTCATGGCCCGTTTGTAAAGCTCCTCGGAGCGCATGGCCACGAAGCCGCCCATGTTCACCACGCCGTCCTTCTTGGCCGAGATGGTCATGATGTCGGCATAGGTGTAGATTTCGCGGACGATCTCCTTGATCGTCTTGTCGGCGTAGCCGGCTTCGCGGGTCTTGATGAAGTAGGCGTTTTCGGCGAAACGGGCCGAGTCGAGCAGCAGGGGCACTCCGTAGCGGCGGCATACTTCGGCCGTCTCGCGGATGTTGCGCATCGACACGGGCTGTCCGCCTGCCGTGTTGTTGGTGATGGTCAGCACCACGCACGGAACTTTCTCGCGCGGGTTCTTGCGCAGGAGCTTTTCGAGCTTGGCGATGTCCATTTCGCCTTTGAACGGCAGCTCCTTCTGGGTGTCGGCCGCCTCGTCGATGGTGCAGTCCACGGCGTGGCAGCGGCGGAACTCGATGTGTCCCTTCGTGGTGTCGAAATGGGAGTTGCCCGGCACGATGTCACCCTCTTTGAGCAGCGCCGAGAAGATGACGTTCTCAGCGGCGCGCCCCTGATGCGTGGGCAGGAAGAAAGGCATGCCGAAGAGCCGGGAGATGGTCTCCCTGAGCCGGAAATAGGACGATGCGCCGGCGTAGCTTTCGTCGCCGGTCATCATGGCCGCCCACTGGCGGTCGCTCATCGAACCCGTTCCCGAATCGGTCAGCAGGTCGATCGTGACCTGATCGCTGCGCAGTTTGAAGAGGTTGTAGCTGGCTTCGCGGATCCATGTCTCGCGTTCGGCGCGCGTGGAGGTGCGGATGGCCTCGGTCATTTTGATCTTGTAGGGTTCTGCATACGGAAGTGTCATACAAAAGAGCGTTTTAGGTTGTAATTTGTTGTTCGTATACTCAAAATTACGAAAATATTTTGAGATCTTTGGTATCGGTATTATATTTGTGAAAGCCGGTGTGTATTTTTTAATTCTTTCGCGCTATGAAAAAGTATCGTTGCACCGTCTGCGAGTATATTTACGACCCGGCGCTGGGTGATCCCGAAAACGGCATCGCTCCCGGCACGGCATTCGACGATCTGCCCGACGGTTGGATATGCCCGGTCTGCGGCGAAGGCAAATGGGCCTTCGAACCTCTCGAAGAACAATAAAAAACGACGAAGACTATGTTAAACCTCATTGTTTCACTATTAATTTTACCGCTTATGGCAACAGACACTGCAAAACAGGCGCGCTTCACTCCGAAGGACCTGCCTTATGCTTATGACGCTCTCGCACCGCAGGTCTCCGAAGAGACGCTGCGCTTCCACCACGACAAGCATTACGTGGGATATGTGAATAAACTCAACGAACTGATTGTCGATACCCCCTATGTCGAGCAGCCGCTGGAGGATATCGTCGTTTCGGCCGACGGCGCGATCTTCAACAACGCCGCGCAGATGTGGAACCACGAATTCTTCTTCGACGAACTTTCGCCCAAGGCGCAGACCCGTCCCACGGGCGCGCTGCTGAAGGCCATCGACGAAAATTTCGGATCGTTCGACCAGCTGAAGGCCCAGATGGAGAAAGCCGCCGCAGGGTTGTTCGGTTCGGGCTGGGTATGGCTCGCGGAGGACAAGTCGGGCAAGCTGGCGATCGTCAGCGAGCAGAACGCCGGCAATCCGCTGCGCTACGGCATGAAGCCCCTGATGTGCTTCGACGTTTGGGAGCATGCTTACTATATCGACTACCGCAACCGCCGCGCCGATGCTGTCGCAGCCCTCTGGGACCGCATCGACTGGAAGGTCGTCGAAGAGCGCTACGCCAAGAAATAGCGGGTTCCGTTTAGGAAAGGACGCCGCTTCCCGGTTTCGGGAACGGCGTTTTTTCGTGCCCGGATTTCATGCGGCGGAGGGTTTCCGGGGGCGGCGGACTATATTCCGCCGGATATACAGGATCGGAAATATTATATATTTCCGTCGTTCGCCGCAGAAAATTCTGGCGGAAAAAAATTGGTGGAAATGGCAAAAAGTATTACCTTTATTCTTTTACCGGACGTTTATTCTGCCATGAATCGCTCTATCGAAATTTCCCCCCCCCATGGTTTGGAGGAGGTCTATGCGGAGTACAGGACGTATTTCGTCCGGATCGCCGTGTCGTATGTCCGTGACAGGATGGTGGCCGAGGATTTGGTGTCCGATACCTTTTTGAAAATCTGGGAGAGCCGTACGGAGACGACGCCCCGGAACCTGCCCGCCTATCTGCTTACCGCGCTCAAGCGCAAGTGTCTGGACTATCTGCGCGACCAAGCCATTCATCTCAGAATCCAACAGAACATGCACCAGACCAGTGCGCGTGTGGTCGGAGAGCGTATCGCGCGGCTCGAAGCCAACGATCCCCAGAATCTGATGATGTCCGAGGCGCTTGCCATCATCGAACGCGAACTGCGGCGGATGCCTGAACAGCGGCGGCGGATTTTCATCGCCCACCGTTACGAAGAGATGTCCTACCGGGAAATAGCCGCCGTTTACGAATTGTCCGAAGGGCAGGTGACCTACGAACTGCGGGCGGCGAAGGAGGCGCTCAAAGCGGCGCTCAAAGATTATCTCCCGCTGATAGGACTCTTGCTGAACGGCCTCTGACGGCCGGATAGCCCCCTCCCGGAATTATTAAAAATATTTATTTGCGGGATTTTGCGATTTTTTTCGCAAATCCCGCATTGTCGTGCGTCAATATAGCAACTTATGGAAAAGGAAACATTATATCGCTATGTGGCGTGCCAAGCATCGCCTGAGGAGGAAACGGCCGTGCTGACGTGGCTGGAGGCCGATCCTGCACATGAATCGGAACTCGCAAAGGTGCAGCGGCAGCACGATCTGGTGGCTTTGAGCGCTCCGGTCATCAACGAACTTTACGCCAAGGACCGCAGGCGCCGTTTCGGCTCCGTCCTGCGCCGGTGGAGCGCGGCGGCAGCGGCAGTCGTACTGCTCGCCTTCGGCGGTTATTATTTTCACGCCGCACGCGATTTCTCACGGCAGGGCGAGCGGCTGCTGTCGGTCTCCGTGCCGCACGGACAGCGCGTCAGCCTGACGTTGCAGGACGGCACCTCGGTATGGCTCAACGCCGGAACGACGCTTCGCTATCCGGCGCTCTTTACGGGGCGTGAGCGCCGCGTGGAGATCGACGGCGAAGCCCGGTTCGAGGTGGTGCACGATGCGAAACATCCCTTCATCGTCCGGACATACGCCTGCGACGTCGAGGTGCTGGGCACGAAATTCAATGTTGTGGCCGAGGAGGAGAACGGGCTGTTCTCGACGGCTCTGTTCGAAGGACGCGTCGCCGTTTCCAGCCGGCTCGTCCCCGGCGAGCGATTGGTGCTGGAACCCGACGAGGTGGTGACGCTCGAAGGGAAGCATCTGTGTCTCGGACAGATCGACAACGATGAGGAATATTTGTGGACGAACGGAATCATCAGCCTGACCGATCAGTCGTTCTCGGAGCTGATGCACCGCTTCGAAAAGACCTTCGGCGTTACAATCCGTATCGAGCGCGAACCGTCGATCCGTATCGGACAGGGTAAGATCCGGCAGTCGGTGGGCATCGACAATGCGCTTCAGGTGCTGCAGCGGTTTGCCGATTTCGAGTACGAGAAGGACGAACAGAACAACACGATAACCATCCGATAAACTCAGTCTAACCTTAAAAACGACCGGCCTATGAAGTAATCCAAGTTTGTGAGAAACTGTATACTATGATTGTCGGAACCTCAGAAAATGGCCTGTGCGGATGGTAGCACATCGCACAGGCCGGGGTTCAAGCAAACCTCCTACTCAAACCTAAAGTACAAATTTATGAATAAAACATTTATCAGACAAGCGAAAAGGTCATTTACTTTTTTATTCATGCTTGGTCTTTGCGCTATCTGGTCTCCGCAGGCGGCGGCCCAGAACCGCAGCCTGCCCCAAGTTACGATCCGGATGGACCGTGTCCCGATGTCCCAGATCATGTCCGAGATCGAACGGCAGACCAAATATCTGTTCGTTACGGGTTCGGATGTCAAGACCGACCGTATCACAAGCCTCGATGTTACGGCGGTGCCGCTTACGGAAGCTCTGAACCGGATGGTGGCGGGCGCGGACCTGACCTATGACATCCGTTCGCTGAGCATCATCCTCTCCGTAAAGAAAGCCGAGCAGCCTGCGGCCGTCGCAGGTTATGTCCGCGACGGGAGCGGCCAGCCGGTCATCGGCGCCACGATCATCGTCCGCGACACCTCCACCGGAACGACGACCGACGCCGACGGACACTTCACCCTTTCGGTGCCCGCACCTTCGACGGCATGGCTCGAAGTGAGCTATCTGGGCTATGAGCCGCAGACGCTCGCCGTCGGCAACCGCACTTCGTTCGACATCACGCTGCGCGAGGCCGCATCGGAGATCGAATCGGTCGTCGTGACGGCCCTCGGCATCAAGCGCTCGGAGAAGGCGCTCTCGTATAATGCCCAGCAGATCAACGCCGAGGATATCGTGGCCGTGAAAGACGTCAATTTCGTCAATTCGCTCAACGGCAAGGTGGCCGGTCTGAACATCAATGCCTCGTCGTCGGGTGTCGGCGGTTCGTCGAAGGTTGTGATGCGCGGTTCGAAATCTATCGAGCAGTCGTCGAACGCCCTGTATGTGATCGACGGCATTCCGATCACCAACACGAACGCCAATCTGGTCGATTTCGGCGAGGACATGTCTTCGCTGGCGACGCTCAACATCAGCGACATCGAGTCGATCGAGGTGCTGAAAGACGCCGCTTCGGCGGCCATTTACGGTTCGCGCGCCAACAACGGCGTGATCGTCATCACCACCAAGTCGGGCAAGGAGGGCAAATCGGAGGTGCATCTCAACTTCAACACCGGAGTCACCCGCTTCGCCAACGTGGGGAAGATCAAAATGGCCGATTCGGGGCTTTATGTCCGCGATTTCAACGAAGGCGTCGACAACTACAACCGCCAGTACGGCTACAAACCGGGGGATTCGGGTTTCAAGAAGCATATTCAGAATCCGTTCGGCACGCTGCCCGACACGGACTGGATGGATCTGATTCTCCAGACCGGAACGTTCTATAACGGCGACGTGTCGTTTTCGGGCGGCAACGTCAAGACCAGATATTATGTCGGCGCCAATTACAACCACCAGACGGGCGTGATCCGCACCAACAAGATGGAGAAGATGAACTTCAAGGTGAAAATCAGCCATGAATTCACGCCGTGGCTCGAAGTCGGCGCCAACGTTTCGGGCAACTATATCAAGAACCACCAGATTCCGGGAGCCAACTCCGGCACGACCATCATCGGGCGCAGCATCCAGCAGCGGCCCTTCGACCGTCCCTACAAACCCAACGGCGACTATTACGTGGGCGGTACCGACGAGCTGGTGTTTCACAACCCGATGCAGATTCTCGACGAGGAGACGGCCTATATCGAGAACATGCGTTATCTGGGGAATTTTTACGCTACGTTCAAGTACAAGGACAAGTTCGCCTTCAAATCTTCGGTCAATACCGACATCACGCAGATTTACGACTACACCTACTACAACGAAAACCACCCTTACGGCAAGGGCGTGGGCCGTATCGTCGATTACAACCGGACGATCAAGAATATCCTCGTGGAGAATTTCGCGACTTACAACGACAAGTTCGGCGACTTCTCGCTCAGCGCCATGCTGGGTCATTCGTTCCAGAAGGTGACCACACGGTCGGCCAAACTCGACGGCAGCGGATTTCCCTCGCCTTCGTTCGACGTGGTGGGCGTGGCCTCTTCGCTCGACGCCTATTCGGGATCGCTCTCCAATTACGCCATGGAGTCCTATTTCGGCCGTGCGACGTTTTCCTACAAGGACCGTTATGTGCTGACGGCCACGCTGCGCACCGACGGTTCGTCGAAATTCGCGCGCGACAACCGCTGGGGCTGGTTCCCGTCGGTGTCGCTGGGCTGGAACATCTCCAAGGAGAATTTCATGAAGGACAGCGATACGGAGCTTAAGTTCCGCGTCAGCTACGGCAAGACCGGCAATCAGGAGGGTATCGGCTCCTACGCCTATCAGGCGCTCATGTCGGGCGGCTACAACTACGGCAACGGCAGCGGCATCGCCGTTTCGACCTTCGGCAACCGCGACCTGACGTGGGAGAAGGCCGACCAGTTCGACGCCGGATTCGACATCACGCTGTTCAAGGGGCGCGTGAACATCATGGCGGACGCCTATTACAAGAAGACCAAGGACCTGCTCTACAGCACGCCGATCCACAGTACGACGGGCGTGACGAGCATCATCAGCAACATCGGGTCGATGCGCAACATCGGCGCCGAGCTGACGATCAACACCCATTTCAATTTCGGTCCCCTGTCATGGCTGTCGCAGTTCAACATCGCCACCAACCGCAACAAGCTCACCGAACTGCTGGGCGACGACAAGCCGATCTCGATCGGCGCCAACCGTGCGCTGCAGGTCGGCAAGGAGGTCGGCGCGTTCTACCTCTTCATCATGGACGGCATCTACCAATACGACGGCGAAGTGCCCGCCGAGCAGTATGCGCAGGGAATCCGTGCCGGCGACGTGAAGTGGCGCGACGTGGACGACAACAACCTGATCAACGACAACGACCGTCAGGTGATCGGCTCCTCGAATCCCTACTTTTCGGGCGGCTGGAACAACACCTTCCGTTACAAGGGCGTTTCGCTCGACGTCTTCTTTACCTACATGTACGGCAACGACGTCTATGCGGCGTGGAAGATCAACACCTCCAAACTGGGACACAAGAACGGCGTGCTGGCCGAGGAGGCCCGCAACCGCTGGACGGGACCCGGTTCGACCGATCTCCATCCGCGCTCGGTGAGCGGCGACACGAACAACACCCGCAACTCCGACCGCTGGCTCGAAGACGGTTCGTTCCTGCGGCTGCGTTCGCTGACGCTTTCCTACACCTTCCCCGAAAAGATCAGCCGCAGGCTGGCCATGAAGTCGCTGCGCGTCTATTTTCAGGGAGACAACCTCTGGCTGGCGACCCGCTATTCGGGCTGGGACCCTGAGGTGAGCAACAACCTCGATCCGCGCTTTATGGGCGTCGACAACTTCTCCGTACCCCAGCCGCGCATGTTCTGCTTCGGCCTTAATGTGACATTCTAAAAAGCTGACAACCATGAAATATATAACCGTATTACTGTTCTGCGCCCTCGGCTTCGCAAGCTCCTGCTCGAATATGCTCGACCAGTATTCGCATTCGGCCATTCCGCCTGAGGCCGTAACCGAGAAGGACCTGCCGGCGCTGCGTCTGGGCATGTATAACCGTGTGCAGAACGAGCCGCAGACCCGCTCGTTCATCATGTGCGACATTCTGGGCGGCGACATCACCCAATCCAACTACAATCCGATCGACGTCATCAATTCGACGCTCAGCCCGCTGAATTCGGCGATCGTCAACGGCTGGAACGGCTATTACAGCGCGCTCTATCAGGTCAACAACCTGCTGGCCGTGACGGCGAAGTTCCCCGATTCGGAAATCAGCGTCCGCGCCAGAGGCGAAGCGCACTATTTCCGGGCCTATATCTATTTCTGCCTCGTGTCGCGCTGGGGCGGCGTGCCGCTGCTGCGCGAAAACACGCTCGACAAGCTGCCCCGCAGCCCGGCCGCCGATGTCTGGGCGCTGATCGAGGAGGACCTCGACACGGCGGCTTCGCTGCTCGACACCAGCGAAAGCTACTACTACGTGTCGCGCAACGCCGCACTGGCGCTCAAGGCCCGCGTGATGCTTTCGCAGGGCAAGATGACCGAGGCGGCGCGTCTGGCCGAGGATCTCATTACGTCGGGGCCTTACAAGCTCGATTCGTTCGACAAGATTTTCCGGAAGAAGGCCAACACCGAAATTATTTTCGCCTTCGAGAATATCTCCGAAGAGTCGTCGATCAATATCAGCGACCTGTTCTACACCTATGGCCATCCCAACAAGGGGCAGGGCGTATACCGGCTGCCCGCCTCTACCGTGGAGCTGTTCGGCGCCAACGATACGCGCAAGGAGATGAGCGTCATCAATATCGCCGGTACGGACTGCCTGAACAAGTACCCCAGCGGCCAGACCGGCAAGGACCCCGTGATCGTGTCGCGCATCGCCGAACTTTATCTGATCAGCGCCGAAGCGCAGGGCCGCGCCAAGGGCGTCGGACGCCTGAACGAACTGCGCCGCGAACGCGGACTCGACGACATTTATCCGGCTTCCGACGCCGCCTATGTCGACGCCGTCCTCGACGAACGCCGCCGCGAACTGCTGGGCGAGAACTTCATCTATCACGATATGGTGCGTACGGGCAGGGCCGTCGAGCGTCTCGGAATTCAGAAATTCCAGCTGCTGCTGCCCATCCCCGGCAAGGAACTGCAGCTGAATCCGCTGCTGGAACCCAATCCCGGCTATTAAATCCTAAAATGACCGAACCATGAAAAACAACTGTTATATCAAACTGCTTTTTTCCGGGCTTTTCGTGCTGGCGGGCTTCGCGTTCTGCGGCTGCAACGACGATCCCGAATATACCCGATACGAAGCCGTTCCCCGAAGCGAGATCGGCCGCAAACTGGTCGAAGGGACGAATCTGATCGCCCACATCTCGGTCGATTCGACCTATGTGCTGGCCAACGGCGCCTCCGTGACGGAACTGCGCTACCTGTCGGCGTCGGGACTCGCCATGGCGGCGTTCTTTTTCGAAATAGACCTCACTTCGCCCGACATCGCGCTCGAAGTCTGCACCCCTCAGAACAAGCCGATCGGCGTCGGTTTCGAACCGGTGACGCAGCAGGCGATGCACGTCGACGCCGAGGGACACCGGGTGCTGGGCGGTACGAACGCCGATTTCGGCAGCGAGACGCAAAAAGGCCCGCAGGGAATCTTCTGGAAGGACGGCGTCGCGCAAAAGACCGTGTTCAACACGACGCCTGCGCGGCCGCGCAGCTTCTTCGCGATCCGGACCGATAAAAGGGCCGTTGCCGCGGCCGCGGCCGATTACGACGAAATCGCCGCGTCGAAGGTCATCTACGAAGCCGTGGGCGGCGGTCCGGTGCTGGTCGACGACGGGGTGGTTCCCATCCCGCCCGATCCCAACGACCTGTCGGTCGAGCCGCGTACCTGCATTGGGGTCTCCGAGGACGGGACGAAGGTCTGGATCATGGTCGTGGACGGCCGCAACTTCTACTACTCGAACGGCATGTCGTTCGTCGAGCTGGGGCAGTTCATGAAAGCCGTCGGTTCGTACGACGCCATCAATCTCGACGGCGGAGGTTCCTCGACCTTCTTCGTGCGCAGCGCGCCCGGCTTCTCGGCCGACGACCGTTTCGAAATCCGCAACTGGCCGACCGACGGCGGAGGCGTCGAGCGCGCCGTGTGCAACGGCCTGCTGATCGTTTCCAACAAATAACCGATTTAACACATGTAATCAATTATGAAGAAGATCAGAAAATACGGAATAATCCTGTTTGCGGGGCTTTGCGCGTGTGCGGCGTGGTCCTGCGAGGAGGATAAGACCGACCGGAAATTCACGCCGAAGGATCCCGTCATCAAGCTGGGCGGCGATGTCGAGGTCGGAAAGGCGGGCGGAAGCTATACCGTCCCCATCGAGTCGAACCTGCCGTGGCGGGTCAGGTCCGAAGCGGACTGGATTCTGCTCGGCGAGGTGGAGAACGGCATGGGAGACGGCGAATTCACCTTTACCGTAAGCCCGAACAAGACGCTTTTCGAGCGCGAAGGGCGGGTTACGGCGTGGATCACCGACGAATATGCGCAGTCGATCCGTGTCGTGCAGGCGCCCAGCTCCCCCGAAGACCTCGAAGTGCACTGGTACGTCAAGACCGACGGCAGTGCCGACAACGACGGCATGACGTGGGAGACGGCGACCACGCTGCACAATGCGCTGTCGAAGAGCATCAACGGAAACTTCATCCACGTGGCGGCCGGCACCTACGTCCCTGAGCAGAGTCTGGCGGGAAGCAAGGGCGCGGCGGAGGACGCCACGTTCGAGATCTCGGCCAACGTCTCGCTGATCGGCGGTTATCCGGCCGATGCCGTGACGGGCGCCGTCGCCGATCCGGACGCCAATCCGACCGTTCTGAGCGGCCGTCTCTCCGGCGGCAGACATGCCTACCATGTGGTCTGCGTCACGGCGGCCAAGGCCGACGGACGGCGGGTGCTGATGAAGGGGCTGACCATTACCGAGGGCCTTTGTTCGGGGACGGCTTCGTATTATACGCTCAACGGGGCGCGTTTCTACATCTCGCGCGGCGGAGGCGTCACGGTCGGCAATGCGGCGGTCGATATCGCGGACTGCAAGATCACGCAGAACAAATCCGCCAAGGACTGCGCCGGCATCTGCATCGTGGCCGGGGCCGACGTGTCGCTGACGGACACCGAAATCTCGGAAAACGAATGCAGCAACGGCAACGGCGCCGGCCTGCACAACGAAGCTTCGGTCGTCCGTATGGACCGCTGCACCGTGCGGGGCAACTCCGCGTCGGGTGTCTGCGGCGGCGTTTATACTTTCAGCAGCAGCGCCCCGTCCTATACGTACATCTACAACAGTACGCTTTGCGACAACCGTACGGATGGGAGCAAGAACTCCCGCCGCGGAGGGGCCGTTTACAGCCGCGAGTATTCGGAGACCGTGCTGGTGAACTGCACCGTGCACGGCAATACGGGCGGCAACGGCGGCGGCATCGCCCTGTACGGGGCTTCGGGCAAGGAGTCCAAGATGACGCTCGTAAGCTGTACGGTGACCGGAAATACGTCGCTGTTCGTAGGCGGCGGCGTGGAATTCACGCCCTATACGACGATGAACGTCTACAATACGGTCGTTTCGGGCAATACCGCAGCCAACGGCGGCGACGATCTGGTGGGAACCAATACCGCTTTGGCGGCTACGGCCAACCTGCCTGCGGTGCTCTCGTACGCCGTGAACGGAAGCGTGGTGTACGGGGCCGGCAAGGCCGTGGTGGCGGGCAGCAGTTTCGATCCGGCGACGATGCTCGGCCCGCTGGCCGGCAACGGAGGCCCGACGCAGACCTGCCTGCTGCTGGGGGCGGACAATCCCGCCCGGACGCTGGGCATGCCCTATGTCGATTTGTCGGCGCTTGGGCAGGATTTCGATCCGCAGATCGGCCCCGAAATCACGGGCTTCGACCAGACGGGGCTTTCGCGCGAGGGAACCTCGGCGATGGGAGCCTGCGTGAAGTAACGAGACGGACGGAGGGCGGCCGGATTTCTGTAGGCCGCTCCTCCGCCCGATATTCGGCGGCGCTCTTTTGCGGAGCGCCTTCCGCCCGGTCGCCGGGGTGCGGACTCCCTTTTGCGGGCGGACCGTTCCCCGGCGATTTTCGGGTCCGGATTTGCTTATTTCTTCGTATCCTTTCCCATTTTCTTGTTTTTTCGTACCTTTACTACCGTTTTTGCCCGGCAGGCCGATTCCAATGATGCGAGACACCTTCGCCGTCGTTCGCCGTCCGGTCAACGCCCGTAAAACCGCAATGAATTATGATGAAAAAAAGTGCAATTCTGCTGCTTCTGCTCTTCGCCGCGCTGGCGGCCGGGGCGCAGCCCTTCTACCGCAAACCCGTCGCCCCGGTGCGCAACGTCATCGTGATGATTCCCGACGGGACCTCCACGAGCGTCCTCGCCGCGGCGCGCTGGTATAAATTCTACAATGACCCTTCGCAGCGGACGCTCAACCTCGATTCCTGCCTTTGCGGGCTGGTCGGGAGCTTCTCGTCCGATTCGCCGATCCCCTGCTCGGCCCCGGCCATGTCGGCCTACATGACGGGTATGCCCCAGCAGGCGGGCAACGTTTCGGTCTATCCGGCGGCCAATCCCGCGCAGGATATCGTCGAGGTCGAATCCGGACGGGCCTGTCAGCCGCTGGCGACGCTGCTCGAAGCGGCCAAGCACGACCGGGGAAAGGCTGCGGGACTCGTCGTGACGGTCGATTTCTGCCATGCGACGCCCGCCGCCTGCGCTTCGCACCACTACTCCCGCCACGCCTATCCCGCGCTGGCGGCGCAGATGGCGGGCAACGACTTGGACGTGATGTTCGGCGGCGGCCGGAAGCAGGTCTCGGACGCCATGCGGGCGTATCTGCGCGGCAGCGGCGCGACGCTTATCGAGCAGGATGCCGCGGCGTTCCGCGCCTACGACGGCAAAGGCCCCGTGTGGTCGCTCTTCGCGCAGGGGAACATGAGTTACGACCTCGACCGGAACGATGCCGAACCTGTCTCTTATACACATCTGACGCTGCCGACGATCGCATAAGTGTAGA
>ENA-OZGA01000292-OZGA01000292.1-human-gut-metagenome-genome-assembly--contig:-NODE-292-length-25441-cov-7.267470_pt1 | contig 25441 bp, 27 predicted proteins | sample MGYA00245112_ERZ653649 | MGnify/ENA primary metagenome ERZ653649 (study PRJEB26926, sample SAMN06165071) | human gut metagenome | biome: ENVO:00009003; feature: ENVO:2100002; material: ENVO:00002003...
TTTATTTGGCATAAAGCTATCCTCCGTGATTGTATAGTGTGGCTAATCGCCATATTATATTGACGATTAGCCGACGCTTATCTAACTAGAAACTCCAGTATCCCGTAAGGCTTGCGCCTCCACCATTAGTATTCGCATACACATCCAAACTACTATAAAGCGTTGTGTAGTCATGCCCGCCGGATACCTGGCTTATTGTAAATGTATAGGCATGGCTTGCTATCGCCGTGGTAGATCCTGCCTTGTAGGGCCTTACTGTAAGCCGTTTACTGCTGTTACCACCAAACGTTCCAGATGCGTACCAAGCAGAAAACTCGCGCGATATGTTCTTGAGTGCCCTCGCTGGCGTTGTGCTATTCGCGCCAAGAGTATAATCAGATGCCTCAAATGCAAGTGCAACGTTGGCCATTGCAAAGACCATTACCAGCGCAAGAGCTATTGCAATTATTTTTTTCATATCCTTCTCCTTTCTAAATCTTTGAGTTTTGGGCAAGAACAGGTATATTCATGTTTAGCCCTTGCAACTCTGCATTACCAAATGGCAATGAGCTTGCTCAAATTATGACTTGCAAGGGCTTTTTTATTCCTTCAATGGAACCACCTCCTTTTTCGTTATATATAAGACACGCTGACGCGGGAAAATCTGTCGCCAGAAGCGTATTTTTTATATACTAATAACCGACACCGCCATACGGCTATTTCATCCTCATCATCCTTGCAAACTTGCTCACCACAATCACCGCGACTATTATCGCAATGACTGCGAACGCAGCAAGCGCGCTTATCCACCATTGGCTCATGGCGCGCTTCTGCTCTTCCTCGGCCTGCTTTTCGGCATCGGTCTTTTCTCCGGCGATCACTGGCTGCTTTATCTCGGTGGAAAGCTGCTGCTCGGCGGTGTGGGTTTCGCCCGCGTCGTCGGTGTATGTAACGGTGTAGACGGCGCTTGTTTTGCCGTAGCTTTCGGTGTAGCCCTCGGTCATGGAGAGCATACCCACGAATACCTTCATCTCCCCGTAGCCCGCCTGCCCCGGCTGAATGTCCCCTAAAAACACGCTTGACGTGGGGAAAAGCCCCGCGCCGGCCAGATTCACGGTGACGTTCCTGAGCGGGCTTTTGCCTATGTTGAACACGTTGGCGGGCAGGGTGAAGGTCTCGCCCGCGGTGACGCTCTTGGGCAGGGATATGGAGTCGTATGTCATTTCCGCAGGCTGGGTGACGTTCACGAGGAACTGCCGCGTGGCGGTGTAAACGCCGCCGTAAAGATCGACGTAATCCAATGTTATGAAAAACGCCCTGCTCCCCGCTATTACGTCCTTTGTGGTCCTCATTTTGAACGTGGCCTCGGCGCCTTCGCCGGAGGCTATGTTATCGAGCAGTATGGCGTTGTTGGTGTCGTAGGGCAGTATGCCCTCGGCTTCGCTGCCGTATGTAAGCCTGACGCTTCTTGCGCGTATGCTGCCTATGTTGTCTATTTTGACATTCACGGAAAACTCCCCGTCCCCGCCGACGGTATCGGGCGTTATCTCGCAGGCGGATATGAAAAGCTCCGGCTTTTCGGCTGCCTCTTTGGCGTCGGGGTCCTTGGGCTTTTTGCCGTCTGCAACCGTCACGAACACGGTAAAGCTCTGCTGCTTCTGCTGCCCCAGCACGTCGAGGTAGTCCGCCTTCAGCGTGACGGGATATGAGCCGTTTATCCGCCCCTTTACAAGCGGTATTTCAAGCATGAACACATACCGCCCCCAGCCGGCTGCGGTCTGGGAATAGTTGCCGAATACGAAGGGGCTGTCCGCCGTCGCGCCAAGGTCGGCGGTTACAGTCACCTTGCCGTCATAGGTTTCGCCGATAAGCGGGAATATAATGTAGCAGCAGCCGTTCACTATGCGGGGCACATAGCCCTGCTGGTATGTTTTATCCATGCCGTCGTACAGGTTCCAGCTGTCTATTATCAGCTTGTCCGCCACCGGGGTAGGCTCCGGCGTAGGTTCAGGCGTAGTTACAGGCGCTTGTGTCTCCGCGGGCGGCGTTTCCGTTCCCTCAGCAAAAGCGGCGATGGGCAGCGCAAGCAGCAATATAGCCATCAGCGCCGCGAATAGTCGGTTCATATACTTTCCTCCCGTATCATGGTCATAACTCCCGCGTCCATCTCGCACACGGTGTCGCAAAGCTCGTCTATATCCCCCTGATTATGGCTGGCAAGCAGTATTGTCTTGCCCTGCTCCTTGAGCCCCTTTATGAGCTGCCGCATCTCCCGAACGCCATGCTTGTCAAGGCCGTTGAGCGGTTCGTCTAAAATGAGCAGCGTGGGGTCCTCCATTATGGCCTGGGCTATGCCCAACCGCTGCCGCATACCGAGGGAATATTTGCCGACAGGCTTTTTCATAAGCGGGTCGAGCCCCACGCGGCGGATTGAGGCGGCTATCTCCTCAAGCCCTATCTTTTTATTCAGCGAAGCCAATATCTCAAGGTTCTTCACGCCGGTCATATTGGGCAGAAACCCCGGCGTTTCGATTATCAGGCCGAGGCCGGGCGGGAAGTCCACGTCTTTGCCCACCCGCTTGCCGTTGACTATGACTTCGCCCTCGGTGGGGATGAGAAAGCCGCATATACACTTCATAAGCACGGTTTTGCCGCTGCCGTTGTTGCCCACGATGCCGTGGATCCTTCCCTTTTCAAAATCGCGGGTGACGTTATGCAGCACCCGCTCCTGCCCGAAGTCCTTGGATAGGTTTTTGACCGAAATAATGTTCATGCTTCAGTACCGCCAAAGTTAAAGTTGTAATTCCGCACCGCCCGAAGGGAAAGGAAAAAGCACAGGGCGATGAGCATTGCGAATATAAGATACGTCTGCCAAAGCCTTGGCAAAAGATCGTAGCCGAAGTTGTGCATGTGATATGTGGCCTGATTCAGCGGCGAAAGCCAGCCCACCGCAACGTTGGCCTTGTACATGAGCGCATCCGGCAGTTTGAATATGGCCTTTATGGTCTGCGGGTTGAGTAAAAAGCCGAACAGGCTGAACGCGAACACGGCGGCTATCCCCGCAAGCTGGCCGCGCCGCAAATTGAACAGCAGCATTATGAACACCATCAGAAGGGTGTACAGCAGCATCAGCAGGAATATGGTCGCCATGCACTCATACGGGCGGCTCATCTCCAGCGTTTTCACCAGCGCGGGCAGGGCTACCTTTTGCCCCGCGCCGGAGTAGCCGAGGATTGCGGCGGTCTCGCTCCACATATCCCCCACAAAGCTCTGCCGCATACAGACCAGGGAGGTGGAGATCAGTATGAACGCAAGGTATATAAGCGTTGCCAAGGCGATATACGCCGCCTGCCCCGCGAGCCATGTCTTACGGTCTATGCGCATGAGGTAAAAGGGCGTGGCGCTTGATATAAAGGGCATATCCGCAAAGAGCAGCAGGAGGAGCAAAGAGGAGAGCAATATCGAGTTGCTGTCCCCAAACGTCCACACGAAGGCTTCAACAAGCTGCATGGTGGTATCGTACTCTTTAGCGAACTTCACGGCCTTGTCGGACAGCAGGAAGCAAAGCACGAAGGCAAGGCAGAAGGTGATTACTATTCTTGGGTTTTTGTGCCAGCGGCGGAAGTTATACTTGGTCACGGCGAAGATCTGCTTCGGCTTCATATCCTCTCCAGCCTCCTTTTCGCGGCGTATGCAAAGGCAAGGGCCATCAGCAGGCTGAACTCTATGAGCAGCACCGCCACCCCTATTTTGCCGAACACCCACCTTGGGGACGGGCTGAGCCATTCCCGGGGGTACAGCACGAAAAGCTTATCGAAGTACCGCTCATACAGTATTATGAGAAGATAGAACAGCACGAAGGGCGAGGCGTATGCCATGTATTTGCTGTCGGTAAGCGCGGCGAAGGTCATGCCCGTCAGCGACCAGAAGGCCCCCGATGCGAAGAACATGAGCGCAGTCTCCATTAGATTGCCGAAGTAATTCGGCACGCTTTCGCCCGCCTTGGGGTAGGCTTCCATGGGCAGGAACATGAGCGCGGCGAAGCCGTAGGCTATGAATATCCCCAATGCCAGCGCCAGCCCGCCGGAAACGGCGCAGCCCACGGCCTTCCCCGCGATATACCGCGGCACGGTGGTGCGGGGCAGGTATTCCTTTATGAAGCCGCTCTTCACGTCGTCAATGAAGGATGCGGTATACGGCAGCGCCGAGAGTATGGGTAGCGCCATCGCCATGGCCTCGGAGGACAGCGCGCCCATGATAAGGTCGCTGTGGAAGCCGGGGGAAAGCAGCTCCGCCGAGCGGAAGGCGGACAATATGCCCTGCACCGAGGAAAGGAGCGGAATGAGCGCCGCGCCCGCGAGGGAGAGCAAAAAGCCCCACGAGCCCACCGCCTGACGCAAATTGGCAACGACAGTCTGCACGAATTGCACCTCCTTTCTTCCTCATGCTCCTATTATCGGGTGTGCGCGGTAAACAAGTCCGCAGCAAGGTATAAACGGGTTGTAAATTTGTCAACTAACGGTTAGTAGCCTAAATTTCTGTCGATTATGCTGCCGTCAACAGCGTTTATAGTCACATAGCTTAATGCGTATTCGGGGCTGCCCAAATAGCGCGAACCATCATGAAGGGTTTGATAGCCGATAATATCCCACACTGGAATTAGCAAAAATGTGTCCCTCTCATCTTTTATCGTAATATAGGAACCGTTTAATTCAATCCGATTGATAAATAGCTTTGTGGCCTCTTTTTCCACAAGCAGGTTTTTCAAATGAGATAAGGCAATAGTCATTGCTTCATCCTGGTTTATTACGCTTACGTTGCTGTTTACAGTGCCTTCAATGACATAAGGATTAGTCCATTCGAACCAAAAGACTTCCTTGCCGTCTGTTATGACTTTAAGCACCTCCGGATTAGCGCACCGCCCATATTGCTCTTTATTTGCATTCGTTGTTGACATTCCCGCCGGTGCGGGAGCAATGAGGGACGGCGCTATACTACCGTTGTAGGACCTTACAAACTGCAAATTGTATACGTATGTAGTGGCATTTGTGGAGTCAATCGTTTTCAAGTCCATTACGGATTTAGAATACAGAACGTAATCCTGTATACCTAAGGGCTCCATATAGGAATCCGCAACTGAAAGTGACGCGGCCAAGTCCGGCTCGTCGCTTTCAGCGATATTATCTACTGGCACGGTTTTTACAAGACCTTTATAGTAGAATATCAATGATGATCCATAATCCTGCATGTTACAAACCTCAAGAATGTAGTCCTTTGCATTGCATTTCCCAATAAACTGCGCTAAGGTTTCAACAGAGGTAAATTTCTCAAAGGAAATGCTTAGCTCGTTGTTAGAGTCTTCGTCAAGATTAAGCAGTTTCTTTTCAAGCTCAACAATCTGTATCTCGCAGTCACTGATTTGCTCATCAATCGAACGCAGATCATCACCAGGGAGATTGCCGCTATTTAAGTCGGCAATAAGTTTTTTATAATAGAGTATTTCTCGCTCTACCGATTCGGCTGTATCATTCGTATAGTTCAACGCGGTAGATGGCTCAAAAAACAAGCCGATAAACTTCTCTAAGTCCTTTTCAGTATAATAATATGACTTGAGCTTTACCGCAGCGCATTCAGTTATATTCGGCGCAATTATTTCAGCGGATATATCAACTGCACAATCGTTAATTCTAAGGGAGTCCTTAACATTCCCTAATAGCTTATATTCGTATTTCGAAGCAATATTGGGAACCGTAGCTGTAAGCTCAGAGCCGTTAATTATACTATCCATAATATCTCCTTTGCTATGTATGACAGGAGATTCTGGAGTTGGTTGGCAGGCCGTGGTGAAACACGTCAATAGCAAAATGGTGAAAATAAGTATAGCCAGCATTCTAACAAAGCCGCTTGAATTGGGCGCACTAAAAATGCCGACAATTCTCTCTTCTAAGGCTTTTTTTCCGGTTGAAGAAGACATCCCTAATGCATGAATCTTATGCTTACCTATTCCAAGGGATAATAGCGTATTAGCATAGAGCCTTTTATCGGCAGCAGAGAACTGACTTAGTGTAGAGTGATCACATCTCAATTCCATATCGCGCAAAATCATTTTCTTAGCGAGGTATATGATGGGATTGAACCAGTATATACATGAGAGCAATGACAGCAAAAGGTTCATAATATGGTCTTTGAACTTATAATGGGATAGTTCATGGCAAATACAAAGATCAAGTTGATGATCATCAAGTTTCATAATCGTGTTTTCAGGCAGTACTATTATTGGCGGTACTGCTGTGATAAGTGCAGGGGTGGTAATCTTGTTGTCACCGTAAACAACAAGCTTAATTGGTGAGCGAATACGCAGGCGGTTTTTCCATATCTCGAATTTCTCAAGGGTTGGCGCATTAGGAATATTGCTATTCTTACGTATGTAAAGTAGCAGATGGGTATGCAGCGCGAACATACGCAATATCATAATTGCTGCAACGCCAGCAAACAAAGACAGCAGTCCCACTTGCCAACTAATCCCATCAAATGCCGAAACTGAATAATTCTCTCGCTCCTTTGGAGGCGTTACGATAGAGGCACCTTTATTGCGTTCCGGCAACCAAGCGCCGCTTCCCTGATGCTCAGTCTGCATCTCAGCGTTGTCCATACTTACAGCTTCAAGCAATTCATGCATTGGTAAGCTTACAAAATTAAAGCTTGTTTCAATCGTTACAGGAACAACTAATCTCAAAACTAAAATAAACCATACGCAATAATGCATCATGAATGACATACGCGAATGGAACGCTTTCTTGATCAACAAGATTGTAAGAAATATTACAATCGAGTAAATTGTGATTTCGAGAAGTGCTTTTAATATTGTATTAGCCATCAGAACATTCTCCTTTTGCAAGTTTATCAATTAAGGCTCGAAGTTCCTTATAATCGTCAGCATCTAAATGGCTATCTCGTAGCATACAAACCAGAAGTTCTTTTGTAGCGTTCTGATCGATCTTTTCCAATAAGTCATTGCTCTCCGCAAGAATGCAATGGGATTGAGCATAGGCAGGATAATAAAACTTGTCCCTACCCAATTGACTATAGCTTAAAAGACCCTTATCGCACATTCGCTTGATATAAGTCGTAAAAGTATTGTATTTCCAATCAAGCTTATCTCCAATCGTTTGGATAATTCCGGAGATTGGTTGATTCGGCTTGTCCCATAATGCTTTCATGATGACCCATTCCGCTTTTGACAAAGATTTCATGGTGATTCCGCCTTTCAAGTAATACACTACTATTGTAGTGATGACCCGATGCATTGTAAAGCAAAAACTACAAAGTTCACAAAGAGTTAACATATTAAAGAGTATCGCTAAAATACAAAATTCCCTCCCCATTATAGACTTCAGACCAGCCTATAATCTGTTTATCACTATTGAAGTATAGCCACAACCATATAAAATTTGCACCATGACGCATATTTTCGTGATGTTTAAAAAATTCAGAATTTGCTCTTACCGAAAGATTGACATAAGCATTGATGCCAATATAGGATTCTTCAGATACAAATTTTTTTATGATCTCACCGTTATTTATGATTACCTCTCGTGGGAAAAATACTACATGGTCTCTTTTTATATCATAGTTTAAACCGTCAAAATATCCTTTTGTAGTATTGAAAAGGGACTCTGTGAGGCAGGATTCTAAATCATTCCCCGTAGGATTTTTCGTGTAACTTAAGCAGAATCGTCTTTCAATAAAGATATCTACCAAGGCAAGATATTCATCGGCATTTCTGATATCGTCCGTTTTACAATATTCGAATTCAACATCTGGAAGTGTTATTTGATCATAGTAATCTCTGCTGACATTCACAAAATCATTTAAATTCGATAGCGGAATATCATCTTTAAATCGATATGCTTCATTTCTATATGCCGGAATGTTTGCCTCACATGCCATAAAAAGACAGCTCATGATAATGATAGTAATAACAAATATCCTTTTCATACTTCTTTCCACCCATTCTTTCGAATAACGATAGCATTTATGATTAAGGCTGCCGCAAAGACAGTAGCTATCTGCCAAAAATAGCGATTTGCTTCCATTCCTGACGTAGTATCATAAGTTTGAAAGGGAACTATATATGCAAATACGCTATTCGATACATTCGGGACAAGGGCAGCGGCAACATAAATTAGCAAATAGCTCGCTACTCCAGGTAAGATAACCCCTTCATACAGTCGATTAAAGAGGTTTGATAAGCCAAAGGCTAATAACGAATAAGCTCCTGCGTAAATCATGCTGAAAGCGATGAAGCAAATACAATACAGCAGCATGGAACGGTCATACACGGTTATAAACAGCGAGCCTGCAAAATAGTTTTGCCTGATAGATGGATCAGAGTCCAAGCATAGCATGATTAGTAGTACAAGCATATAGCTAAACATAAAAAACAGGCCTGTTCTTATTGATATTGATAAGGCTTTAAATCTATATGCAGTCTGCTTAGGCATCTTTTGATATGGTTCGCTACCATCTGTCAAGAATTCTCTGCAAAACACAAATGAAGCAATAAATGGTGCAAAAAGGGCCATTATCGGATTATCGTATACTGCTCCGTAAATGAACGAATTGAGTGTGCCAATCATCTTTTGATTCGATATTTCTGTTATTTGCACATTTCTATAGAGTATTGCAATACAAGAAATTGCCATAAGCAATAGGCATATATAAAGATGCTTATTCCGAATGCATCTTTTCAGATCAGAGACAAAAACCTTAAAAAATTCATTTAGCATTATGTTTACCTCTTATCGACCTTACCAAACTTTGTTGCTGAAGGAGGATCAGTGCCGTAAATAAGGAAATTAAAATTATCCAAACGGCTAGGGATACATAAAACGAAATCCGAGTAGCATCATTTGATGTGGGTGCAACTGCTTCTGAATAAAAAATTGTTGAATGCTCAAGTAAAGTAAAGCCTAATGGCTGATAAATATTCAACACCTCATAGAACCATCGATCGATAACGGTAAAAAGCAAAACAAAAAAACCCATTGGCAAATTGCTCTTAAAATTGATTACGCTGATAAATATCATGCAAAAATTACTCTTTAGTAATAATAGCAAAATAGTGAGCAAAAGTGATGGTAATGCGCTTAAAGTATTTTTGGTGTCTATTTGGAAAGTGTTGTATGGAAAAGATATGCTCCCGTTTTTAATGATATAAGTTAACAGGCAGCATATAGTGCTTAATAAGATCAAAAAAATAGATGTTAGAAGGATATCCAGAAATATGTGCGTTGATGCATTCTGCCGATAATTACTTGTATTCACGTCGCCTTTAATTAGAATAATCGCAAAGATCAAATAGTAGCATATGAAATACGGATTATTCAGTTCATAAATCAACCATTCTGTACCTGTTAAAGTTGAGATGCTACCAGCATCTGATAGTACAGCACAAAACAGAAATATGGATAGAACAATCCAACGAAATATATGCGTGGGTAGATGTTTTTTCATACCTTCTCCTCTTTGCTTATTTGGATTAGGCATCCGAAAAGTTCGGATGCCTAACCTGTCTAAAACTTAGGCATGATGCCCAACCGAATAATTCCCTGTGGACTTAATCGCATAGTTGGGGTTGCCTACGAACTTGAAATAGAAATTGGTAGTATAAGCGTAGTCTCTACTTAGACTGTATCCATCGAAGTCGTTTGTGGCGCTCATCCTAGCTGCATAAGCCGAAGCCTGTGTCGATTTATCGGAAAGATATGGTCTTGTAGTGAAATGCCCATTAGAGCCACCATCCAATGTGGAGAATGTGTATACAGAGCATAAATATTGCTGCGCATTGTAAGTCGCATTCCGCTTTACAGTGTTTGAGGACCAAAGCGTTCCATTAACACCTAGCCGACTTATGCTGTAGCTTTTAGCGGAGTCGGTGTAATCATCGGCATGTGCCACTGTCATCATTGAGAGCACAAACACAAGTACAAATATTAACGCTAGTGTCTTTTTCATATTTTTTCCTTTCAGATTCCGTAGTTGCTAAGTCATCAATCATCAGCTACAATTTAGTCATACCCTTGCAAATTGGCATCGCATTTCGGCGATGTGAGCCGCCCGCTCATGAAATGCAGGGGTATTTTACATATTCGCAATCATAAGCATCCCTCCCTCGTCACCGGGTCACAGACGGCTTTTGAATTGAGATTCAGCCATCTCTGCTATATAGACACCTGAGGAAGGGGTAAATCTGTCATAAAAATCCAAAATAAATAAAAATATATTTTTGAAACCGGCGAAAGATTTTTCGTAGTTGAGGTGTCATATAAACAGCGGTTCGTCCGCAAATACATTTTTTAGGAGGCTTCTATTATGAAGAAAAGAATCCTTTCCCTTGCGCTTATCCTTATCCTGTGCCTTTCAATCTGTACCGCAGCTTTAGCGGCAACCCGCCAGGCCGGCGGGCGCTGCTATATGAACAACACCGGGCGCTCGGTATCTTTCAGCGGATATTCCACGTCCGCTCAAACAGAGGACACCATAGGCATAACAGTAATTCTCTGGGAACAGCGAGGGACTACCTGGTATGAAGTAGCGAGAGCTTCCAGCCAGCTTAGAAATGCCGACTATGTAGATGCATCAGGGACAAAAACCGTGGATGGCGGACATTATTATAAGGTTACCGGTACGCATACTTCTTCAAAAAACGGCACGAACTATTCGGGAACCTCAGAAACCAGCAGCAAATGGATTCCTTAAAAAATCAAATATAATTTTGGGCTGCCTTGGTCAAGGCAGCCCCGGTAACTCGTTCTAACTTAGCCCCAGAATTCCAAGTTTCCTATAATCTCCTGTAAGTCATCCAATGGTAATTCTATACTGCTCACATTTATATCATATCCTACGCCGAATGCTTCCGCATATATCGTTTCATCCTCCATGATTGACAGGTATGTAGTGATCCCAATACCTGATTCCATTGTAATCACATCATCAGCGGCATTGTAATAACCGCCCCAGAATGCAGAATCATTATAAAGAGATTGCACAACAGCATATTTTTTCCCGTCGATTCGGGCATATTTGCTCCCTATAACAAGTGCATCATCTCCGATTATGTGTACCGAGAACGATAGCAGGACATCGTCACTGCTGCCCGGGATTACAATCTGCCGTCCGGTAGCTTCTGCAACAGCCTCCAGACTTTCAAACTCTGCGGGGAGCGCCGCAAAATCGATCGGTTTCACATATCCCTCGGCGTCTTCATTGCGGGACAATAGAGAGCCGTCAAACACGCTGACAATGACATTGTAGATACCTTTTGCAAATGCAGTGCCGGCTTCTGTCATGGTGAAAAGGCCAAATACAATTAACAGCACCGACAAACATATCAATCCCCTGCGCATAACGAAATAGCGTCCTCTACTCACGGTGCTGAAAAGCGTTTTCCCTGATGATATGGTTGCACTGGAGACAGGCTCAGGTATGCCAAGCTCGATTCTCGCCCGGCGCACTACTTCCTGCCCGTCAGGAATCTCTTTTTCCCGGAGCAGGGTTTTTGCTTCGCGCATGGACAGTAATCCATTCTTCCGATGAAAGAACGGATGCGCCGCGGCGAGCCTCTTCATTCTGTTCCATATCATTTTCTCTCTTATTTTGCTCATTGCTTTATACCTCATTACAGCAGAGTCAAAACATCTATATGCCTAAACACATCGGGCGCACTTCTTGCCAGGGAATCACGCATACGTTTAAGCCGCAGCGAAACAGCATTTGGTGTTAAACTCATTTTTTTCGCAATGGTTTCTATCGGCACCCCATCAAGGTAGTGTTCGATAAATATCTGCCGCATCTCGGGACTGTATTTTTGTAAATACGTCTCAATAGATATCACCCACTCTACATAATCATATGCAACGTCAGAATCGGGATGGCGGCATATTTCAGATAGAACTACAGGGTCATAAGCCTCCGATCTGGATTCCTTTCGCAAGTAATTCAGTGTTGTGCGATATATGCACTGCGTTACATAAGCGCCCGGATGCTTCAAGTCGCTTAATTCATCCTGCTTTGCAAGCAAAGTAACAGCTACGTTGTGTAGAATGTCCTGCGCCCTGTCTACATCTTTGATTATCATGACCCCGCATAACAGCAAACTTTTATAGTTCCTTTCAAAATACTCGATGACGTCCAAGCAGTCCCTCCTGTGCAGGTTAGGAATAAGTATGACAGTACGCACGCCGGAATTTATCATCTCCTATATAGATACCGCAGCCGGCAAAATCTTTCGCAACACATTTAGCTTTATTGAAGCGAATGAGCATACTGACACATTTATTATGACACATCAGGAAGGAAAAATCTGTCATAAATCTCCAAAATATATTATCTAGCAAAGAACAGCGGGCTTTTCAGTCCCGCTGTTCTCCATCATTTGGTTGATTAGCATCCCGCCTCACTTCAGCGATAAAAACATCAAAGGGCTTAAACCCTCGTGAGAGGGTGTTCTCCGCCTCAGCAAGCGAAGCAGCCGTATGACCATCCAGCGCCCTCAGCAGTTCCTCCAACCATTTCTTTTCACACATAAAGCAATCATCTCCTGACCAATTAGTTATATGCGATGTTATTGAACACCGTGCTGCGTTCTTCTGCTTCACATCGAGTTAGCTGTAAGAGATATTTTAAAATACTCTGAGCTAATTTTCAATCTGATATGGGTACGCTAAGCTAATAAATATAGGAGCAGAAATATGAAATGTGAAAAGGAACTGGCGCTGCTGCGGGAAGCCATCCGTAAAGGGCGCAAAAACAAAAAAATTACGCAAGAAGAGCTGGCGGAAAAGCTGGAGGTATCTCCAACCCACGTGAAGCATATCGAAAGCGGCCATCGTAAGCCATTGATTGAAATACTGTTCGAGATTACCAAAATCTTGAATATATCCTTGGACGGCGTCGTTTTCAGCAAAAACGAAAGCGCACGCACAGATACTCGCGAAAAGGTAGACCGCCTGCTGGACGTATCTGATGAAGCATCCCTGCGTTTCATCTTGAGCGTACTGGAAGCGCTGCGCGAAAAGGAGCAGAACGACATCAAATAATTGTCATCTTGCCATGTGCATTGCAAAGGAGCCGCAAATCAGCGCTCCTTTTTTGTATCGTGCGTATTTCTTCTTCGGTGGGGTTGTGGCAATCCGTGACGAGCGAGAGTTGAAGATATCCTTCATACGCCGAAAGAATTGCTTCACGCAATGCCGCGGGAGTATCGCAATGAGTTACGTTGAACCATTCGCGTTCTTCCTCGTCCCACTCCATTACCACATATCCGTGGCGAGTTAGCAGTACTTCGCAGATTCCTGTCTGAATAACCAGCGCAAAACAATCAAGTACGTTTTCAAAAGACAACATGGCGGTTTTCCTTTCAAAATACCTTATATATAACACTATAATCATTCGCAGGCTAAATCGCAAAGGCGCAAAGCGGCGATTACTTGCTTTCTGCCAATGCGCCGCGCCGTTACTACGCATTTCCCCGGCGCATGACCGCTATATCTAAACGGATAGCAGGTCACCAGTACAAACGTTTTCCCGTCCATGACGGGCAGGCTCAAATCCGCCGTATTCTCATAAATCGTTATATCCGAAACGGTGTATATATAAACCGTGCCGCTATCTGTAGACAGAGAAATAATACACACATTATCAACGCCAAGTGCCAGCAAGAGTATCTTCTTTGAAACTTCCATACCAAGTGAATTGACAGGTAAACCGCTGCCGTCTCGCGCACCGCCGCAGCCCATCATCTCCTGCCGTTCATCCTCTATAGCGTCAATAGCCATAAACAGCCGTTCTTGCGTAAAAATATCAATGTAATTCATCCCAAACTCGCAATACCAGTAGTCCGCATCGCGGTATTCCGCTCGAACGTGAAATGTCATTTGCAGAAGCTTTTCCAGCTTATCGCCGATAAGCTGGCCAACCGTGTCCCATGGAAGCCAAAGCGCAGTTTGCGTCTCCGCTTTGAGAAATAAACCTTTATCCTTTAACATAAACAAGCTCCTAAAAGAAGAGCCGGGGGCCCAAAGGCACCCGGCTGCAAATGGGTTGATGGTAAAATCAGAAGCCCTGCACGGCAGGCGTCAGAAGTTCACCGGTTTCTGGATCGTAATCGGGTATGACATCCCCGCTCACAGTGTCCGGCTCGTCGGCATCGTAATCAACGGAAGAACTGTACGCCTGTACCTGAGCGGCAAGCCTGCGCACGGCGGTAAGCTCCTCGGGCAAAAGGTCACGCCCTTCTGTAAAGGTCACCTGTGAATAGTCCATTCCGCCCTTATTGGCCGCCTTTCTAAGCGCAAACCGCGTCACGATAGCACCCGGGTCTTTGCCAACGGTCAAGAGCCTGCGCAGGTATTTTCCAAAGCCTTCCACAGAGAGCGTAGGCAGGTCGAGTATGATCGGGAATATCTCGCCTTCCTTCAGGATGTAGATCCTGTGCTTACGCTTGCAGGCTTTGGCGTTGTTCTCGGCTGTGCCAAACTGATTGAGATAACACCTCGCGCAATTACCGCCGGGCGAACCGACGCCGAAGTTGCCGTCCATGCTGCAGCATTCCGGGCGGGCGTTACCGCCGGTATACTTGCCCTGAAAATAGCTCTGCATGGGGTGATGCGTCAGGATAACGGCGTTGATCTCACGGAAATCGGTGTTACCATTGGCATCCGGCTCCTGAAGCATGAATGTCAAACCTCCGCCGGAAGGCACTTTGACACGGTCAAAGCGCATATTGAACCCGGCAAGCTCCTTGGCGGCGGCAGAAGTGCTGAATTGTGCAAGACGCTGAAAACCCTCCATACTGTTGATGGTTGCGATTGCGTTGCTTTCTGACATGATGTTTCCTCCCTTTTTTATTAGCGCTGGTCACGCCAGCATGGATTCAAACTGCTGCTCGGTAAGCGTAGTCACGCCGAGCTGCTGCGCTTTGGCCAGCTTAGAACCGGCGTTCTCGCCGACAATCAAAAAATCAGTAGCCTTGCTTACGGCGCTTGCGGGTTTTGCGCCAAGCTGTAGTAGCCGGGTCTGAATGCCGTCTCGGGTGTAGTTTTCAAGCTTTCCGGTCGCTACGACTGTTTTACCGTAGAAGGGGTTGCTCGTGTTTGCCATAGTAGTCATTTCCTTTCTGAAATTAAGATGTTGTATCGCCGGACGCCATAGCTTTTCAGCTCTCGCGTCGGAATACCAGGAATAGATATTTTCATGCATGGTAGGGCCGAAGTCCGGAAGCTGTGTGAAGTCGAACCCGTCCTTGATGGCTTGCTCGAACGCTTCCCAATCCCCGCCGAAGTGACGGCTTATGACACGTCCGGCGGTTCGGCCTACGGTATGGATGCCGCAGCCCGCCAAGAATTGATTCAACGTACAGTCCCGGCTTTTGTCAATGCTGGCCTGAAGCCGTGCAAAGGACTTTTCACCGAACCCTTCCGTTTTAACGATTTCGTCGTGGTATCGTTCCAGCTCATATAGGTCGCCGAAGCTTTTGATCCAGCCCCTATCGATGAACTTTTCCAGCGTCTTTGCCGACAAGCCCTCGATGTTCATGCGCGTGCGTTCGCAGAAATGCACGAACTTGTCCACCAGCTTCGCGGGACATTCCGGGTTCACGCAATGTAGAAAGCGTGTGCCGCCGGTGGTCTCCTTTACGATGATGGGTTCACCGCAGCAAGGGCAGGCGCTGGGGAGCGCCGCCGTTCCGCTTCGCGTGAGGTTTTCGGCAAGCTGCGGGATGATTTGGTTTGCTTTATAGATCTGAACCCTGTCGCCGGTCCCCAGTTGAAAGTTCTCGACAATGTCGAGATTGTGGAGATAGGCACGATTAACTGTGGCGCCGTCGATAACCACATCCTTGAACTTGCCGGTGATGGATACCATGCCGGTGCGGGTCGTAGCAAGCTCGAAGCCAAGAAACTCGGTTTCGTACAGCTCATCCGCCCACTTGAGCGCCATGATGCGGTTTTCGTGATGGCCCGTCGCGCCCAGGCTCTCGCCGTAGGCAATATCATCGTATTCCACAATGAGGCCGTCCACGGGATACGGACATTTCTCAGGCTTAAACCAGTCTATGACCGCTCGGATCTGCGACTCTGTGGGCAGATCGCCCAAGGGGAGATGGTACACCACATCGAAGCCCAGTTTTGACAGGAACGCCAACTGCTCATGCTTCATGGTGAAGCTGTCGCCGGAGATCAGGTCAAAAGCCACGAACTCCAGCATACGGTTCTTTACCTTGGTCGCGTCGAGCTTGCGGATGCTCCCGGCAGCCAAGCTACGTGGATGGATATAGGGCTCATCCAACTCGCCGTTGAGCTGCTCGAAGTTCGCCCAGCCGACCACGCCTTCGCCGCGAACCTCAAGAGGCTGCGTGTACGGGATGGTCAAGGGTACATTGAGCATGACTCTGACCGTGTGTGTCACATCCTCGCCGATACGACCCTCAGCGCCCCGGGTGATGGCTTGCTTCAGCTTGCCGTCCTCGTAGCGCAACACGAGCGTGAGCCCGTCGAGCTTCCACGAAACCAGCGCCGCGTGGCTGCTGATAAATCGGACGATCTCATCGACGGACTTTGTCTTTGCCGCCGACAGCATGGGGCGGGTGTGCTCGACCTCCGTAAGCCCTTCCAGTATTTCGCCGGAGACCTTTTGCGTCGGGGAGCCGGAAAGCACAATGCCGGAGTTATCCTCCAGCATCTTCAGCTCGTCAAAGAGCGCATCGTATTCCCGATCGGTCATGATTGGGTCGTCATGTTTGTAGTAGGCGGTGTCGGCGCGCTTGAGAATGCCGACAAGCTCTTTCATGCGCGGGATGCCTGCTTTTTCTGCTTGTTCCATTCAGGTCACTCCTTTTTTGATCAGATAGGGATGATAGAACGATTTGTCCTTCTGTAAGACGGTTTCACCTCCTGTCGCTTATGTAATGCGGGGTCGTTATGCCATCGCTGTCGCAATGCTTCGGATACATGAAAACGTATCCTCGACCTGGTCGCACGATATGCCCATGCGGCCTGCGATTTCCTTCACGGAATAACCGTCGAGACGCAGGCCAAGAAGCGTATGCTGTTCGTCGGACAACGCCGCGAGCAACGCCTCTGCTGTCAGTGTGTCGCAAGCGGCTTCGCCCGCGTCAGAGTCATCGGCGGGGACGACATCGTGAAGCGTCAATCCGCCGCCTGCAAGCTGCGAGTCAAGGCTCAACGTCTTATCGAGCGTTTTATAGGCCTTGCGCCAGTAGCTTTTCATTTGCCAGTCCATCGCCTTGAAGGCGATAGCCTCGAATTTGTACCTGCGCAGTTGGGGATTGATGCAGTAGAGCTGCACCGCCCTCAGATACCGAAAGATCACCACATCGTAAAACTCACTTTCCGGGAGCCGTTTGCGCCGCAGGAAGTCCATAACCACATGATGATGCTTTTCCGCAAATGCGCTTTGTTCTTCCGTGAGCCGCTTTTTCTGTGCGTTCATGGTTCGATTTCCTTTCTTTTGTGCTGAATTTGGCATATAAAAACGGAGCGCGTGCGCGTTCCGAAGATATGGGTTATGGGCCGAATACACGGCCAAATCTATATGAAAAAAGCGCCCCGAGGCATAAAGCCTAAGGACGCTTTGAATACTTGGAAACTGTGCCTTTCCAGCGGAAGGGCTTGGATACTTTACGGGCTTAGTATATCTCAATCAAAAGGCAGCCGCAAGGGCTTGTCATATTACTGGCAGGCGGATGGCGGGTTCTCGCCGATGACACGCAAATCCGCCTGTGTTATACTCCTAGCGTCGAAACTTCTGTTGAGCGGCCGGTCATTACGACCGGAAAAGGAGGAGTTTTGAAATGAGGTATTGCCCCTATTGCGGCGCGTCCATATTGGATGATGCCGCTTTTTGCATGGAATGCGGCGCAACGATACCCGTAAGCGGTGTTCCCAAGGAAGAACCTAAGCAAAGAGCGCCGCAAACCAAGAAAAAGGAGCATAAGCCCAAGCCCATAAAGCGCCGACCAGACGCTCCGCCGCCCGATCCGCAGGATGAGGGCTACGATGGGTACTACGACGATACGCCCACACTGGACGACGGCGCATTCAAAGAAAAGCTGGATAAAGGGCTTATCAAGCAGATCATCGTTGTGGGTGCTTCGGCCATCGTCATCGTGGTGCTGGCGATCGTGCTTATGAAGCTGCTGTGAGGTGCGGTATGGATAAAAAGAGAATCATTTTGCTGTGCGCGATGGGCCTTTTGCTTGCGGCTGCCATTGCGCTTGGCGTCGCATGGGTCATCGAAGCCAATGAGTATGCGGGATATGAAGCGGATTATGTGGACATCGCGGAGGATGTGCTGCGGCCGGACGACGATATTGTCATCATAGAGCTTGCGCCGCCGAGCCCAACGCCGGAGCAGAGCGCCACGCCGGAGGAAGTAGCCGAGCCGGACATATCAACCACGCCCTCGACATCTACGCCCACCACGTCTGCGCCCTCTACGAGCGCACCCGCTTCCGATGCGGGCAGCAATGAGACAAAGCAGCGGGTATCTGTTGATTTTGATGCCCTGACTGCTCAAAACAACGATACGGCGGGTTGGCTGTATATCCCCGGCACCAAGGTCAATTACCCTGTTGTGCAGGCGGAGGACAACGAGTATTACCTGAACAGGAGCTTCAAACGGAAGGAAGCGAGCTGCGGTACGATCTTCATGGACTATCAGAACAACCTAAACCCGCTGGATCGGAATACCATCGTATTCGGGCATAACATGGGTGGTCCGTCAAGCCTTATGTTCTCGCAGCTCACGAAATACAAGAAGCAGAACTATTGGGAGAAGCATCAAACCCTCCAATTCGATACGCCCTATCGAACCGGAACATGGCAGGTGCTTGCCGTCTGCCACTTGGACGTTGGCACGCTGGAGCAGTTCAACTTTCTCCAGCAGGATTTCATATCCGATGACGCCTTCCTCAGCTTTGTGCAGTCGCTCAAGGCGCGGGCGTTGTTTGAAACCGACGTTTACGCCCCTGCCGATGGCAGACTGTTGACGCTCGTGACCTGCGACAGGTCCGGTGGGTTTGGCAAAAACGGCCGGCTACTGGTGGTGGCCGTGCAGATAAACTGATAGAACTGTTGTAAAACCGAAACGTCGCTTGTGTAATAGTTCAAGAACAAGATAAGGCGGTGCTTCAATATGCTGTATCTATCCAAAGGTCTTTTGATAAATCAATGCCGGGGCGCGATCACGATCAACCGCTGCGGCCGCATACATGAGCTGCAAAACGAACAGGCGCGGGATTGGCTGGCCGGGCATACCGGCGTTCAGTATCTCGGAAAAGCGCGTTTGGCCGCGCTTGAGAAGGTTGGACTCGTCGAATCGCAGCCGGGCAAGGAGTTCACGAGCGAGGTGTTTCGCATACTCGTCAACTGCGTGATCGCGCCGCGCCAGCGCAAGCTGCCATACTGGGGGCTTGAACCCGATGAAAGGCGGCTATTGCGTTGGATCAGGGAGGCGGGTCTGCGCCTGACCGCGGCGGAGCTTGTTAAGCTGGCCGAAGCGGGCATTGAGCCGAAAGCGCAATACCTGGGCGCGGAGAATCGGCAGCGCGTGGTAGAGCTGATCTATACGAAGGAAAATATCTTCGACGGCGCGCTGGAAGCGGCGATGGAGCTTTCTCCGGCGCTGCCCGGCGCGGTAAGCATTCTGCTCAGCCTTCTGAAGAAGAGGCGTATCATTCTGATTTGAGGTGTTCCATGCGCATACGAGACGGTTTCAAAGCGATCCCCGCCGCTCTTCAGCGGCAGATCCTGCGGCGCGGCCTGATGGGCTGCGCCTTTCTCCTGTTCAGCGTGGTATTCCTGCTGATGGGATACGACGCTTTGCTTGTGCTGCCAGGCGTTGGCTTTATGCTGTTCAGCTTCGCAAGCGCAGTCTGGCTGTTTCATATAGCCGACAAAAAGCGATATGTGGTCGTGGAGGGCGTCTGCGCAGAGGTCACGAAGTCCATGCTGTTCAAGCGTATTAGGTCATTGACGTTGGAGGTTGACGGCAAACTGCTGTGCGTACAGCTCAAGCAGCATAAACGAAGCTATAAAGTCGGCACGAAGCTACGGCTCTACCTTCAGGAGAACGCCAAGGTGTATGAGCGGGACGGGGCGCTGCTTATCTACGACTACATCCTTATTGAGCAGCGGACGTCTTCCGTCATTGACGAACCCAAATCCCCGTGATATACTTACGCTGTAAGTTTCCAAGCAATCCGTATGGATTCGCACAGTTTCCAAGTTACTTTAGCGTCAATCGGCCTATCCGCCGTTTGGCGCTTTTTTATTACCCCAAAACGAAAGGAGATAATCAACATGATGATGCAACTGGTAACGGATGCGGTCATATCCAAGGGGTATGGCGGCGCTCCGGCATTCCACTCTTCCGAGGATGGGCGCATGCTCAGCTTCAAGATCGGCTGCAAAGTGTATGACAAGCGCGCCGATAAGGAAACCCGCTGGGTGAACTTCAACGTCAACGCCTTCGACGACCTTGCCGAGCGCGTGCGGAGGATGAACCTCAAGGAGGGCTCCCACATCAACGTGATGGGCAACTTCGATATGAAGCCGTGGGTCAACCGGGAGACCGGCGAGATCACCACATGGCCGACCATCAGAGCCGTCAACATCGAGTACGCTGCAAGCGCGCTTCCCAAGCAGGACGCGCAGACGGCACAAAAGGCAGTTTCCGTTCAAGATAAACAGGAGCAGTCCACATTGCCGCCGGAACAGCTTCCCGGTTTTACGGGGTATGAGCCGTTTGGCGGCGGCAACTCGTATTACCCTGACGAGACCTGACCGACCTTAAAACACATACTTGCCAAAATGGCGCATGCAATGGTTCCACCGATTGCGTGCGCTTTATTTTTTGGGGAAAGGAGGGCATTTCTTGAAAAACACATCGTTCATGTTCAAGACCGAGGAGGAAAAGACCGTCAAACTCATCACACTGCTCCGGCAGCGCAGCCGAGGCACGCTTTCAGGAGAACAGCTCAATCAGCTTGCTCTCGCGGTAAAGACCGGCCGACAGTATACGGTAAGGATCCACACGACGCCAAGCGGCTTTTGCGAGTCGCTTGTGCTTGTGAAATCGGATACCGACAACGACGTCGGCACGGTCGTATTCGGTCAGGCGCTTTTTGGCGCCGCCACCGAGTCCGGGTATCGGGAAGGCCGGCTGTTTCTGCCATCCAGGCAGGCCTGCGCGGTCGTCAGCCGTAAACGGGCGGACGGAAGCCGCATTAGCTTCAGCAACGAGATCCACATCTACATCCCGTCCTCAATTTACGAGAAAGGAAAATATCCAAAGTATGGACAAGAGCAAAAAGCGACATATAGCGTATGAGGCGTTGACCCTGCTCGGCGTCGTCATATTGCTCTGCTTCATCACCCGGCTGTGGCCGATCCTGCTGCTGGCGCTCGCAGGCGCTGTCATCGCGGCCGTCGTGTTGCTGTTCGCGTCGCTGCGAAAACCTGAAGCGGTTATGCTTCCGCCGCCCGCCGCCCCGTCTGTGCCGGACAATGAACGCGACCTGATCAGGATGGCGTTTACCATCCTTGAGCGGCGCATAACTGAAGCCGTACTGTGCGAGCATCCCGGCGCGCGCTGGGTATGGGAAACGCCTCACCCCGAGAAAACGCTTCATGCGGGTGGAGAACTCTGTATTATCCTCAACCACGCGGGCGGGTTTCGCCGGGCGCAGGTCACTGTGGCGGATCTTCAATTCGTGAATCTCAGCTATACAGCGGCTCCGTCCAAGGAAGCGAAGGACGATGCAAACGAATCGCCGGAAGCGAAATCGCAGGGCGAAACGGACACACAAGAGGATGTGGAATCGCCCATGCCCGTCAATTATGAGCTTGTTGCCTTTGAATGGGTGGAAGATCATATCAGTTATCTCAGCGACCAGTGCAACGAAGCGATCGCCCGTGGGGACGACCGGTTTGTGATACCGGCGTCGGTTCTGCCGGTAAAGGAAAGCTGGCCGGCCGTTTGCGCCGAGCTTGAAAAACACGACTTCACAGACACAGAACCTATGGATGATGGCGTCGCCATCGCAACACCTCAAGTAAGCGATGCTTAGGGAACATGCGTGATGGCGGAAATACATCCGTCAGCGCGTATGGGACATGAGCATTGATTGCTTGATATCAAGAATAGAAAGGAAATCGAATATGAGCGTCAACACACAAACGCTGTTCGCGTTCAACCGTCCGCTGCCGCCCCCCTTTGATACGTTGAAAAGCAAAAAGGTGAAGGTCAGCTCAACCTATGGCGACGGCACGGAAGCCACGCTCTCCCCGTCCATGATAAAGGCCGTGAACGCCTTTTGCCGTTGCCGGGATGGCAGCGGTGAAGGTGCACTGGGAATATCGGACGGACGCAGTGTTGCCGAGTATAAGTCCTCCGCGTCGCCGGACGCCTACAACCTGGTCGTGTACGACCCCGCCACCGGCAGCATTATGGCCATCGAGTACGACAAAAACACCGAGGTCAGCCAGATCTATACCTTGACCGCAAGCGGCCGTGACGGCAGCGCGCTGCTCTTTTCCCTGATGCCTACGTTTGCGGAGGATGAGGAGTTTGCGGAAAACCTTGAAGAGTACCGTACAGAGCTATCCTTGGGCTTGCACGATGTGGTGAAGGCGGGAAACATTATGGCCGTACTCTGCGACAACGCTTATCGCCGTATCAAGGACGATGCCTGCTCCGCGCACATCAAGCTGAACATCGACAAAACGGGCAATCTGACCCGTATCCCCAAAACACAGCTTGACGCTGGCAAGTATATCCCGCAGACAGTTGTGTGCGGCGAGTTTTCCATCATTGCCCAGACAGGGCCGGCGCCTGTGTACAAGCCCGCCGTCCTGATCGAGCACAGCGATTTTGTCGGGCAGTATCCCATCAACCCCGGCCGCAGCCTTAACGCCAGAGAAAAGCTCCTGGTGCCAAAGCTCCCCGCATGGTACATCATCCCTAAGGAGGTTGTAAGCATCTGCCAGCATGCGGTCAAGACCAGCGAAAAAGCTATGCCCATGCGCAACTTTCTCTTGCGCGGCCCCGCCGGTACAGGCAAAACCATGGGTGCGCAGGCGATTGCAGCGGGATTGGGCCTGCCGTATGTCAAGTATACTTGTTCCGCTAATACCGAGATATTTGACTTTGTCGGGCAGGTGTTTCCCGATACCGCAAGAGCGACAACGGGCGACGCTGAGCTGGACAAGGAGCGTGAGCAGTTGTTGAGCATGGGTGGGATTACCTATGCCAACGTAGCAGCGCTAATGAAGCTGCCCGGCCTCGACGACATGGACTACGACCCCGAAGGCGTATATGAGAAGCTGACAGGCGCAAAAAAGCCGGACGCCACATCACAAGACTGCATGGGCGTGGTATTGGATACCGTGACCGACAAGGTGCGGCTTTTGAGCAATGTAAAGCCTAAGGATAAGGGCCCATCCTACACTTATGTGGAAACCGACTTCATCCGTGCCTTGAAATACGGGTATGTGTGTGAAGTGCAGGAGCCTACGGTCATCATGCAGCCGGGCGTTTTAGTTGGCTTGAACAGTCTGCTTGAGCAGACGGGCAGTATTACGCTCCCCACGGGCGAGGTCATCCGCAGACATCCCGACGCGGTCGTCGTCGTGACCACCAACATCACCTATGAAGGCTGCCGCGGGCTCAACCAGAGCGTCACAGACAGAATGAGCCTTGCGCAGGACATTGAGCTGCCAAGCCCCGAGGTCATGGCACAGCGCGCTATGAGCGTGACGGGCTGCGAGGACGACACCTTGGTTTCCCAGATGGTGAAGGTCGTAAACGACATGAGCGATTTCATGCGTAAGAACGGAATTACAGACGGTTCCTGCGGTATGCGCAGCCTGATCGACTGGATACTCTCCACGGAGATCACCGGTGACCCGTATACCTCGGCGCTGTACACTGTCGTATCCAAGGCCACCGCCAACGAGGACGACCGCTATGCGCTCATATCCTCGGTGCTGGAGGCACAGTTCGCACCAAAGCGCCGCAAAGCGGTATAGAAAGGAGGCTTTAGAACACTCATGGCACGAGTAAATCATAAAAAAGTCCGGCAGCTGCTCAATCAGGAGCGCAACAGCATCACCGACAAGCAGTTTTTTGTGTCCCGCATCCTTGCGGGACACTTTGCCGACATAGCGGCGGCCCAAAGCAAACGGTACGGCTATAACCGCAGGGTGAACGTCCGCATCGTTTGGGAGCCGAAGAACCCGGAGGGCGCGCATACGGACAATTCGCTCATTTGGATCAATGCGGCGACGCCTCTTGTAAAAGCGAAGAAGAACCGGCAGGAGCGTTATGAAATGGTCTGTGGGCTGTTCGCGCACGAACTGGGTCATGTCCTGTATACTGATTTTCTTGCAGGGCAGACCCATGCGACAAAAACGATAGACGGAGGCTGGTATCCGGAGCGCCCTGTCTGTGCTGAGCTTTCGCACAGACTCAATGTGGATGAGATCGAGGAATACCGAAATCAAGGCTCCGTCTACCAAACGGCATTTACACGGCTCTCGCATCATCTGCACAACGTCCTGGAGGACGGCTTCATTGAAGAAAAGATGATGAACCACTTTCCGGGCGTGCTGGGCGCAAACCTGAAGAGCTTACGGGAAAGCGTATGGGAGGAGACACAAACCGTCGCACAGCTTGTCGAGCAAGAAGCAGACGAACGCTTGAAATGGCGCTCTATCCTCCAGATGATGCTGAGCTACTGCCTGTATGGGGAAATAAAGTATGGTGAAACAGCCCTGACGGATGAGCGCATACAGGCTGTATTCCATTCACTCGACGATTTGGATGAGGGACTGACCTGCGCTGACCCAAGGGTACGCTGGCAGATGGTCAATCTGATCATCGTGCGCAACTGGCGCTACATCAAGCCATATCTGGAGTATTGCGAGGAGAACAGTAAAGCCACAGGCGGCAATCTTGCCGCTACGCTGGACGCGCTGTTCGATGCGCTGAACGGCTCCACGGCGGAAGGCAGCGGCCAGACGGGCGCGGTGGCCGAAAATGGCACGCCCGCTTTAGGGCGCGGAGAAATGCGCAGTGCAAAACGCGGGATGACCGCAGCGCTTGCCAAGCCTCCGGCCGCAGAAGACGACACAGAGGATGATGCGAGCGATAAGAAAGAGGCCGAAGAACCCGAAGCCGATGATGAAGAACCATCCGAGGTCGGCGGCGCTTCTTCTGGTACGGCCGACAGCGATATGAACGGCGCTTGTATCGGAAGCGCGGGCGAAGCGCCCGATAAGCCGCATGAAGTCACGGATAAGGAAGGCGGTCGCATCCCACTCATGCAGACAGACAGCGTTTCCACACCCAACCGCGGCGAGCTGGAATACGACAACGA
>ENA-OZGA01000293-OZGA01000293.1-human-gut-metagenome-genome-assembly--contig:-NODE-293-length-25418-cov-4.899657_pt1 | contig 25418 bp, 24 predicted proteins | sample MGYA00245112_ERZ653649 | MGnify/ENA primary metagenome ERZ653649 (study PRJEB26926, sample SAMN06165071) | human gut metagenome | biome: ENVO:00009003; feature: ENVO:2100002; material: ENVO:00002003...
TACACTTATGCGATCGTCGGCAGCGTCAGATGTGTATAAGAGACAGTCCATAGCCCCTTCTACATCACCCAGGACTTCAATAAGTGCTGCAATAAAGAGATTGCCAAAGCTATGACCTGTTAAATTGCCAGAGCCTCCAAAACGGTGCGCAAAGAGTTTTTCCATCAGTCCTTCCTTATCAGCCAATGCGACAAGACAGTTTCGCAAATCACCAGGAGCAATAATGTCCAGATCTTGCCGAATCCGGCCAGAAGAACCGCCATCATCGGCAACAGTGACAACAGCCGTAAGATTATAGGTTTTCGTCTTGAGTCCACGAAGCATGACGGAAAGGCCTGTACCACCACCGATGACGACGACTTTCGGTCCCTTAGAAAGCTTCATATTGGACAGAATCAATTCGCTGATATTTTCTGATTCATTCGGCATGATGACACCCAGCATCATGCGGATAAGACGCCGCGTCGAATAGGCCATGACAACGATACCGCCGATGATAATGACGATTCCCAGTGTCGCCAGGATTGTATAGTTATAATGGCCCGTCGCTTCGTAAAGCATGCGGAACGTCCATTCTTCGATTTGTCCAATCCACTGATAATTAAACGTGAGGACCAGACCGAAACTCGTACACATCATACCGAGGCCGAAAATAAACAACCACCGTTTGATGTGGAGCCCTGGATGAAGCCATTTCAAAAATCGCATCTATGGACACCTCCTGTTACGCATCTTCGCCTTCGTAACCAGGAGCATCTTCTTGGACGTTATTTTTCTTCATATCCCGATGCTCAATAGTCACATCGACGCCATTGTCACGCAAATGACGATACAATTCTTCCGCCATACAGACGCTGCGATGCATGCCGCCAGTACAGCCAACGGCGATGACGAGCTGGCTCTTTCCTTCTCTCTCATAATTAGGCAGGAGAAAATCAATCATATCAAACCATTTCTTTTTGTACTCCTGTGTAATGGGGAAACTCTGAACGTAATCGCGCACAGCAGGTACACGGCCCGACTTATGACGAAATTCAGAAATATAGAAAGGGTTCGGTAAGAATCGCACATCTTCGACGATATCTGCATCGATGGGCATGCCATGTTTAAACCCAAAAGATACGACGGTAACAGACATATTCTTACGATCTTTTCGGAAAGAATAGCGCTTACGGAGCATGTCTGTAAGCTGATTCGTCTTGAGAGAGCTCGTATCAATAATAAAGTCAGCATGGCTCCGGATTGTAGCCAGACGCTCCCGTTCTGCTGCAATCCCCTGACTGATACGGCCATGGAGAGCCAGAGGATGAGCCCGTCTCGTTTCTTTATAGCGGCTTATGAGCACCTTATCAGATGCTTCCATAAAAATAATCTCATAAGATACCTTGGCTTTGTCCAGCTCCTGCAGGGCCTGGCTCATGGTATCAAAGAACTGGCCGCCCCGTATATCAGCAATAAGCGCAGCATGGCGAACTCGTTCGCCACCCTTCAAACAGAGCTCAGCAAATTTTGGAATCAACACAGGCGGCAAATTGTCGACACAAAAATATCCCATATCTTCAAAGACTTTGACAGCCTGGCTCTTGCCAGCGCCAGACATGCCAGTTACGATAATCAGGTGAAATTGATCCATCATTTGCGCCTCCTTATAACACATATTCTTCAATGGCTTTCGCCACGCCATCGTCATTATTCGAGGCCGTCAAATACGACGCCCTTTTTTTTACTTCTTCTGTTGCATTAGAAACGGCAAAGCCCATGCCGGCCGCTTCCAGCATGGAAATATCGTTGAGGCCATTGCCAAACGCCATGACATCCTCTAACGTAATGCCGTAGAGGGAACAGAGTCGTTCTAAGCATTTTCCTTTCGATACACCATCAGGGCCGATTTCCAAAAAAGTAGGCTTTGAAAACGTAATGGAAAACGTATCGGCCATTTCCGTTTCTAAACAATCCTTGACCTGCATAAGCTCGTCATGTGGTCCCAATGCCAATAGTTTATCAGACGATCCGACAGGTTGATAAAAGCGCTCTCCCATCTCAACGGCATGGCAATGAATGCTCTCCTCATAGGCTCTGACATATTCATTCCGAACGGCTACACCTAAGACATCGTCAATATAGGACTGAATCGTCCAGCCATGAATTCTAGCCAGGCCGAGGACCTGCTTCGTCACATCCTGTGGTATAGGTTGACTAAAGAGCTTACGCTTCGATTCCAGCGTCTGAATAAGACTTCCGCCAAAGAGCATCATAGGAATATCACCGAGTTTGAGCATTCTGCCGTACGGGCTGGCAGTCCCATACATGCGGCCCGTGGCAATGAGAATGTGTATCCCCTTTTGACGAGCCCGCTGAATCGTTTCAATCGTATACGCCGATACAGTCGTGTCATCCCGTAAAAGCGTATCATCTAAATCGATGGCTATCATCTTGATGTGATCCGCTTTTCTCATACTGACGACTTCGCTCCTCTCCAGTCAAAAGACCAGCCTTCGTCAGAAGACGATGTCGTCACCATATCTCCGCCTCGGGCATAGGTAAGGTCATCACGATATTCCTCTACAAGGCGATCGATTTCCTTCTTTTGCTTATCGTCAGCACGATCACGATTTTTATAAGCCGCAACGAGCATATCTCGCAATTCAACGCGTGTCAATGTATAAGAAGAATCGAACTTCCCCATGCTTTCCCCTGTAAGGCCGGCATTGGTCAAATCCATGATATAGGCATATTGCCAACTATTCCGTTCCAGTCCATCAAAAGGGTTAGGCGCATAGGGATTGTAAGCAAAAGCAACAGACGTCGAAAGCATGGCTGCTGCTGCGAAAAGGATCACTTTATGTCTCATGTAGCTCACTCCTATATAGGACAATATAAAATAAATACGCTCCCTAACTGGCTCGATCAAACAAGACCCGAAAGAGAGCATATGATTAGAACTATTTTATTCAGCCGTCTTTTCTTCGGCACTCTGCGCTGTTTCAGCCGATGCTTCTGCACCGTCTTCTCCATCTAAGACCATATCATCTAAAAGACGGAGCTGACTCGTCAAGAGGGCCTTGCACTTTGCACGGAACGCACTGACCTGTGTCTTCACTTTGTCCAGATCCTGCTGCGTAGTCTGCAAGTTGAGCGTCGTTTCATCCATCATCTTTTTCTTCGTATTTTCTGCTTCCTGTAAGATAAGATCAGCTTCCTTACGGGCCGAAACTTTAACATTTTCAGCCGTCTGCTGTGCCAGCATAAGGGTCTTGTTCATCGTATCTTCCATATTTTCATATTGCGACAGCTTATCCTGCAACTTAGCACATGTTTCTTTCAGTTCACAATATTCACGATAGACTTTTTCATAATCGCTGGCTAAATCATCCATGAAGCTATCCACATCTTCTTCGCTATAGCCACGAAAGCCGCGCTTGAATTCTTTATTATGAATATCCATTGGTGTTAACATGTCTTACTACCTCCTGATGACAGTGTGTGCTGTCATTTACATATAGCGTCTCAGTAAGACGCCGATACGACCCTTGCGAGATGTTCCCGTAATGGCAACCATTTCCATACGACCTTTTCCACGCAGGGAAATGACATCGCCCTCCTGGATTTCCTGGCTCGGCCCTTTTGCAGGCTGCCAGTTGACCTGAACGCGGTCTCCCTTTATCGCTTCTGCCGCCTTCGTCCGGGAAATACCAAATCCCGACGAAGCGATGGCATCAAGGCGCATGGAGGCAACAGTTGTCTTGATTTCCTTTACTTTCTCTTCTTTCGGTGCAATAAGAGATAAATCCATTTCGTCGACTGTGACGTGGACCATGGCAATCTTAAGAAAATTCTGTTTCAAATATGTAAGCAACGGTCCATCTGCTAAGATGACAGCACCATCTTCAGCCATGATGATATCGCCAAAGCGACTCCGATCAATGCCTAAGCCCATAAGAGACCCTAAGACATCACGATGACTCAGCAAGCGGTATCGGGCATCCCAACTGACGCGGCACGCAACAATACCATAATCGATAGTACCACCATACTCAGCCTGTACGAAAGCCAGCTTCACCCGTTCTGCTCCTTGATAGCCGCCAAAAACACGAAGTTCAATACCGTTGGCTGACGCCTGGATGGTTTCACCGATCTGAACAGCCCCGGGTGTAACGAATTCGCTGACGGCATAGGGCCGACCCTTGGCAACGCTATCAGCCAGATCAATGAGGCGCGCTGCCAACTCACCATTATCAGAACCTTTATAATATCGGATAATCCTATCTCTATTCTTCACGCAATCAGCCTCTTACTGTTCCTGCTGGCCGCCGTCGTTGTTTTTCCATGCGAGCTGGGCCGTAAAATCGCCATAATCATGCTTGCTACGGTCAATGGTAACGTTATTGGGGACACAGAGGAAAATATCTTTACCAACTTTTTGGATGTTGCCATCGAGAGCATACGTCGCACCACTGATGAAATCGACGACGCGCTTGGAAATATCCGGTTCCGTCGATTCAAAATTGATAACGACAGGTTTGCGTTCCCGCAGGAAATCGGCAATGCTTTGAGAATCGTCAAAGCTTTCCGGTTCGACAATCATCATCTTCAAGGGACGATCCATCTGAGCAGCTCCCATGGCCGGACGATGTACAGCTGCGACAGGACGCCGTGGCTGACGTGGAGTTTCATCGACTACGTCATCATCATCTTCTTCAAATTCTTCATCATCGTAGTATTCGTTTTCATCGACGCCATTTACTTTACCCAATAATGAATCCATCATTTTTTTCAATCCCATGATCAAATCCTCCTTAGTAATTGCGGGGCCCGAATATAGCTGTACCAACACGTACCATATTCGCACCTTCTTCGATTGCTATTTCAAAATCATGAGTCATGCCCATAGAAAGGTAACGGACCTGACCATCTGGAAACGCAGGCTTCATATCTTCATACAGCGCATGAGCAATGCGGAAAATAGGCCTTGTATCTTCGACATTTTCAAAATTCGGAGCCATGCACATGAGTCCACAAACACGGACGTGTTCCAGTTGACGAGCTAATTGGCAAATAGACGGGAAGTCTTCTACTTCCATTCCGAATTTACTTTCTTCACGAGCTACGTTGACCTGAAGCAATATATCCTGTATTTTTCCTATCTTGCCAGCCTCTTTATCCACAGCCTTGAGCAAATGTTCTGAATCAATAGAATGGATCAGGTCAAAATGGGCAACAGCTTGTTTTGCCTTATTTGTCTGCAAGTGGCCGATTAAATGCCAGATAAGATGATTATCAGGAAAAGCCTTTAACTTTTCTAAAGCTTCTTGTACTCTATTTTCACCGACGTCAGTAATACCGTCAGCTGCGGCTTCGATCATACAGTCTACAGGGTGATTCTTTGTAACTGCAATCAATGTTACAGTGTCGGTCCTACCGGCACGGGCTGCCGCATCTGCCATTCGTTTCTGTATTGTTTCTATATTTTCTTTAATCACAAACATCCCTCCGCAGTGACCTAAAGAACTTGGCACTTATTCTATTATATATAGAATACGCTATAATTGCTAGTAAAATCGCCAGTTTTTTTAAAAAAACACAGGAAAAAAAACATCCCTTTCCCTGTCATTCACGAATCATGGCAAATGCCGCCATACGTCCCGTTTTTCCCTGGTCCCGCCGATAGGAAAAAAAGTGTTGTTCTTCATCGAAAGCACATTGATTTGTCACATCGATATGGTCTGGCAAAAGTCCTGCTTCCAAGAGGAGCAACTCGTTGGCCCGCCACAAGTCGACAAAGAGTTCATCGCCTTTTTTTTGGACAACCGTACGATACGCATCACCTATGTCATAAAACTCCTGAGCCGTCTGCTGACTTACCTGAAAATGAGCCTTTGAGATGGAAGGGCCAATAAACGCTACGATTTCATCAGGTTTAGACCCATAGGCCATTTCCATGGCAAAAACGGTCTTTCCTGCCAAACGCTTTGCGGTTCCACGCCATCCATCGTGAACGACGGCACAGGCCTTGTGACGTGCATCATACAAGATGACAGGCACACAGTCGGCAACACAAATCATAAGGGGCAGATTGGGAACATTCGTCATAAGTGCATCCGTATGGGCTAATGCATCTTCATAGCTCCCAGCACCACGACCGGCTTCTTCTAATCCCACGGCAACGACGTGATCTTCATGCGTCTGCTGACACGTTGTAAGGCGGCTGACGTCACAACCTATATGCGCACAAAGGCGACGCCTGTTTTCTAAGACGGCTTGTACAGAATCCCCTACATGAAGAGCCAGGTTCAGCGAGTCGAAAGGGGCCTTACTCATACCGCCCGTACGGCCTGTCACACCATGGCACAGACCGGCATCGTATAAAAGCGTACTTTCTTGCCAACAAATTCCATCGTCAAATGTGTTCCAACGAATTCCCATCAATACCTCCACAAATACGACAACGATGACAGCCTTCAAAACAGGGAATCGTATATTTTCCCTCTATGGCCCGTTGCCGTTCTATCACTAAATACGACGGATCCATACCGTTATCAAGTACATCCCACGGTTGGACGTCATGTATGTCTCTTTCTTCATATACGGCTTTTTTCAAATCAAAATGAAGTTCCTTCGCCGCCCGTTTCCATCCTTTGATACCACCGTATTCACTAGCCTTTGCCAATACGTCACCAGCCTTGCGACCACCTCGTGACAAGACCCCTTGAATATAACACTGTTTTACCGGTTCAGGCAGAAATTCCACATTTTTAATATGGCCCAGTTCCTTCTTTAAATAAGACAATCGTTTCTCTACAGTCTTCTTGTCGCACATAGCCATCCACTGGAAAGGCGTCATAGGTTTAGGAATAAACGGATTAACGCTGAGCGTAATGGAACTCGTGTTGCCAATGTCATCCATATGTTCCCGGATGCGGGCCGTCAATGCAACGATAGCCTCTATATCGGCTTCCTCTTCCCAGGGCAGCCCAATCATGATGTACATACGAACCTTATGGATTCCTGCAGCCGTACTCAAATCAATGGAATGAAGGACGTGTTCTTCCGTAATGCCCTTGTTGATGATATTACGCATGCGGTCACTTCCCGCCTCAGGAGCCAGGGTAATCGTCTTTTGACCACTTTCGGCAATCCCTTTTACAATAGTCGGAGTAATCGAGTCCGCCCGAAGCGAAGCACATGAAAAAGCAAGTCCTTCTTTCCGGATGAACCGCACGAGCTCATCTATTTCAGGATAATCTGATATGGCAGCTCCCATGAGACCGATTTTCTTCCCCATTTTTTTTCCTCTTAAAACAGCTTCCTTTACGTATGACAAAGGACGGACTCGAGGCTTACGATAGCAGTATCCGGCCATACAAAACCGACAATGTCGGCCACAGCCACGAGCGATTTCAATGAGATACATAGCACCGAATTCCGTGTCAGGTGTAGCAATTACCGTTTCTCCAGCCTTTGTGAGAGGCCCCCAACGGCGCCGGACCCGTTCTGGTGCTCCCTCATGCGGGACGATACGGACTAGCTTGCCTCTTGCATCATACTCGTGGTCATAAAGAGACGGAATATAAATACCTTCAACGTGAGACAGGCGGCGCAATAGTTTTTCCTTCGTATCGTCTGCTTCTCTTCCTGCTGTCCAGGCATCGAGAAAATCATGAATGAGATCTTCTCCTTCACCGACGAGACACACGTCGATAAACGGCGTCAACGGTTCCGGATTAAAGAACGATACGGCACCTCCCATGACAACTAGTGGCCAGGAATCATCGCGTTCCTTCGCAAGGACTGGTATTTTTCCGAGTCGTAACATATCGGGAACGTTAAAATAATCCATTTCAAAATTCACAGAAAAACCGATGATGTCAAACTCGCCAATAGCTCGCTTATTTTCCAGCGTCTTTAAAGGACACCGCTCCTTGTCGTAGAGGCGGCGCAAGTCCCGACCCGGCAAAAAAGCCCGTTCGCATTGAAAATCACTGCGGCTATTCACTTCTTTATAGATAATCTGCATCCCCAGGTTACTCATACCCGTTTCATACGTATTGGGATAACAAATGGCCATCGTATGGCGGCTGCCAAAAGGATAGCGGATATACCCCTGCTCCTTTTCCAGTCGCGCGTCAATGACTTTATCAATTTGCCAGCTCATAAGCGACTCTCCTTCTTCGTTACATTAGCCCCATTGTACCATAAACATTTCTATAGCTCCAGTGCAGCAGAAAACAGCATATAATATCATCTTCTTTATCTAAATGAGAAAAGGAAATCCCCCTGTCTCTGTCGAAATATATTATATATAATGTGTTAAGAATATACCATGCCCACTAAGGAGGGATGTTCATGAGTACCATTGATATTATGGCGTTCTTACATGCCACAGAACAGGCGGCACTTCGTGCTGGTCATGCCACGGGATTAGGTGATCCCGACGAAGCACGACATCTAGCCATAGAAGGGATGCACGAAACGTTAGCACCTCTTCCTATAGATGGGCGCATCGTCATCGGTGAAGGACACATTGCCGATGGAGAAAAGTTATTTAAAAGTGAAGAGATCGGCACAGGTGGTCCTGCTGTAGATATTGCTGCCGCTGCCATTGACGGCTCTTCCCTCGTCGTAAAGGGACAAAATGGTGCCGTTTCAGCCATAGCCATTACTGGAGAAGGTGGTGTATTGCATCTGCCCGACATATATATGGAAAAAATATGCGTAGGCCCTCAAGCCAAGGGACGCATCGATTTGAACCTCCCTGTAAAAGAAAATCTTCGCCGCATCGCTGAAGGATTGCAGCGGGGAATTGACGATTTATCCATCGTTATCCTCGATAGGCCGCGTCATGAAGACCTCATCCACGAATGCCGCTCTGCCGGCGCCCGGATTCGTCTTATTTCAGACGGCGATATTACACCAGCTGTCGATGCTGCCATTGAAGGCTCCGGTATTCATGCCCTCATGGGAATCGGTGGGGCCCAGCAAGGCGTCATTGCAGCAGCGGCCTTAAAATGCCTGGGAGGAGATATGCAATGTCGACTCATCCCCTATACCAATCACGAACGAAAAGAGGCAGAAGCACTGGGAATTTTTGATTTCACACAAGTCCTTACCATAGATGACCTCGTCCGCAGTGACGATTGCGTCTTTTCTGCTACAGCCGTAACCGATACATCCCTCATGCACGGCGTCCGCTACTTTGGTGTCGGCGTCCGCACATCGTCCCTCGTCATGGATTACAAAAAAAGCACTATCCAGTTTATCGACACAGTCCACCGTTTCGATCCAAAAGCTCGTTGGCGCGTGCGTTATTAATCGTAAAGACAATGGCAGGTACTAGCGTCTTACTGTTTATATGAAGAATCTGTGTTGATTGTCAAAGCAGGTTCCATCACGTTCCTATTGCCACGCAGTCATCCCTTTCTCCAGGGATTAATCGCCCGATATAAAAAAACTAGCCATGCCCAGCCAGTTGCCGTATAATGAAGGAAGTATACATATAAAAAGGAGGCCTTTTCATTGGAATCGGCAATCGTATACGACCTTTGGACAATCTTCCAGGTCATATTAGTAGATTTAGCTCTTGGTGGAGATAACTCCATCGTCATTGGCATGGCCGCCAAAAACCTGCCGCAGGACCTGCAAAAAAAAGCCATCCTCTATGGCACAGCCGGTGCCATTGCCATGCGGATTCTCATGGCTGCCATGGTCATCTGGTTACTCCAGATTCCCTACTTAAAAACAGTCGGCGCCGTCTTGCTCATCGCCATTGGCATTAAGCTCATCGGTGCCAATGATGACGACGAAGAAGTCAACGTAGAAGCAAAAGATTCCCTCTTCGACGCCATTCGGACCATCATCGCCGCCGATGCCCTCATGAGTCTTGACAATGTCCTTGGCATCGTCGGTACGACAGGTGGTAACTTAGAGCTCCTCGTCTTAGGTATGCTCATCTCCGTTCCCATCATCATATTCGGTAGTACCATCGTCATCAAAATCATGAACCGCTTCCCCATTCTCGTCTATATTGGCGGTATCATCCTGGGATGGGCTGCTGGCGGCATGGTCACGACAGACCAGCAGATGGCCTTTCTCCAACCCCATGCCATCATCGTCAAAGTAGCCCTCGTTGTCATCACGATTGTCGGAGGGTTCCTATGGCGCCACGTAAAAACAAAGAAAGCATCATAAGACTCGACTCATAAAAATATGTTAAAGTTTTACTTGACTTTTATCTTCTATGTGGTATTATATACAAGTCAGGTAACGGGGCGTAGCGCAGTTTGGTAGCGCGCTTGGTTCGGGACTAAGAGGTCGCAGGTTCAAATCCTGTCGCCCCGACCACATTTACACATTGAGCGTTGATCCCGACAACGTTGCAACAATTTCATATACGCAACAATGTGTAAGCTATGGAGAGGTGTCCGAGTGGCTGAAGGAGCATGATTGGAAATCATGTGTACGGTGAACACTGTACCGAGGGTTCAAATCCCTCTCTCTCCGCCAGAAAACAAAAATCCCTTACTACTCACGAAAATGTGAGTAGTAAGGGGTTTTTCGTACGTTTTTTCATCGTCTCTTTGACTCCTCCCCTATGACACCAGTGCTCCATATGGACGTCGTATTTCTAACTGTATCATCAGTATACATTGGATGTAATTCATACTCTCGCCTTTATATCCTTCTGCAGGCAAACAAAAAAACTATGGCTCTCCTATATGTGGATGGCCATAGTTTTTTATGTCTACAGAATCAAATTATTTTGCTGTAATGACGTCGCAGCCCATGTATGGACGAAGAACTTCTGGTACGACGACAGAGCCGTCAGCCTGCTGGTAGTTTTCCAAAATGGCGGCAACTGTACGGCCTACGGCAAGGCCCGACCCATTAAGTGTATGGACGTATTCCGGTTTATCCTTCGGTGAACGGCGGAAGCGGATATTGGCACGCCGTGCCTGGAAGTCTTCCGTATTAGAACACGAAGAGATTTCGCGATATTTGCCCTGTGCCGGGAACCATACTTCAACGTCATAAGTCTTTGCAGCGGAGAATCCAATATCGCCTGTGCAAAGGGTGACGACGTGATAAGGAAGGCCCAATGCTTTCAATATGTCTTCGGCATTATTCGTCAATTTTTCTAATTCGTCGTAGCTCGTTTCCGGTGTCGCAAATTTAACCATTTCAACTTTGTGGAACTGATGCTGACGGATGAGACCACGCGTATCGCGGCCAGCCGACCCGGCTTCTGCACGGAAGCACGGTGTAAGAGCTGTCAAATAGATAGGCAGTTTAGAACCATCAATAATTTCGCCGCGGTAGTAGTTCGTCAAAGGAACTTCTGCCGTCGGAATCATATACATTTCTTCGCCTTCTACGTTGAGACGATACATATCTTCATAGAATTTCGGCAACTGGCCCGTGCCCGTCATGGAATCGCGGTTTACGATATATGGCGGAATGACTTCCGTATAGCCATCTTTCTGTGTGTGCTGGTCGAGCATGAAGTTGTAGACAGCACGTTCCAATCTGGCACCGGCGCCGACATAGTAATAAAAGCGTGCACCCGTTACCTTGGCAGCCCGTTCGGAATCGAGGATGCCCAGGTCTTCGCCGACATCCCAATGTTCTTTCGGTTCAAAATCGAAGTGACGCGGTTCGCCCCATTTGCGGACTTCCGGATTATCGTTATCATCTTTGCCCAAGGGGACAGATGGATGGCACATATTCGGTATCATAAGCTGGATTGCCAGCATCTTTTCTTCCGTTTCTTTGACGTCCTTATCAAGAGCCGAAATATCCTTACCCAGCTTCTTCATGGCTGCAATTTTGTCATCAGCATTTTCCTTGTTTCGCTTCAACTGGCTGATTTCCTTCGTTACCGTGTTCCGTTCGCTCTTCATAGCTTCGACCTTCTGAAGGAGATCGCGCCGTTTACTATCGAGTGCTACAAATGCGTCAATATCCGCTTTGGCATTGCGGTTCTTGATATTAGCACGGACTTCTTCTACGTGTTCACGGATAAATTTTGTATCTAACATGGATGTTCTTCCTTTCTAAATGAGTAGTGACTTAGCAACTGTATTATAACCCCTTTTGTTCGATACCGCTAAACAAATAGCCCATGTGATTCGTCGAATTCAAGAGGACGAGCCGCCATTGACCGTCCTGACATTCGAGCACATTGATGCACGTGTTATCCTGCTTGATTTGCCAGAAATGGCTCATGTCTAGACCTAAGACATCACAAATAATTGCTTTGTTAACAGCATCATGAGCGGCAACGAGAACCGTTTTACCATCATAGCGGGCAGCATAATCATCAAAGGCTGCCCGCGCGCGACGACGCACATCTTCCAGGCTTTCACCGCCTTCTCCCGGCATGGTGACAAGATGAGGCTGACTGTGCCAAAGAGCAAATTCCTTGGGATATTCTGCCTTAATCTCATCGGCTAACCGCCCTTCCCAAAGGCCGTGGTTAATTTCCAAAAGCCGATTATCTTTTTCGACAGGAAGATGGTGGAGGTCAGCGCAGAATTTACACGTTTCATAAGACCGTTCCAAAGGACTGGAAACACAGACGTCAATAGGTGTATCCTTTAATCCTTGGGCAACAAGGTGGCCTTGTTCCAGTCCTCTTTTGCTAAGATGAGTGTCTTCCTGGCCTTGATAACGGCCTTGTATATTCCATTCTGTTTCGCCGTGGCGAATAAGTATGATGCGAACCATAAGGGCCTCCTCAGTGGACATCAACGTGGATGAGTTTCATATCTAAAATGCCTTCGATGCTACGCAATTTAAGCATAATATCATTCGGAATATCGTCCTGGACGGCAATAGCCATGATATTGGTACCCTTTTGCGTCATCTGGGCTAGCTGCATGCCCGTAATGTTAATATGAGCCTGGCCAAGAATCATTGATACCTGACCGATCATATTGGGCTGGTCGATATGAGGGGCTAAAAGCAAATAGCCTTCCGGCGTAAAATCGAGGCGATATTCATCAATCTGGACGATTTTTGCTTCCATTCCATTGAACAAGGTACCAATAAGGGAATGTTCCCCCTTTGCCGTCTTAATCGTAACTTTTACAGAATCGGTAAAGTAGCCTTTATCCTTATTGCGGATTTCCTTGACAGAAATATGGCGGGACCGGGCGACTTCCGGTGCATTGACGTAGTTGACCGATTCCTGGAGGATTGGATTCAAAGCGCCTTTGAGGACAGCCGTCGTAAGAAGGCCCGTTTCTGTCGATGCCAGTTCGCCTGTGTATTCAACCGTAATTTCTTTCATAGGCGCTTCCGACAAGTATACGCCAATGATGCCCATCCGTTCGACAAGATTGAAATAGGGCTGAATAACATTGTACACGCTCTTGGGAATCGGTGCCATATTGACGGCTGTCGGTACGGGATGTCCTTCCAAAGCTGAAATAACGCCTTCTGCAACGTCGACAGATACACCAATCTGCGCTTCTTTCGTCGAAGCACCCAGGTGCGGTGTAATGACGACGTTGTCCATACCGATAAAAGGATTGATATCAGTCGTCAACGGTTCTTCCGGGAATACGTCAATGGCTGCACCGGCAACATGGCCGCTCTTCAACGCTTCTGCCAGTGCGTAAATATCAAGGACTGCACCGCGCGATACATTGATGACACGGACACCATCTTTCATCTTGGCAATTTCTTCTGCGCCGATCATGCCCCGTGTTTCTTTCGTAAGCGGCGTATGCATGGTAATATAGTCAGATGTCTTGAGGAGCGTATCGAGATCGACGAGTTCTACGCCAAGCTGCTTCGCCCGTTCTTCCGGAATATACGGATCGTAGCCAATCGTCTTCATTTCCATTCCCTGCATACGTTTGGCAATACGCGAACCGATGCGGCCGACGCCAATAATACCGATAATTTTATTCTGGAGCTGGATGCCCGTAAAGCGTTCTCGGTCCCATTCGCCCTTCATGAGGGAATTATGGGCCTGCGGAATGTGCCGCGTAATGGCCATGATCATAGCACAGGTATGTTCCGTTGCCGCAATCGTATTCGACGTCGGTGCATTGACGACGATGATGCCCCGTTGTGTAGCCGCTTTAATATCAATGCTGTCGACACCGACACCGGCACGGCCAACGACTTTCAGCTTTGTACCTGCTTCAATGACCTTTTCCGTTACATGTGTCATAGACCGGGTTACAAGTCCATCGTATTCACCGATGCAAGCAATGAGTCCCTGTTCGTCAAGATTCGTTTTGACATCTACGTCATATCCATGCTGGCGCAGCAGTTCTACACCTTTTTCCGATACGTCGTCGCTAACTAAAATTTTCATCATAATTCCTCCTCGTGTTTGATACCCCTATATATCATTAATGGTTCTTCCGATAGTTATCCATGAAATCAGCCAGAGCCTGGCAGGCTTCTTCCGTTACAGCATTGTAGATAGATGCCCGGCAACCACCGATGGACCGATGCCCTTTGACTCCGATGAGCTGGTGGGCTGCAGCCTGTGTAACAAAATCGGCTTCCATGTCCGTATCAGCCAGGTTGAAAGTGACATTCATGAGGCTTCGCGAGTTTTTTTGCGCATGGCCCACATAAAATCCATTACTTCTGTCAATGGCATCATAGACGATAGCTGCCTTGGCGCGATTATGTTTGTCCATTGCCGCAAGGCCACCGTTTGCATCAAGCCATTGACAAACCCTGTTGACGAAATAGATGCAAAATACAGGTGGCGTATTGTATGTCGAATCGTGATCAGTAAAAGTCTTATACGAAAGCATATCCGGTAAAGTCCGGCAAATGCGCTGCAACTGTTCGTCCTTGATGATGCCGACGACGACGCCAGCAGGACCAACGTTTTTCTGCACGCCTGCATAGATGAAATCAAAGTTCGATACATCAACCGGACGGGATAAGAAATCACTGGACATATCACAAAAGAGGGGGACCTGGAATGTTGGGAACTCCTGCCACTGCGTTCCATGAATCGTATTGTTGCTCGTCATATAGACATAATCTGTATCAGGCAATACGTTAAATTCACTTGATTTTGGAATATGGTTGAAGTTGTCGTCCTTACTGGAAGCTACTTCGTAAACGTCTCCATAATAGGAAGCTGCTTTCATAGCCTTATTGGACCAGACGCCAGTGTTCAAATAGCCACCGCGATGGTGCAAGAAATTTGCACCGTGCATGAGGAATTGCATGCTACCGCCACCTTGCATGAAGATGACATGATAGCCTTCAGGAATCTGCAAGAGCTTTTGCAAAAGGGCTACTGTTTCATCTTGCATGCGCTGATAGGCAGCACTGCGATGACTGATTTCTACGATACTCATGCCTGTGCCATCGAAATCGAGAAATTCCTGTTGTACCCGCTGGAGTACGTCCAAGGGCATAGCCGAAGGTCCGGCATTAAAATTAAATACCCGTTCCATTACTATCACTCCTTCGTAAACGTTAAGAGAATCCAATGAATTGGGACGAGCTTCTCCTTCTCGCGGTACCACCCAATTTGCCGTAAAGGGAAAATAAAAAAACTCCCATCCCTAAAAAGGGACGAGAGCATATTTCCCGCGTTGCCACCCAACTTGCCTTACGGCCAACTCAAACCGCTGTAACGGGCGGGACCCGTCAAATTCATCATTTGCCGCTCCAGAGCGGAACGCCCTGATACCATGTCGCCTCGCACCAACCGGCAACTCTCTGAAAAGAATATCAGTTTGCTTCTCCTTCATCGCAATCTATAAAATTGAATTTATTATAGCATGTCATACAGTGTTGTCAAGTGCTTTTTCACGAACGATTCGGTCCGTGCAGGGGTATTCTTTTCTTTTTGATACTTTTGATAAATAGAGATTGCATGCACGGGCCATGCGAACGGAACAGGCCCCATGCATTTTTTTAATTTTTTGCTAAACAGGTTTGTCAGCGTTGCCGCTTCACACTACAGGCATTATCTTCATTTCAGAAGGCCTTTCGCTTCTTTTTCGTTCGTAGCCATGCCACCCCAGGTGAAGCCATAGAGACTTGCAAATCGTTTCATTGTATATGCACCGGCATCAAGCATCCATTGTTCCGGAGCTGCACCTTGAAATACGAAATAAAGTGTCTTGCCACGAAGGCTGCCACTTCCAACAGGACCATAGAACCGGTCTAGGAGTGTCCGTACACTGCCGCAGATGTTATGCCAATATAGGGGCGAACCGATGACCACAATGTCAGCCGCTTTAATCGCAGCCAATACGTCATCAAACTGATCTCCTTCCAGTTTCTGACCATACACATTGATGCGATAGTCCGTAAGGTTCAATGTTTCATACTCCCCGTTTCCCAGGAGAGCCTTTGCCAGGTGGGCTGTATTGCCATTCTTATTGGGACTGCCGTTTATAAATAATGTACTCATTGTATTACCTCCTTAAAAATCCGTACTGTTACTCTTTTCTTCCCATTCTTTATATTCATCTATGCGGGCCATAAGCTGTTTTTTGCCATAGGCCTGAGCGTCACTGCCAAGGAGCAGGCGGAGCGGCATCGTTCCACTGTGGACGAGGTCGACGAGGACGCGGCCTGCTTTTTCCGGGTCCCCCTGTTGGGTCCCATCGGTATGGTCATTGCGAATGCGCCGTGTTCCTGCCGTATGTTCATAATCGCCTAATTCGACGCTCGATTCCTTGAGAGACGTTCCGGCAAATTTCGTACGGAATGCGCCTGGTTCTAGAATCATGACATGGATTCCAAGGTCCTTCGTTTCCCCATACAAGGCTTCCGATATGGATTCTAAAGCGCTTTTCGTCGCTGCATAATAGCCCGAACCCAAAGCGGCACCTAAGGCTGCAATAGACGATACATTGATGATGAAGCCTTTGTGGTTCTTCCTCATAATCGGAAGGATTTCTTTCATAAGGCGCACGGGCCCAAAGAGATTCGTCTGAAAGAGCTGGTCTACTTCCTGTTGAACGCCTTCTTCCACAGCGGCGCGGTAGCCATATCCGGCGTTATTGACGAGGACGTCAATGGTGCCAAAGCGTTCCATCCCTTTTTCAACGGCCTTTTTAATGTCATCTTCCTTGGTGACATCAAGGGAGAGGGCAAGAGCCCGGTCCGGATAGGCATCTTCCAAATCTTTCAGCGTTTCGACGCGCCGTGCCGTCACAATGACCTGGTCCCCACTTTTAAGTGCCACTTTGGCAAATCCTCTACCAAGGCCTGACGAACAACCTGTAATGAGCCAAGTATGCATACTAATTCTCCTTTCTCCAAAAATGCAGCTGTGTCAGTATTTCAGCCGCATTTTCCTGCGATATTAAAAATCAGTCGCCGAAGCTTCTCTTTCGTACGATGCGATATCCTTTAATTCTGCTTCATATCGATTCTTCATATCATGGCAGCAGGCCGCACCGATGAGAATCCGCGGCGGCAGCGTATTCTTTTCCACCATAGCAAAGAGGAACTGGGCGGCCTTCTTGGGATCACCTGTCTGGGTGTATGTGTTTTCTGCAAGGAATGCCGCCGCTTTATGGGCACTGCTTTCTTTATAGACATCGAGTATTTCAGAGGGATTCTTAAAGGAATGTTTGCTTCTAAAATCTGTCCGGAAAGAGCCAGGGCAAACGGCCGATACAGTAATGCCAAATTCAGCAAGTTCCACCCGCAGTACGTCTGAAAGCCCTACGACGGCAAATTTTGCGGCGCAGTACGCACTGCTGCCGGCAAAGCCCATGAGGCCGCCCTGACTGGAAACATTGAGGATAACGCCCTTTCTCGCTTTCCGCATAAGCGGCAGAATGCGGCGCGTCACGTTTACGACGCCAAAATAATCCGTTTCAAAAAGGTTTCGCAAGTCTTCGTCCGTCGTTTCCTCAAAGGCACCGCTTAAGCCGAAGCCGGCGTTGTTGATGAGGACATCGATGCGGCCAAAATGTTCTATGCCATCCGTTACAGCCCGTTCTACTTCATTTACCTTCGTCACGTCCATGACGACAGGAAGAACAGAGGGATTCTTAAAAAGTTCGTCATCCGGGACGCGCCGCATAGCGGCAATAACCTTATCGCCCCGGTTTACGGCTTCTTCTGTAAAGGCATAGCCGAAGCCCCGACTCGCACCTGTAATGAACCATACTCGTTCCATTAAATTCACTCCTTAAAGGTTGGCTTTATAGAAGGATGCCAGTTTTCCTTCGATTTCATTGACATATTTCGGAACCCAATAAGTCTGGATATGCGTTGCCCCTTTTACGAGGTAGAGTTCCTTGTTGTTCGTTCCCGTAGCCTTCTTGAAAGCGTCTTCTGTCATGTAGAGCGTATCGGCCTTATCTCCAGCAATCATGAGCAGCGGCTGGTTAATGAGGTCCATATTGTCGGCCGCATCAAAAGTGAAGAGGTCCAGGTTGCTGCGGACTGTGTACTGGAAGGTGGAATTGGGATGACGGTGCGTCTTTCCATAGTAAATATAACCTTCCCTATATAAAGTCGGCATCTTCTTCAGTTCTTCTTCAGGGATTTCCTGGGTTTCCATTCCTACAGTCCGTTTGATAGCAGCCCCCTTTGCTTCAGCAGCACGCTGCTGGCTCGATTCGAGGAGCCGTTTCTGGATTGTATCACGGCCGCTGTTCATAAAGCCATTACGGCGGACGATTCCAGAGTTGAACATGGACAACGTTGCCACGGCCTTAACGCGCTTATCCGTCTGCGTTGCTTTCAAGGTGTAACCACCGCCGCCGCAGATGCCAAGGGCCCCGATGCGGCTGTCATCGACGCCAGAATAAGACGCAATGACATCGACCATACCGTGGATGTCTTCCGTACGGAAAGCAGGATTGTCGAGCATATGAGGCGTACCGCCACTGGCGCCCTGGAAGGAAGCATCCGCTGCGATAGTAATGTAGCCTTCTTCCGCAAGTTTCTGGGCATAGAGGCCAGCGACCTGTTCCTTTACGCCACCATTCGGATGGGCCACAACGATGGCCGCATATTTCTTACTACTCGTCTTATCATAGCCTGCCGGCGTATAGATATTAGCGGCAATGGTATTGCCGTTGAGGTTATAGTGGACGGGATGGATATTTACCTTACCCTTTTCATTCTTCGTAATAGCCCCTTGATAAACTAAACCAAAGGGATTCGCATTCGGGCTCTTACTATCTTTCAAAGGAATTTCCACAAGGTTCGTGCCGCCATAAAACGCAATGCCGTTATTTTGGGTATCTTTAATGGAATCTTCAACGGGCGCAGCATACGCTCCGGCGCCAACGGCCATTAAGCTCGATAACACAAGACCCATCATTACAGTTTTCTTTAACTTCATGAAAAATCAGCTCCTTACGATTCGTAATGTCGCACAAAAGAATGCATCCATAAGGTTACTAAAAAAGTGCTCCAAAGCGTGTCTGCTTTGATATTCTTACTTTACTATTCGGTAGTTTCTACCTGTCAATGGTTTTTCCTAAAAAAAGTAAATTTCCTTCAAGAAAAAGAAAACCATGATTATAGCGGTTAATGATACTTTACAGGAGTACCTATATCGGTAACCATTACCGTATAGTCCTCACAGACTCCTTTCGTAACGTAAAAGGGCCCCTGCTTTCCAACAAGGATCCCTAACTATCAGTACGTATAATTCGGATCAAGAAGTTTTAAAAGTGCTTCGTCATGATGTCGAGCCAAACGGATGGTGTTGTCAAAAATCATAGTGGCGCCGCTTTCCTTCGTATAGGCATCCCATTGTGGCAACTTGTCCGTTTGCGGTGTGCCATAACGGGCAAAATGGATCCAGGCGTCGCTCATGCGGTCTTCCAAGATATGCGCTTCCTCGCTTCCGCCTGTGCGGCTCAGCATACGGTCCACGTTATGGAAGACGAAGGGAATTTCTGCCGTATGGTACGACATGTACGTGCCACCCATAAGGGGAGATTCCCAGCTGAAAAGATACGCGTACACAGGTGCACCGCCTTGATTCGCTTTACGACGCATAATCTTTAGTATAGGCTGGCGAATCATCGTGTCGATATAGAGAGCATCGGCCTTTTTCTTATTAGGATAGGCTTTCAAAAATTCGCTAACAATCGCATCGGCCTTATTACCATAAGCTTCTTTAAGGCGCTTATCCACTTCGGCGTCGCTCCACGTATTTTTATTGTCATACTGGCGGTCTGCAGCGTTTACGATTTCCTGGAAACCCGTCCATTCCGTCAAGTTCGTCCCAATGAGCAGCGGCACATTGCGGCCGGCTTCGGCAAAGCCTGTTTCCGTCACAGGGTTGGTGGGAAGGAAATCCCCATCGACGACAGGTTCCCAGCTAAGACCATAGCCAGTACCAAGGGCCTGGGGCACCTTGTATTCAGCACCTACAGTTTTGAGGGCTTTGTTGGAAGCAGCCACGAGTGTTTCATAAGGAATCGTCTGCAGGCTTTCGAGATTGTCCTTCGTTATCCCCAGTTCCTTCAAGGTAAGATTCGTCACCTTTTCGCTCTGTTCTTTGCTCATAACGTAAGGTCCCATAGTTTCGACGGCGCCGCTTTCGACGATGCCTTTTTGGAAAAGGCCTTTCGCACTTGGTGCGGCCATGAGGGTAAGCACTTTAGCACCGCCACCAGATTCACCAAAGATAGTAACATTTTGCGGATCTCCGCCAAAGGAGGCAATGTTCCGCTTCACCCATTTGAGAGCATCTACAAGGTCGACCATGCCGATGTTAGCTGAATCTTTATACTGAGGGCCATATGTTTCGAGGTTGAAGTGACCTACAAGATTCAAGCGATGATTTACGGAAACGACGACTACGTCGCCGCGGCGACTGAGGTTTGCACCGTCATAGGCCGGCGATTCCAAGGAAGAACCGGCTTCAAAACCACCGCCATGGAGCCAGACCATAACGGGGCGCTTTTTGCCGTCCTTGGGATTTGGCGTCCACACGTTAAGGTTCAGGCAGTTATTGTCCATCGTAAAGCTACGACCCGGTTCACCCCATTCGCCATTGGGAAAATTCCCTTGGGCCTGTGGTGAAATGGGTCCGACCTGTGTCGCCATGCGCACGCCCTGCCACGGCGTTACGGGACGAGCTGCTTCAAAGCGGCGCGGTGCTTCAGCATAAGGAATGCCGTAATATGAATAAACCCCATTTTTAATAAAGCCTTGGACCCGGCCTGCTTCAGTCTCTGTCACGGCAATACCAGGTCCGGCTTGAAACACCTGATTCCTTTGGGTAAGGGACTCCTGAACGCGAATGGCCGTGTTTTCAGCAGCTGCCGTTAGTACTGCGGCGTGAGAAAAGGTCGGTGCCGTTGTCAGAACGGTAGAAAAGATAAATAAGGATACCCATTTTGAAAGTTGCATAAGCGACTCCTTTCAAATACGAAAACTCATCAAACGCCAGACGGGTAGATGCAATATATGCCGCCCCATTTTTAATACGCTTCTTCAAAAATCTCCCGAATTTCTTCTTTTCCCATCTGACGGAAGCTTCCGGGAGACGCAACGCATCCTGCAGCGACGTCATCGAGGACGTCATGGTCGATGTTCATGTCACGAAGTTTCGTAGGAAGGCCGATTTCCTTGATAAAGGCGGCCAGAGCCTCGATGCCTTTTTGAGCACGCGTGACGACGACGTCCCCTTCATCGGCAGAAATGTCAAAGACTTTTTCTGCAAAACGAGCAAATTTCGGAGCACCGTCTTTTACGATATGGCCGTAGTACACGGGATGGAGTACAGCAAGGCCGGCGCCGTGGTTACAGAAGGTATAGGCACCCAGGGAATGTTCCAGGATATGGCATTGGAAATCTGTTGTCTTGCCCAATTTCAAGATGCGGTTTTCTGCCATAGTGGAAAGCCATACGAGGTTGCTCCGTGCCCCTTCGTCCTTTGGATTGTCGAGGATGGCACGGATATTATCGACGACGCTTCTCATAAGGGCTTCGTTCATGACATCGGATACGTTGTTATCATTGGGTTCACTGAAGTAAATTTCCATCATATGAGAGAGACTGTCGAAGGCGCCGGAAATGAACTGGAATGTCGGCACCGTTTCGGTATATTTTGGGTTCAAGATAGCAAACTGGGCATTCAGTTCCGGATAGTCGCGGCCCGTCTTCACTTTGAGTTCTTCATTTGTAATGACGCTACCGCCATTCGTTTCGCTTCCCGTGCCCGATACGGTGACGACGATGCCCAAAGGAATGGGATTCGTTTCGATTTTTCCCGCATGGGCCCAATAATCATTCCATAAGTCTCCATCATAGACGGCACCGAGGGCAATGGCTTTGGAGCAGTCCATGACACTGCCTCCACCTACAGCAAGGATGAGGTCCACCTTTTCTTTTTTGGCAAGGGCCGCTCCTTCAAGGACCTTGGCATAGGTCGGGTTGCTGCGGATACCATAAAATTCAACAACGGTCTTTCCGGCCGCCTTAAGATATCCCATGATTTCATCATAGATGCCCGTCTTTTTGATGCTGCCGCCACCATAAGTCAACATGACCTTGGACCCATATTGTGCTAATAGTCCTGGTAAGTATTTGGATACACTATCAGTACCGAAGTAGACTTTCGTCGAATTTTGGAACACAAAACTCTTCATAACAATCACCTTTCTTTGTATCTGTTCAAAATTTTATCTAGCAAGTTTATTGTTTTTCATCTAATGTTCAAGGAACCCGGCAATGGCTTCATTATGTATATCGCTCAAGAGGAAATGAAGTTGGCTTACCGCCTTTTTCTACTCTTCATACGTCTCTTTTTTAGCCCAGTCCCGTTACAAGAGCCACTACGGGCATCGTCACGACGGCCGCCGCCGTTGTAACAGCTACCCCTTGAACAGAAACAGGATAGCCTTCCTTATTGTAGAGATTGGTCAAAAGCGGTATGACATTGCCAGATGGCGTCGCAAGGGCAGCCATGCAGACGGCAAGGAGATAGGTATTATCGACGAACTGCTTTAAGAGAAGAACTACGATAATAGGAAGCATGACCATCTTAATACCCGTAAAGGCAAGGATTTTCTTGTTAATGAGAGTCTTCCAGTCCGTATCGAGAAGGAAGGACCCGAGGAGCATCATGGCAAGAGGTCCAGTCATGCTCCCGACCATGCGGATTGCGCTATCGAGAATAAAAGGAAGTCGTATATCCGAGAGATAAATGGCGATGGCAAGGACGCAGGAAATCATGCCCGGATTGACAAGGCTCTTCCAGCGGAATGGTTCCTTCTCTCCTCCGCCACCTTTGATGGTTTCAATGACATACGAGAAAAAGAGCAAGTTAAAAGGAATAAGAAGGACCGTCATATAAATGAGAGCGTCCTTCCCGTAAATGGCGTCTACCATGGGAACTCCCATGAATCCGATGTTCGTAAAAACCGTCATGACATTGATGATTCCTTTTTCTGATTTTTTATAGCGAAGCATCTGAGGAATCAAAAAGGCGCTCCCCATAAGTACAATAAGCATGATGACGATAACGCCAAAAGCATACGCAAGCTCCATCCCTTCTATGCGAGGTCCGTTCCCCGTCACACCTGACAAGATTATGGCGGGATACGTAATCGTAAGGACAAGCTGTGTAATCTGACCCTCGTTTTCCGGTGTCAGAATTGACTTCTTCCGAGCCCACGCTCCGACGATCATGATGATGACAAAAATAAGCATTTGCTGCAAAACCTGCATGAATAACTTCCTCCTTTATAGAAGACCTTGTGCCCGTATCCACTGGTCCATAAGGTCTGCAATTTGTTCATTGTTCCTATCAGCCATGAGAAAATGGGTATTTCCCTTGATGCCAATATCAGGGAGATGGACAATTTCTGCTTTGCCTCCATGGCGATTGACACAAGCCACGAAGGCCTTGGCCATTTCAAATTCACTACGCCATTTATCGGGACCAATTTCATCAGTCGGCCCATCGGCAATATGATCACCATAATAAAGAATGATGGGAATCTTCGTCAGCATCAGGAATTTGTCAAGACTTATACCTATGGCCTGTGCTTTTACAGAGTCGTATATCGTCGTAACCGATTCGGGTACTTCCCCTTCAGGGAAGATAAAGGGCGAACCACCGGGTTCAAAAGCTACAATAGCCTTGACGCGATTTGTCAAAAAAGGGGTCCGCCAGCCCACAGTCCCGCCCATGGAATGGGTAACGACAATAGCAGGACCAGTCTTTTCCAAAAGCTGTGCCAATGCCTCTGCGCTTACATCATCATCAAGCCGTCCTTCATACGGCGTCCAGGAACGTTGAAACTGGTTATATGTATCGCCATCGCTAGCCATAGCCGAATCAGCATAGGGAACAGGCGTATCTCCATCAAAGGTGCCGCAACGGCAAAGCATATACATCGTCTTATCGGCATACATGGGATTTTGTGCATATGGATTGCTACCGTCATCAGCTTCAAGGGCTAAGCCTGCTTCCCCAATGCGCGGTTGGTCTATGAGATACGTAGCGTATCCCTTGCGAAGAAAGATATTTTGGAATCCCTCACGGCCATCAGGTGTCGATTCCCACGTCCGCTTGCACTGGGCACCACCATGTTGGAATACCATGGGATAGGGCCGGGCATGTACGGGAATTTGATAAAATACATATGCGTGATCGCCATAGGCAATCTGCCCTTCTGGTGCAAGAAAATTATCTGTGCTGAAAACGCCTTCATGCTTTTTTGTCTTGCCGCCAATGGCAAAGCTTCCTTGATTTTCAATGATAAGGGGTTCTTTTTTCATGTTCCGTTCCTTTCTGTTATACGACACACCAAGGACAAAACTGGTCCCATCGTAATGCTGGATTATTTGATATCTTGCTCTTCCACCGGTTCAAACCATTCTGTAGAGACTCCGTCATGGCGCTCCATGACGGCAATATGCTGAAACGTGTGATGTGGTGCAGCGCCGTGCCAATGCTTGACGCCTTCAGGGATGGTCACACGTTGTCCAGGGAGAAGTTTATGGGGCTTTTCACCCCAGATTTGATAATATCCCGCTCCAGCAGTCGCCAGAAGAATCTGACAGGACCCATGATGGATATGCCAGTGCGTGCGGGCACCATCATAAAATGTCACAGCCGCTACCAAAGGACCTGTAGTCGATAACGGCGCCACGTAGCTGTCGCCCGTAAAGTGGGTCACATTGAGTACATTATAGGTGCCGACGGGAAAGGCTGTAGTCTTTTCGGACTGCAGCGCTTTTTCAACGTCTACGACGTCTGCCGGTGCGGCAAAAGCGGTGTTCATGTTGACGAGAAGGGCCACACAGAAAGACAGAAAAACCACTTTTTGGGTTATGCTATTTTTCATGATCATTCTTCTCCTCCGTGGATGAAATTCATGAAGGCTGCCGGCTCTTTTTTCGGCAGCGGAAGAGCATCTTTTTTCGCAAGGTCCAGTGCTCTCAGAATATAGGCCATATTGCGACCTAATACGCGCATAGTCCAGACC
>ENA-OZGA01000298-OZGA01000298.1-human-gut-metagenome-genome-assembly--contig:-NODE-298-length-24985-cov-5.543361_pt1 | contig 24985 bp, 25 predicted proteins | sample MGYA00245112_ERZ653649 | MGnify/ENA primary metagenome ERZ653649 (study PRJEB26926, sample SAMN06165071) | human gut metagenome | biome: ENVO:00009003; feature: ENVO:2100002; material: ENVO:00002003...
ACGAGATGCTCAGGAGTCTCGTGGGCTCGGAGATGTGTATAAGAGACAGGCGTCGCAGTAGTTGATCAGAAATTCGAGTTTCTCGCGGTCTTCGCGCTCCTCGGTGTGTTTCTGGCGGTAGAGCATGTAGCTCTTGGCCACCGCGAAGTAACGCTCGGCCATCAGCGCCACTTCGACCTGATTCTGAATCTCTTCGACGCTCATGCCGTCGGACACGTGTACGCGGCTCAGTATCGACGTGATGTCGTCGTCGGTGGCGTAGCTGCCGACCGAAAGGAAGGCCTTGCGTACGGCGCGTTTGATTTTCTCGACGGAAAACGCTTTGCGCTTGCCGTCGCGTTTTACGATGTAAAGTTCGGAAATGCCCATATTTTCTCCTGTTTTGTTGTTGGCCGGTTATGCGATAAAGCCCGCTTTTGCCGGCGGACGGCCGCCTGAAAAGCATGGTTTCACCAAAAAAATCAGTGTAAAACAAAGTTGCTGCACCGCTCTATATCCCGAAAGCGGGTGCCGTATATCGGTCAGGCAGGTCTTCTGACTCGCTCCTTCCGCACGCCTTCCCGTCCGACGGACAGTGGCTCTGAGAGTGTGCGGAGCGCAACGGAGCTTACAGCTACGGGGATAGTCCCTGATTTGCACAGGAGTTCCCTTTTGATCCCAAGCCGGCAGCCGCCGGCGGGGAACCTTGACCGGGAGCAAATATAGAGATTGTTTCCGAGGCGGCAATCGTTCGGCGCTCCAATTAATGAACAAATTGTAAACAATACGGCCGACGGCGGCCGACGCGGAAAAAATATGCCGCGTCCGCCCTCATGCGGTGATTTTTCGCAAAAGCTGTCCGCATGCACCTCTCTTTGGGGGCCGGGTGGCGCAAAACCGATAAATTTTGCTACCTTTGCCGCCGTATGAGAGCATCCGTCAAAAAGATATACGCTTCGTTCGGTCCCGACGCCTTGGTCGCGTTCTGGCTGGGTGTATGGTGGATTTGCAACCTCTTTCAGGCCGGTTTCACGGAGCTGGCCAACGACGAGGCCTACTACCATATGTTCGCCGAAAACATCTCGTGGGGCTATTTCGACCATCCGCCGATGACGGCGCTGCTGGTCTGGCTTGGGGAGCATCTCTTCGGCGGGGAGTTCGGCGTGCGGTTTTTCTTTACCCTGCTGCAGCCGCTTTACCTCTTTGTCTTCTGGCGCATCATCCGGCCCTCCGATGCCGACCGCCGCGATGCGGGGCTTTTCGTCATGCTCTCGGCCGCGACGCTCATGCTGCAGTTGTACGGTTTTATCGCCGTGCCCGACGGTCCGCTGATGATGACTGCGGCGTTGTTCCTGCTCACTTTCAAATGGTTCACCGAAGGGCGGCGCGCGGCGTGGCTCTGGATGGGTGTGGCCATGGCGCTGATGGCCTACAGCAAGTACCACGGGGCGCTGGTGGTGCTCTTCGCGCTTGCGGCGACCCCCCCCCGCGTGTTCCTGCGTCCGACCTTATATCTCAGCGGCGCGGTGGCGCTGTTGCTGCTCGTGCCGCATTTCGTGTGGCAGTACGAGCACGACTGGGCGTCGCTGGCCTATCATCTGGCGGGGCGTAACTCGGTCTTCCGGCCCGGTTACGTCGCCGAATACCTGCTCAACCTGCTGGTCGTCTTCAACCCGTTCTTCGTGCCGCTCTATGTCCGGTCGTGGATCGCCGTGAAGCCGCAGAACGCCGTCGAACGCGCGCTGAGATTCATTCCGGCGGCGTTTATCGTCTTTTTTCTGCTTTCGACGCTGCGCGGATACGTCCAGCCCCAGTGGGTGATCGTCGCCGTGTTCGGACTGCTCTATACGCTCTTTACCTACGCCCGGCGTCATCCCCGGATGCGCCGCTACCTGATGCGCATGGGGTGGGTGACGCTCGCCCTGATCGCCCTGACGCGGCTGGTGATGATCTTCAATCCGCTGGGCATCCGTTACGAAGTGTTCGACAACCGCACCAGTTACGGGGAGATTGCCGAAATCGCCGACGGCCGTCCCGTCGTTTTCCGCCACGGTTACGCCGTCGCGGCCAAATACGCCTTCTATACCGGCGGAGAGGCCTACTGCCAGCCCAATATCCGCTACCGGACCCACCAATGGCAGTTCCGTGACGACGATACGCGCTTTGCCGGCCGCGAAGTGCTGGTCGAGACGCCTTATGACGAAGCCGACACGACGGGCCGCGTCCGGAGCGTCGTACTGCCCAACGGCAAGCGTTTCACGTGGTTTGTCGATACGCATTTCCATCCGACCCGCCTTGTGGACATCTCCTTCACGGGGCTTCCCGAACGAGTTGCCGCGGGCGATACGCTGCGGCTTTCGCTGCGAATCGACAATCCCTATCCTTATAACATCGACTTGGGCGGCGACATGTCGCTCGTTATGCTCTGGAAGCACGGCCGTTTCCGCGTCGAGGAGTTCGACACCGGGGAACGTTTCCGGATTCCCGCCGAGGAGGAAATCCGGCGCGAGGTGGTGTTCGTCGTGCCCCGACAGCTGGCCGGGACCGATTTCGACGCCGGCTTCGCCCTGCGCCGGGAAGGGTATACGAATTGGTTTAACGGAAAACCCCTCCGCACGGAGGTTGCACGATGATCGAGCAGTTTCTCAAATTCTGCATCGTGGGCGGTTCGGGCGTCTTCGTCGATTTCGGAATCACCTACCTCTGCAAGGAGTGGCTGAGGCTCAACAAGTACGTCGCCAATTCGCTCGGCTTTCTCTGCGCCTCGACGACGAATTACATCCTGAACCGGATCTGGACTTTCCACAACGAGAATCCCGACATTACGGGACAGTACCTCCGTTTTCTGGGCATTGCCGCCGTGGGGCTTGTCATCAACAACCTGACGATCTGGCTGCTGCACGGCCGCTTCCGCCTGAATTTCTATCTGGCCAAGCTTTTCGCCATCGGCGTGGTCACTTTCTGGAACTTCTTCATGAACTATTTCTTTACGTTCTGACGCTTTTATTCCTAATTTATTTGACTTCGATTCTCTTGATGAACTTGGACGGATTCCCGGCTACTACAGTCATAGGTGGCACGTCTTTGGTTACTACGCTGCCAGCCCCGACAATGGCTCCGTAACCGATGCGTACTCCCGGAAGGATAGTCGAATTGATACCGATCCATGCCTTGTCCTCGATTACGATCGGCCGGCCGTAAGTTGCGCTGCGGTTATCCGGATTGGGGGCGTGGTTGATCGTAATCAGATTGACCTTCGGGCCGATGAATACCTCGTCGCCGATGGTGATGCCGCCGCGACCGAAGAACGTGCAGCACTGCTGAATGAAACACCCCCTTCCGATCGTGACGGGTTTGCCGTAGTCGATGTACAGAGGCGGCAGCACTGTCGTACTCTCTTCGAGCGGTTTGCCGAGAATTCGGCCCATATATTCGTGCACTTCTTCGGGGGTGCGGTAGCCCGTATTCATCTTCGTGGCAGTTTCGATGGTGGCGAAAATATCGCTAATCAATGCCTCGTAACCCGGCTCGTCGGGCGAAACCATCTCGCCTGACAGGTCTTTTTCAAAAATATTCTTCATGATTTTCTGTTTAATGTTTTCTGATGCAAAGGTAGACGGAGTACCGTACAATGGCTTTGTTGTGCGGTTCAAGTTGCTTTGTTGTAAAGTTCATGAAATAAAAAAGCCCCGCATTTATGCGAGACTCGTTTCGTGTTGCAGCTCCTCAGTCGGAGGAATGCCGTACGTTTCTTTATAGACCTTTGAGAAGTGTGAAAGATTCTTGAATCCGACCTCGAAACAGATTTCCGACACCTTTCGTCCGCCTTTCCGAATTAATTCGCGGGCGGCTTCGAGACGGCGGTGTATCAACCATTCCTGCGGCGAAAGCGCGCTGCACTTTTTGAAATCGCGTTTGAATGTGGACAGACTGCGACCGGTGTAGTTGGCGATTTCTTCCATCGATATGTCATTCATGTAATTGCTTTCCAGAAAATCCAATATGTCGATTTTCCACGGATCCGCAAAATCGAAAACGGAAGCATACAGATGCTTGCTCGTATTGAGCAATACATAGATCCCCTCGATCATTTTCAGATGCAGCAACTCGTCTGTCGGCTGGATGTTCGAATCGAAATAAGGAGTCATGGATTCGAACAGACTTACGATGTCGGGACGGTTGGACGGCAATTTATATAAGCTTATTTTATCCCGTTTGGCATCTTTCGGCAGGGCGTTCCGGTCTAAACGGCTGTAAAAACCACGCAGGAATTCGGGAGTAAACATCAGAAAAATCGCTTTGAACTGTTCGCTGTTCCATGCCTGTTTGGTCATTTGTACACTCAAATCCTTTCGGATAAAGGCACAATCGCCTTTATGCAGCCGGGTGATTTCCCCGCGTTCGTCGATTACCATTTCACCGGAGTACATATATACTAACACATGGGAATGATTCCGATGCAGGCAGCTTTTCCCTCCGTCGAAGTACATCGCTAAGAAAAAGTCCGAATAGCGCAGCGTATTGATTCCGTCTGCCATTTTAGAACTGGGGCTTTCTGCAATGGCAGTCTGCAAGGTGGTCGTTGACATATCCCACGGCTTGCAAGTGGGCGTAGCAGATAGTGGTGCCGAAAAATTTGAACCCGCGTTTTTTCATGTCCCTGCTTATGGCGTCGGACAACGCCGTCGATGCGGGAATTTCACGCATGGTTTTCCAGTGATTGACCACGGGCCTGTTGTCGGGAAGAAACGATTTCAGATACCGGCAGAAGGAGCCGAATTCCCGCTGGATTTCGATGAAGAGTCTTGCGTTGGTCACCGCGGCTTCTATCTTCTGTCTGTTGCGGACGATTCCCGGATCCTGCATCAGCCGCTCCACGTCGTCGTCCGTAAAGGCCGCCACTTTATGCACGTCGAAGCCGGCGAACGCTTTTCTGTAATTTTCGCGTTTGCGCAAAATCGTAATCCAGCTTAATCCGGCCTGCGCACTTTCCAGCACCAGAAATTCGAACATTTTCCGGTCGTCGGTAACTTCCCGGCCCCATTCGTTGTCGTGGTACTCCACGTACAGCGGATCGGTTCCGCACCAGTCGCAGCGTTTCAGTGACAAATCCATATTACTGTGCTTTTTTCGCGGCCCTGATTTTGCGCAGCGGGAGTCCCAGCACGCCGAAGAACGCTTCGCGGAAGATGCCGCCGCTCATCTTGGAGGTGCCCTCGCGGCGTTCGACGAAGATGATCGACACCTCCTTGAGTTTCAGCCCCAGCCGCCACGCCGAGTACTTCATTTCGATCTGAAAGCCGTATCCCTTCATCCTTACGGCGTCGAGGTCGAGCGTCTCCAGCGCATGGCGCGAGTAGCAGACGAATCCCGCCGTCGCGTCGCGCAGGGGCATGCGCGTCACGATGCGCACGTACATCGAGGCGAAGTAGGACATCAGCAGACGCGACATCGGCCAGTTGACGACGTTTACGCCCTGCACATAGCGCGAGCCGACCACCACGTCGTTGCCCTCGGCGGCGGCTTCGTACAGCCGCACCAGATCGTCGGGATTGTGCGAGAAGTCGCAGTCCATTTCGCAGATGTAGTCGAATCCGTTGTCCAGTCCCCAGCGGAATCCCGTCAGATAGGCCGTTCCCAGCCCCTGCTTGCCGCTGCGCTCCAGCAGATGAAGCGTTTCGGGGAACTCTTTCCTGCGTTGCCTGACGATTTCAGCCGTCCCGTCGGGCGAACCGTCGTCGATGACGAGCAGTTCGAAAGGTTCGGGCAGCGAAAAGACCTTGTCGATCATCGCCGAGATGTTTTCCTTCTCGTTGTAGGTCGGAATGATTACCAGTTTGCGCATAGGGCCTTGTTTTCGGATTTTCTATACAAAGGTAGCATTATTTTGCAAAAACGCGCCGCCCCGGCTCTTTTTCTGCGGGGACGGCGGATATTTCCGGCGCTTTGCGCGGGAGCCGCGCACGCTTTTTACCGGCGGCGTTTCATCGCCCGGATTTCCTGCTTCGCGGCGTCGCTCACGCGGTAGGACTCGATGATTTTCTGCAGCGATTTGTTGTAGGTCCAGTCGTCCAGCGAGCAGCTTCCCAGCCAAGCGTGTGTGCGCTGCGGAAATTTGACGTAGCAGACCGACACCGCCCATGCCACGGCCATGCGGGCGTAGTAGGCTTCGTGGCGGATGCCGTCGAGCTGCCGCAGAAACGCTTCGAGGTGCTGTTCATCGACGAAATTGCCCAACCCCATGACTACGGGGAAACGCGTGTCGTATTCGGCCTGCGCGTGAAAATAGGGTTGTATGAACTCCCACATCGGCTGCCGCTCGGCGGCGCGGAGCCGCCAGCAGAAGCAGTCGCAGACGGCCCAGTTGTCGATCTTGGGTACGAAGCGGGCCACGTGTGCGAGCTTTTCGGCGGGTTCGCACCGGGCATAGCCGATCACCAGCCCCTGCAGCATCCGCTCTTCGAAGTAGAAATCCTCAGCTTCGGCCAGATATGCGCGCCAGTCTCCGGCGGCGATCTCCTTGGCGATGCTGCGCAATACGGGCAGGCGTATGCCCAGCACGTTTTCGACGCCCGGCATCAGCGCCGAGGTGAATTTCATGTATTTAGGCTCGGTGAGTTCGAGCAGTTGTTCACGCAGCGTCATCGTTTGCCGAATTTGGGGGTTATGCCGATGAAAAAGGAGACGTTGAGCCGCGGCATGGGGCGTGAAAGCACCGATTCGTACTCCTCGTTGAGCAGGTTGTGGATGCAGCCTTTGAGCGAGAACGACGCCCATTTGCAGTCGAGTCCCTTTTCGAGCGAGAGGTCGCTCATGAAGTAGGGTTTCACGCGGCCCAAGACGCCGAGATCGTTGCTCGACATGGTGTAACGTTCGCTGTACCAGTTCCATTTGTAGGTCAGCTCCCACCGCCGCCACTCGACGCGCGCCGTGAGGGCCGCCGAATAGACGGGAATGTAGACGAGCTGTTTGCCGACCGATTCGTCGGCCGGGCTGAACGGATCGCCCCGGTTGATCGAACGGGTCCATGCGAAATTGCCGTCGAGGAGCAGTCGCCAGCCGCCCGAAGTCTCGGCTTCGGCCGAGAGTTTGGCTTCGACGCCGTAACTGTGGACGCGGCGGATGTTGATCGGGGTGTAGATACCCAGTTTGGGACTGCCTATCCAGAGTATCCAGTCGTCGATGCGCGAATCGAACACCGTGGCCGACGCGCGCAGCGAACGGGCGTCGCCTTTGAGCGTCGTTTCCAAGCCCGCGTCGAACGTCCAGCCTCGTTCGGGTTTGAGGTTCTTGTTGCCGCCGGGGCGGAAGTAGAGGTCGTTGAGCGTGGGGTAGCGGTAGTTGCGGGCGGCCGAAGCCCGGACGACCACGCTGCCGCGTTTCGAGAGCACGTAGTCCGCGAACAGCGCCGGGATGACGGGCGTCGTACGGTCTCCGTATAACTCCCACCGCAGGTCGGCGGCGACGCCCAGCCGCGGCACGGGACGCCATTTCACGGCGGCGAACGCCGAAAGTTCGAACCGCTCCTGCCGGTAGAGCGTATCGGCCCGCAGGCCGTTGTTGCCGATCACCGAGAGGTCGCCGCTGCGCACCCGGTGCTGGTGGAGGGCGGCGTTGGCCGAGAAGAGCCACTTCTCGCCGAGCGCATATTCGGCTTCGGCCTTGGCGAAGAGCGTGTGGATGCGGCTCCGGGCGTCGGTATTGACGACGAACCGCCCTTTGCCTTCGGGATCCTGCTTGAGCAGGTAGCGCAGATCGGTGTAGGTGTAACCCGCGCGTGCGCCGAGTTTCAGTCCGTTGCGCAGCCGCTCCCAGCCTGCCACGGCCCGCAGCGTGCGTTCGTCCTGCGTATTCTTCTTCTGTTTGCTTTTGTTGCGGTCGGACGTGAGCATCGCCAGTCCGCGGTGCGAGTCGAGGTACCATGCCGCCAGCGAGAAACGGTCGCCGCCGCGCGTGGTGTAATAAAGCTCCTGCATGACGTGCAGGTCGCGGAATCCGCCGTTGCGGTTGCGCTGCAGGGGGTAATATTCGCCGACGATTTGGCCGTTGTCGTCGGTGACGAACTCTTTCGAATTGTAGTTGCGGAAGCGGAAATCATTGTCCGAGGTGCTGTAAAGCACGCGCGTCGAACTGCTCCACCGCGCGCCGCCGTAGGTCAGGTGCAGGAATTCGTCGAACGTGGCGAACGACCCGATGCCCTGCACGTAACGCAGCCCCAATCCCTGCTCCGCAGGGGCTTTGGTCGCCAGCGTCACCGCGCCGCCCAGTCCGCCGCCGGTGACGCCCACCGAGCTGGCTCCGTGATAGATCGTCGCGTCGTCGATGAAATAGGCGGGTATCAGCGAAAAATCGACCTGTCCGAGCATCGGCGAATTGACCTTCATGTCGTTCCACGTCACCTGCGTGTGCGAGGGCGCCGTGCCGCGGAACGAGGCGGTCGCGAGCGTTGCGCGGCCGTAGGATTTGATGAAGATGGTCGAGCCCGTCGCCAGCGCGTCGGCCAGCGATGCGGTGATGTTTTCGCGCAGGACGAGCGTGTCCAGCTCGGTGCGCTGCACGCCGATCTCCTTCATCGGGCGGCGTCCCGAAATATCGACCGACTCGATGGCGATGGTGCGGGCCGTCGAGTCACGCTGCGCCGCGGCGGGCAGGGCGCAGGTCAGGCAGAGGAGTATCGTCGCGGTGCGCAGCACGCGGTCAGTTGCGTTTGGTTACGGTCCGGTAGCAGCCGATGCCGCACACTTCGGTCGAAATCTCGCCGATCAACGGGGCTTTGGCGTTCACGCCCGTCTGCACCTTGATGAAGTCGATCTGCTGCAGGTTGGCGGGCGAGCCGTCGGCCGTCACGGCGTCGCTGATGCGCAGGCGGTTGGTCGTGCCGATCCGGTCCACCGTCGAAAAGTTGTCGGCGTAGCCCCATGCGAACGCCTGAGGTCTCCACTGTCCGTCGGCCTGTTCGACATTGTCGCGCAGCCGCGTGCCCGTGAATTTCAGGTCGGCAGGCTCGATCCATGCCGGGCAGTAGGAGGCCTGTGTATGTTCGTCCATCCGGTCGATCGTGCCGCTGCCGCCCCGGTCGTCAGTCCATGCGGCGGAGCCGTCGGCGAGCGGCGTGTAGGTGACCGCATACCCCCGGATCGTCGCGGCGTTGTCGTACTCGCTGCCTTTCAGTTCGTACCACGTGTCGTCGGGCATTCCGTTGCCGTTGGCGTCCTGCATGACCCAGACGACGCCCGGCTCGGACGAGGTGTTCATGGCGTTGCCCTTGACGTAAAGGTCGTAACCGCCCGTGTTGGGTACCGGCTCGGCGAATGCCGCGACGAGGTATCCGCCCCATCCGCCGAGCGAAACCCAGTTGTTCTCGGCGAAACGCGCGGCGGCGTACCGGCAGGCTTTCTCCGGCGTATCCACGTTGTCGAACGCGCCGCCGGAGCGCGCCTCTTCGTTGATGAACTGTCCCGGTGCGGGAGTGTATTCGAGAATCCGGGCCACGGGTTCGTCCGTCTGCGTGGTCGTGATCTCTTCGCCGGAGTTGCAGGCGGCCAGCAGAAGAGCCGCCAGAGGAAATGCGTATTTTTTCATCTTCTTCGAATGTTTTTTACGGTTTGAAACAGAACGATCCGGGGGTGATGCCGACGCGTATCGTGTCGACGGCCGCGCCCCGCGCCGTGAAGCGGTAGACCACGCCGTGCTGGACGTAGTCGATGGCGTCGGCCACGTAGACCTCCGAGGTCAGCGGATCGACCGCCACTTCGTAATAGGTAGTCTGCGTATAGGGCAGGAACGGCGTGACGGGCAGCTCCTCGGCGTCGACCCGCATGCGCCAGACGTCGCGGTTGATGAAGTAGAGCGTGTCGCGCGTGCCGTTGAGGGTGACCGACGAGGGATGGTCGCCCGCGGCGAACGTATAGGTCTGCTCAACGCGGCGCGTGGCGGCGTCGATGCGGTAGAGCGCCGCCGGAATGCCTGCGGTGCGTCCGTCGGTGACGGTCCAGAGTTTGCCGAAGCGGTCGAGGACCAGCGACGAAGGCTGCGGCCCGACCTCGATCGAGTCCACCAGCGTTTCGCGTGCGGCGTCCACGACCAGAATCTTGTCGTCGTAGGACCAGCAGTTTACGAACACTTCGTCGCCCCACTGCACCATCTGTTCGGTCGATTTGTGGCCGTTCATCGGAATCCGGCCGCGGATACGGTTGCTGCGGGAATCCACGACCGTGATGCGCGGATCGTAAAGGTCGGTGATATAGGCCGTCGTGTCGTTGGGGAAGTGGATGTAACGCGGCGAGACGACCCCTTCGATCACTCCCGTGACGCGGAAAGTCGCCGGGTCGATGACATAGACCGCGCCCGAATTGTTCACCACGACGTATCCGCGTCCTTTGTGGAGGGTCATCGACTGGGCGACGTCGCCCAGTTTCATGCCGTTCGCGCGGATGAAGATTTCGTTTTCGACGCTCCGTGCCGCCGGATCGTAGAACGACAGCGAAGCGTTGTCCCAGCCGAAGTTGCCCTCGCACGTGATGAACACGCCGCGCTGCGACTGCGCGAACGGCTCTTCATGCAGCGGTCCGTAGTCCATGCAGGCGCAGCAGAATCCTGCGCCGGCGCATAAAACCGCCATATGTCGTAAAACGCGTTTCATCGGCTTTCAAATGACTGCGGCTGGTACGGGCTGACGTGTCGGATGCCGGTGTCGGCGACGGTCTGCTGCGCCCCATTCTCCGCAGGGTGCATATTGGTTGAACGGCATGCGGCAGGTCTTCTGACTCGTTACCGTTCCGGCGCCTTCCCGTCCCGGAGGACAGTGGCCAAAGAGTGCCGGAACATGTTGCGTAACTTACAGCAGCGGGAACTGTTGCCGGATTTCACGGCATTCCCTTTTAATCCCCGCGCCCTTCCGGGGCGTTTCGGGAACCGATGCGACGCAAAAGTAATCTTTTTTCGAGACATGCCCCAAAGATTCGGACGAAAATATTAACTTTGTTGAGTAAATTGCGGCTCTGCAGACTCCGGCGAGGGTGATCGGCGGAGCTGTTGTGAAAAAAAGATTAACTTTGCCCGAAAATCGGATGTTATGACGGTTGAGATACGACGGATAACCCAAGTCTCAGATGCGCTCGAAGAGGCGTTCGCGCGGCTGATGCCGCAGCTTTCGCCGCGGCTGGGCGCGCCCTCCCGCGAGGTGTTGCGGCGTGTGGCAGGAAGCGAAACCGGGGCGTTGCTGGCCGCCGTGGCCGGGGAACGGATCGTCGGGGTGCTGACGCTGGCGTGGTACGATGCGCCTTCGGGGCGCAAGGCATGGATCGAGGACGTCGTGGTGGACGGCGCGGCACGCGGCTGCGGCGCGGGCGATGCGCTGGTGCGCGCTGCCGTGGAGCATGCGGCCCGCATCGGCGCCGGGAAGGTGATGCTGACGTCGAACCCGGCGCGCGAAGCCGCTAGGGCGCTTTATCGCAAAGTCGGATTCGAAGAGGTGGAAACCACGGTTTTCGCCTTTAAAACAGATAAGTGATGAAAAAATTCGTGAAGATTGCGGCCATCGTGGTGGCCGTCGTGCTGGTGATCGCTCTGGTGGCGCCGATGGTGCTGCGGGGCAAGATCGCCGAGATTGTGAAGCGTGAGGCCAATGCGATGCTCGATGCGCGGCTCGATTTCGAGAAGCTGGACATCAGCCTGTTGCGCCATTTTCCCCGTGCTTCGCTCGACCTGAAGGGACTGACGCTGGTGGGCGAGGAGCCTTTTGCGGGCGATACGATCGTCGCCGCGCAGCGGATTTCGGTGGTCGTGAACGTGATGTCGCTTTTCGGCGACGAGGGGTTCGAGGTGACGAAGATCATTCTTTCGGAGCCTGCGCTCCATGCGCACAAACTTGCCGACGGCAGGGTGAACTGGGACGTTGTGAAGGCTTCGGAAGAGGCTCAGGGCGAAGAGGAGACCCCCGCCGATGCGGAACCTTCGTCGTTCCGCCTTTCGGTCCGCGACTTCAGGATCAGCGACGCGGCGATCCGTTACGAGGACGATTCGACGGGCATGCGCTTCTCGACCGCACCTCTGTCACTTCGCCTGCGGGGCGACATGTCGGCCGACCAGACCGACCTCGACCTGCGGCTGACGGCCAAGGGCATGCGGCTGGTTTCGGGCGGTATTCCGATGCTCAGCGGCGCCGAAGCGGAGCTGGATGCGGTGATTGCGGCCGATCTGGCTAACAGCCGTTTTACCTTCTCGCAGAACAAACTGCGCCTGAACGCCATCGAGGTAGGTCTCGACGGCTGGGTGGAGCTGAAAGACGACGCCGTGGCCATGGATGTCACGGCCGGTTGCGACAAGGTGCAGTTCAAGGACGTGCTTTCGCTCGTTCCGGCCTTCTACACCCGCGACTTCCGCAATCTTGCGGCCGGCGGCGAACTTTCGATGGCGCTCTGGGCGCGCGGCGAAATGCGCGGCGCGGCGCTTCCGGCGTTCGAACTCAGGACGGAGGTGCGCAACGGCAGCTTCCAGTACTCGTCGCTGCCCAAGGCGGTGGACGGCATCAACATCGACGTCCGGATCGCCAATCCCGGCGGCGTGGCGGATAAGACCGAACTCGACCTCTCGAAATTCACGCTCCGGATGGCCGGGAATTCGCTTTCGGCGTCGGCCTATGCGACCAATCTGGTCAGCGACCCGACGTTCCGTGCCGCGGTGGACGGCCGTGTCGATTTGGGGGCCGTCAGAGAGGTGTATCCGCTCGAAAAGGGGATGGAGCTGAGCGGTCTGATTACCGCCGACGTGAAGGTTTCGGGCCGTATGTCCGACATCGAAAAGAGCCGCTACGAGCGGATCGGCGCGTCGGGAACGTTCGTCGTCGAGCGGCTGGGCCTGACCATGCCCGAACTGCCTGCGGTCCATATCCGCCGTGCCGCCGCGACCATTACGCCCGCGGCCATGACGCTCGGCGAACTCGGCCTTACGATAGGCCGGAGCGATCTGGCGGCCAACGGCCAGCTGTCAGGCTACATCGGCTACCTGCTGCGGGGCGACATGCTTTCGGGACGTCTCTATGTGAAGTCCGACCTGCTGGACCTGAACGAAATGATGAACGTCATGCCCGATTCCGCACCGGAAGAGACCCCGGAGACGTCGTCGGCCGGGACTTCCGCCGAACCGGCGCAGGCGCTCGAAGTGCCGCGCAACCTGAACCTCTCGCTCAATACCGAACTGCAGAAGGTGCTCTTCCAGAAAATGACCGTCTCCGGCATATCGGGCGAGATGCGCGTAGCCGGCGGCGCCCTTTCGCTCGAACGGCTGCGCATGCAGCTCTTCGGCGGTTCGGCGACTGCTTCGGGCAGCTATTCGACGGCGGCCGATCCGCAGCGTCCGGCGCTGAAGCTGGCGCTGGGACTTGCGGGCGCTTCGTTCTCCAAGACGTTCGACGAGCTGGAGATGGTACAGAAACTCGTGCCGCTGTTCGCCAAAACGGGCGGCGATTATTCGTTGTCGCTCGACATGACGACCGCGCTCGATCCGAATATGGAACCCGACCTGCAGTCGCTCGACGCCACGGGCGAAATCAAGTCGGCGAACATCCGTATCCAGAACCTCGAAGCGTTCGATGCGCTGGCCAAGGCGCTCGACAACGACAAACTGCGGAAAATCGAAGCCAAGGACGTCGCCGTCCGTTTCTCGATCAGGGACGGCCGGATTACGACCCAGCCTTTCGACCTGAAGATGGGCGACATAAAGATCAACATGTCCGGTTCGACGGGACTCGACCAGACCATCGACTATACGGCCAAGGTGGCCCTGCCTGCGGGTTCTGCGGGCGGGATCTTGGAGTCGGTCAATGTCGGCATAGGCGGTACGTTCACCTCGCCCAAGATCACGCTTGGCGTGAAGGAAGCGGCCGAGCAGGCCGTGAAGAACGTCATCGACCAGCAGATCCAGAAGCTCACGGGCAGCGAATCGCTCGGCGAGGAGATTCAGAAGCAGGCCGACAACCTGCGCAAGGAGGCCAAACGTGCCGGCGACAAGCTGGTCGAAGCCGCCGAAGCGCAGCGCACGAAACTTGTGGACGGCGCCAAGGAGAAGGGTGCTTTGGCGAAGCTGGCGGCCGAGAAAGCGGGCGACAAGCTGGTCGAGGAGGCCAAGAAACAGGCCGACAAACTCAGCGCCGAAGCTGAAAGACAGATCGAAAAACTCACGGCGAAGCAGGAGTAGGGAATGCTTGTTCTTTTCGCCGTCATTTTCGGAGGAATCGTCACGGGGCGCCTGCTGCAAAGCCGGCGCCTCGCCTTCGTCTCCCGGCTGATCGCCGTCATCATCTGGGCATTGTTGTTCCTGCTCGGACTGGAAGTCGGTTCCGATCCCGCCGTCGTGGGCGGCATGGCGACGCTGGGGCGTACCGCCTTCGTGATCTTCGTCTTCTCGGTCGCGGGGAGCATCGGGGCTTCGTGGCTGTTGTGGCGGCGTATCCGGGGCCGCACTGCTTCCGGGACGGAGGGCGCCGCGGTAAATCCGGCATCTGCCGGCTCTGTTGCGGGCCGCGGATTTGGGGTCGGAGGCGGGGGCTGCGGTGCGAATGGCTTTTCCGGGAGTGTTGCGGATCAATCTTCCGAAGCGCTCCCCAATCCGGCGGCGTGTGGCGCGTCATGCTTGCCCGAACCTTCGGAGCCGGCATTGTTTTGCGCGCCGTGTTCTCCCCAATCTTCTTCGGCGGCGTGCGAGCCGACGCCCGCGCCTGCTTCTCCGGCCTCCGAGCCGGAAAAACCGCTGTCGATGTGGGGCGCTCTGAAAGGGAGTCTGGTGATCGTCGCCTTCTTCGTCGCCGGATGCGTTGCGGGACTTTTCGCTCTTGTGCCGTTCGATGTCGCCGGGGTGCGTGTCAGCACGTATGTTCTCTATGCGCTGATGTTTTGTGTCGGCGTGACGCTGGGCCATGATGAAACCCTTGCGGGACGTGTCCGGCGGCTCGATCCGCGGCTGGCGCTGCTGCCCGTGATGACTGCCGTCGGAACGCTGGCGGGCGCGGCTCTCGCGACGCCGCTTCTGCCGCCGCTGGCCGTGACCGATATGCTGGCCGTCGGTTCGGGTTTCGGCTATTATTCACTGTCGAGCATCTTTATCGCCGATTTCCGGGGCGCGGAGCTGGGAACCGTCGCTCTGCTATGCAATGTCATGCGCGAGATCTTCACGCTGCTGGCCGCTCCGCTGGTCGCCCGTTGGTGCGGACCGCTGGCGGCCGTCTCGATCGGCGGTGCGACCACCTTCGACACCACGCTCCCCGTCATCACGCAGGCGGCCGGAAAACCCTATGCTGTGGTTTCGATTTTCCACGGCTGCACGCTCGATTTCAGCGTTCCGTTTCTGGTGACGTTTTTCTGTACGCTGTAATTGTTGGCCGCAATAAAAATCCCCGCCGGAGCAGGGAGATAAGGTCGAATCCGGTCCGAGTCCGGACGTGCGGGGAATCGGACTGCAGGGCTGCTGCCGAGTCCGGGAGTCCGTGCGTGCGGTAATTCCGGTTTCGGCCGGGGACCTCTTGTCTTTGCGGGCCTCTTGTTTCCTGCGGGCGCTTTATTTCCGGATATAGGTCTCCAACGCCGCGACGTATTCGGCGAAGGCGTCGCGTCCCGTGTCGGTGATGCGGCAGACGGTGCAGGGCATCTTGCCCCGGAAGGTCTTTTCGATTTCGATGTAATTCGCTTTCGCCAGCTTGTCCAGCTGTACCGAAAGGTTGCCCGCCGTGGCTCCGGTCTGTTGCCGGATAAAGACGAAATCGGCGCTTTCGACCCCGATGAGGATCGACATCACGGCCAGACGCAGTTCGGAATGCAGCAGGGGGTTGAGTTCTTTAAACACGGTTCCGGCGTTCGTTGTAGCGCAGCACGATTCCCGTTCCGAAGAAGAGGATGACGGCTGCCGCAAGGGTGAGTATGAATTGGGAGACGGTCTCTCCTGCTGCTGCGGCCCGGAAGATCCATGCGGCGAGAAATGCCCCCGAAATGCTGATGAAAAGCAGTCCGGCCAGCGATCCGCTCTGGTTCGACCGGTTGGCTTCGCTGCGGCGGAACAGTTCGCCCGTGACGCCCGCTGCAATGGCTGCGCCCATGGTCAGCAGTCCCATGACGGGCAGCTGCAGTCCGTCGCCCGTGGCGACATATCCCGCAGTGTAGAGACATACGCCGAGCGCATAGGCCCAGACGTTCATCAGTGTCCGGTCGTTGGCCGTGACCGTGCGGTGACTTCTGTAATGGAAATAGAGGGCGGCCAGCCCGACGACCGTTCCGGCGAGGACCAGCAGCAGCGTCAAATCCCGGCCCGTCGTCCGCCGGACGACGTAATCCGCCGTTGTGACGGCCAGCGCCAGCGCTCCTGCGCCGAAGAAAAGCTTGCTCCGCACGAAACTCAGTTTGCGTCGCTGCGCTTCGAGCGAGCGGGCGATCAGCTCCATCGCCTCTTTTTCGGACATTTTCCGTTCTTCCATACGGCTATTGTTTCGGATGATTCGACTTGTAGTTGAGGATATGCCCCGGCACGATCATCATTGCGACGAATCCGGCGATAAAGAGCGCCGGCACCCAATAACCGGTCGCGGCGAGCGATACGGGGGCGAGGACGATCGCCGCGGCCCCGCCGACGGCGGCCGGGACGAAGCGGATGACAAGCCCCGTGATGGCTGTTCCCATGCCCATCATCAGCAGGATGACGAAGAGGATCGGGACCGGCATGTCGCCGAATACCGAGAGCAGGCTGACGAACCATGCCGTGAGACCCATTACCAGCCACACCTGACCGATTACGCGGTCGATGAAGGTGTAGACCCTGCCGCCGTCCGCCTTGGGCATCGTCAGCAGACTCAGCGCGGTTCCGAACACGGGCAGCAGCAGCCATAAGTAGTACCAGTTCCGACCCGGAAAGAGTGCGTAGGCAGCCCATACGGCGAGTGTCGTGACGACGGTCGCATAGCCCCATATCAGGAACGGCCGCCCGGCGTTGCGGACCATGCGGCTGCGGGTGTTGTCGATCATGCGGCCGACGAGTGCGATGTTTTCGGCGGCGTTCAGCGGCCTGTCCGCCGCTGTGTTGTCCGCCGCTGCGCTGCCCGTTGCCGCGCCATCTGCCGCAGTGCTGTCCGTTGCTGCGCCGTCTTCCTCCGTACTGCCATCTTCCTCTGCTGCGCCGTCTTTCGTCGCCTTGCCGGGCCGCGGTCCGGCCGCTTGTTTCACGTCGCTGCGGGAGTGTCTGTACCGGTAATTGAGGATATGTCCCGGAATAATCGTCATCAGGACGAAGGCTGCCAGAAACAGTCCGGCGTGCCAGTTTCCGGTGACGACGAGCGAGACCGACGCCAGCACGATTCCGGCAATGCCGCCCGCCACGCCGGGCTTGAAGCCGATGATCAGGTTGTTGATGGTCGTGCCCAGACCGATCATCAGCAATACGGTGAATGCGACCGGAAACCGGACGACGAAACAGATCGCCAGCGTGCTTATCAGCAGGGTGGCGGGGCCTATTACGCTCCAGATGAGGTCGAGTACGCGGTCCACGTAGGTGTGCACCGAGCCTTCGGCCGCCTTGGGGCGCGTGAAGTACATCAGCGCGCCGCCCAAGAGGGGAAGCATGAACCAAAGGTAGTTCCAGCGTGCGTCGCCGGTGCAGGACACTGCGGCCCATACGGCGATCAATGTCGCGGCGGTCGCATAGCCCCACGCCAGAAACGGCCGTCCGGCGTTGCGGACCATGCGGCTGCGGGTATTTTCGATCATCCGCCCGATGAGCGCCAAACTCTCGGCGGCGTCCAGCTTTCTGTCTTCCATGTCTGTCGGATTTCGGGGTTAAAGTTACGAATTTATTCCGGGTGTTCCTCGCTTTTCACCGGATGTCTGCGCGTCTTCTGCGGCGTTTCAGCCGTACGCGGGGCGGCGGTTTATTCCGCGGCAGGGTAGCGGAGGCGTATCGTCACGGCGTTCCGCTCTGCGGGCAGGGTGCACTTTTTCGCGGCATAGCCTTCGGCCGGGCCGCGTTCGCCCGTCTTCATTTTGTAGTCGCCGTCCTCGTCGTGGAGGAGCGATACCTCGGCCGCTTCGGCGTCGATGCCTTCGAGCGTTACCACGACTTCGCCCCTCTTGGCGGGCGACATGCCGTATACGGGCTGTTCACGTCCGGCGACTTTCGCCATCGCCAGAACATTGCCTTTGTCGCTGCGGATGTCCGTTACGGTGATTTCAAGGGTTTTGGCCGCGGCGGCAACGGATGCCAGCGCAAAAACGACGGTCAGGACGAGTTTCCATGCTTTCATGGTTGCGGAGGTTTTAGCGGTAATTGTTTTCGTCGTCGCAGTCGGTGAGATACCAGACCAGCGACAGCACCAGATTCAGCCCCCATCCTGCTGCGACCCATGCCACCCACCAGTAATGGGGCGAGGTCTGCCAGTTGACGAAGGCGAGGAATGCGCAGACTACGAGGTAGGTGGTGATGCGGCGGGCGAACCAGCGGCCGAAGAGGCGGCGTTTGTCCGGGGAGGTGTTCGTGAGTTCCATGCTGTTCGGTTTTTAAGATTCTTTTGTCGTGTCGTAAATATATTGCGAATATAAAGTAGTTTATATAATAAACCAAATTTTCCGGCGGGATTTTTATGGAAAAAACAGATACCTATATTAATTGCGGGGAAATTTTCCGCTTCCCACTGTTTTTCATCCGCCGAAAAATCGTATTTTTGCGGAAATTCGATACTGATCCGTTATGAAAAGAATCCTCCTGCTTTTTATCGCCCTTGCGGCCGCATGGGGCGCCGCGGCTAAAATCCGGCTGCCCGAAATCATCGGCAACGACATGGTGCTTCAACAGAATGCCGAGGTCCGGTTGTGGGGCTGGGCCGAGCCGCATGCCGCGGTGAAAGTCGAGACCTCGTGGGGCGCCGGAGCCGCTGTGAAAAGCGACGCCGACGGTCGCTGGGCCGTATCGGTCCGGACGCCGGCCGGAAGTTACGAGCCGCAGCGGATTACCTTCGCCAGCGGCGACCGCGTGACGTTCGACCGCGTGCTGATCGGCGAAGTGTGGTTCGCCGGAGGGCAGAGCAATATGGAGATGCCGCTCGGCGGTTTCTGGCAGTGTCCGGTTACGGATGCGAACGAGATCATCGCCCGCGCGGACGCCAAAAGCGGGAAACTCCATTATGTGAAGATTCCGCATGCCGCCGCTTATACGCCGCAGGACCGGACGGCCGGAAGCTGGACCCCCTGCACGACCGCTACTGCGGCGAAATTCACCGCTGCGGGTTACTTCTTCGCCGAAATGCTCAACGACGTGCTCGGCGTTCCGGTCGGCATCATCGACTGCTCGTGGGGCGGAAGCCGCGTCGAAAGTTGGATGAGCCGCGAAGTGCTGAGCGGTTATTCGGACATCGACCTGACCGAAGAGGGAATCTCCCGCGTCGCGCAGCACCTGCGTCCGATGGTCATGTACAATGCCATGCTCCGTCCCGTGGCGGGCTATACCGTCCGTGGATTCCTCTGGTATCAGGGCGAATCGAACGTCGGCCGCTACATGGATTACGCTGCGCGGCTGGCCGATATGGTTTCGTTGTGGCGCGGATTGTGGGGGCGGGACGACCTGCCGTTCTATTACGTCGAGATCGCTCCCTTCGAGTACGGCAACGGGAAGTCGCCCTACCTGCGCGAAGCGCAGTGTCGGGCGCAGGAGCTGATTCCCAACAGCGGCATGATTTGCACCAACGATCTGGTGGAGCCTTACGAGTTTTGCAATGTCCACCCGAAGAACAAGCGGGACGTGGGCTACCGGCTGGCCTTCATGGCGCTGAACAAGACCTACGGGATGAAGGAGATCGCCTGCCAAAGCCCGCAGTACGAGTCGATGGAGATCCGCGACGGCAAAGCCCGCATCAGGTTCAAATATATGGATCAGGGTTTCAACCGGATGGCCGACATCCGCGGATTCGAGATCTGCGGCGCCGACAAGGTTTTTTATCCGGCCGATGCGGTCGTCGAAAACCAGTTCGCTCTGGTCGTTTCGTCGGAGAAAGTGCCGGAACCCGTGGCCGTGCGCTACTGTTTCCGCGATTTCCAGCCGGGCAATCTGGCCGATACCCGCGAACTGCCGGTCGTTCCTTTCCGTACGGACGATTTCTGAGTTTGCTGACCGTCGGAATTGCAGGACCCGGCCCTGAAAAATGAAATTCACCCCTGCCGCACTTCGCTGCGCAGGGGTGAAATCGTCTGAGACCGCTTGTCCGGCCGGTTCCTGCGTTATTTGGCGGGTACTTCCTTCAGCACCACGTCCGCCCATTCGGGATGGCGGTAGATGTATTGTGCGACGAAGGGGCACTGGGGGATCATCGGCAGTTTCTTGGCGCGGAGATCCTCCAATACGGCGCGCGTCAGCTCCGAGCCGATGCCCTGTCCTTCGTATTTTTCGGGAACCTCGGTGTGCGTCAGGACGATGAATCCCTGCGCCTTGATGTATTCGATCATGGCGAGATCCCCGCCGAGGTCGAATTCGTATCGCTTTTCCGCAGCGTTGTCGATCAGTTCGTGTTTCTTTTCCATAATCCTGAGTTTTAGATGTCGGCTTTGTTTCTTCAAATATAGAGCCTAAACGGGAAAATTGCTACTTTTGCAGACAGAATATGGACAACATTTCCGATATATTGCTGGACTGGTACGCCCGGCACGGCCGCGATCTGCCTTGGAGACGCACCCGCGATCCTTACCGCATTTGGCTTTCCGAAGTTATCCTCCAGCAGACCCGCGTCGCGCAGGGCATGGACTATTACCTGCGCTTCACGGAGCGCTTTCCCGACGTCGGGTCGCTGGCCGCCGCTCCGGAGGACGAGGTGCTCAAGTTGTGGCAGGGACTCGGCTATTACAGCCGTGCGCGCAACCTGCACGCCGCGGCGCGGCAGGTCGCGGAGCGGTTCGGAGGCGTGTTTCCCCGGTCTTACGACGAGGTCCGCTCGCTGCGGGGCGTCGGCGACTATACCGCCGCGGCCGTCTGCTCGGCCGCTTACGACGCTTCCTGCGCCGTGCTCGACGGCAATGTTTTTCGGGTGCTGGCGCGGCTTTTCGATATCGACCTTCCGATCGACTCCACGGCCGGAAAGCGCACGTTCGCCGAACTGGCGCAGATGCAGCTCGACAAGCGCTGTCCGGGGCGTTACAATCAGGCCGTCATGGATTTCGGGGCGCTGCAATGCACCCCGGCGCAGCCCGGATGCGCCGACTGTCCGCTTGCGTCGCGCTGTCTGGCTCTGGCTGCAGGAACGGTTGCGGAGCGTCCCGTCAAGCAGGCGAAAACCAAGGTGCGCGACCGTTGGTTCAACTACCTGCACGTTACATGCGGCGACCGGACCTTGTTGCGGCGGCGCGGGGAAGGCGACATCTGGCAGGGGCTGTACGAGTTTCCGATGATCGAGATGGACCGTGCGGCGGATTTTTCGGAACTAACCGATTCGGAAGAGTTCCGAACGTTGTTGGACGGCGTCGAATGGCGTCTGCTGCGGAGCGTTGCAATGCCGAAACACCAGCTCTCGCACCAGACGCTGCATGCCGTGTTCCACCGCATCGAGATCTCTTTCCCGGTGGATTTCCCCTCCGTGCCGACCGCCACGCTGGGCGACTATGCCGTGCCGCGGCTGATCGACCGCTATCTGGACCGGCAGCCGTGAAAAATCCCTGCCGAGGCAGGGATTCGTCTTGTGTGCAAACGCCGCCGGGGGCGTGTTTTGTGCGTGTATCTGTTCCGTCAGCGTATCAGATACCAGATATAGGCGACGTATATCATCAGGAAGATCGCGCCCTCCCAGCGGTCGATCTGCTTCCTTCGGAAGGTGAACGCTGTCAGCAACAACAGCAGGGAGCTTAGCACCACCATCAGAATGTCGGTCGTCGTGATGCCGCCCATCGTCAGCGGGCGGATCGTCGCGCTCACGCCGAGGATCAGCAGTATGTTGGCGATGTTGGACCCGATGACGTTGCCCAGCGCCATTTCGGACTTTCCTTTGAGCAGCGATACGACCGACGAGGCCAGTTCGGGCAGCGACGTGCCGCCCGCGACGAGCGTAATGGCGATAACCGATTCGCTGATGCCCAGCCTGCGGGCGATCTCCGTGGCGCTTTTCAGGAACATGTCGCCGCCGAAAATCAGCCCGGCGAGTCCTCCGGCGATCATGACGACCGCCAGCCAGAGGGCCGCCGGCTTTTTGGCGCCGGCATCGGCGGGCACCGCTTCGGGCCGTTTCGTGGTGCGGATCGTGAACCACATCAGCGCAATGTAGAGCGCCACCATGACGATGCCGTCGATGCGGCCGATTCTGTCCGCCGCCCCCGCACATATCAGGCGGTCCGAAGTGACGGCCAGCAGGATCAGCGACGCGGCCATGCCGAAGGGAATATCGCGCCGTATGTTGCTTTGGGTGAGGGGCAGCGGCCGGATCAGGGCGCAGACGCCGAGGATCAGAAAGACGTTGAAGAGGTTCGAGCCGACGACGTTTCCGATCGCCACGTCGCTGTTGCCCGCCGCGGCCGAGAGTACCGAGACGACCAGTTCGGGCGTCGAGGTGCCTACGGCGACGATCGTCAGGCCGATGATGAATTCCGGAACCCGGAAGCGTTGCGCGACGGCGGCCGAGCCGTCCGTCAGGAAATTTGCGCCGGCGAGAATCAGTCCCAGTCCGACGATCAGCAGCAGAATGTCCATAATCTATGCAAGCAGAATCAGGCTGACGGCCATGAGCGCCATGCCGGCCACCACGCCGTAAATCGAAATGTGAGCTTCGCCGTATTCGCGGGCTGCGGGCAGCAGTTCGTCGATCGAGATGAAGACCATGATGCCCGCGACTCCGGCCAGTATGCAGCCCATCAGCGTCGGCGACATGAAGGGCATCAGCACCAGATAGGCCAGCAGTGCGCCGACCGGCTCGGCGAGCCCCGACAGCAGCGAGAGTTTGAACGCCTTTTTGCGGTCGCCCGTGGCGTAGAAGATCGGAATCGAGACCGCAATGCCTTCGGGAATGTTGTGGATGGCGATCGCCACGGCGATTGCCACGCCCAGCGCCATGTTGTCCACGGCCGACGTGAAGGTGGCGATACCTTCCGGGAAGTTGTGGATGCCGATGGCCAGTGCCGTCATCATGCCCATGCGCATCAGTTTGGGGTTGCGGGGTTGTTTGTCCATCTCCTCGACCATGTGGGCCTCGTGGGGGTTCTCGAACGAGGGAACCAGCCGGTCGATGACGCCGATGAGCAGGATGCCCGCGAAGAAGCTGACCACGGTGACGATTATCCCCGTATGCGCGCCCCACTCCTCCGAAAGAGTTATCTGCGCCTGCTGGAACAACTCGACGAACGAGACGTAGATCATCACGCCGCCCGACAGTCCGAGCGAGAACGACAGCAGCCGCTTGTTGGTGCGGCGGGCGAAAAAGGCGATCGCGCTGCCGATGCCGGTGGCCAGACCTGCTCCGAGCGTCAGCAGCAGCGGGATGAGGATATTGTGCTCCATATTGATATGCGGTTTGTCGTTGACTTCGCAAATATAGTGCTTTTCCGGCGAAAGAGACGGAAAAACCGAATCCATTTGGATTCGGTTTTTCTGATGCCGGCATAATTGCAGCCTGTTTTGTTTGTGTGCGGCTGTTCCGGTCTGTTTGCCCGTGCGCGGCTGTTCCGGCCCCTTTGTCGGTGCAGGTCGTTCCGGCTTGCCGGTCCGTGTGCGGTTGTTCCCGTCCTTTGGTCTGGACGGTTTTTTTCGCTCCGTTGGTTCGAACATGGCTTTCCCGCTCCGTTTTGCCTGATATGCCCCCAGTGCGGAGACGGGCCTGCCTATTTGCCGTGCGCCTCGCGGATCAGCCGGCCCAGCACTTCGATGCTGTCTGCGGTGATGTGCGGCTGCGGATCGGCTTTGTCGGCTACGTCGAGCGTCGTTTCGCCCGAAAGCACCAGCACGCCCATCGCTTTGGCGTTGTGGGCCATCGCCACGTCGGTGTAGATGCGGTCGCCGACCATGGCGATCTGGTCGGGTTTGAGGCCGTGGCGCGAAAGAATGCCCGAAAGCATGTTGGGATCGGGCTTGCCGAGCGTGATGTCGGGATGCCGTCCCGTGGCATGCCCGATGCAGGCGCAGATCGAGCCGCAGTCCACCAGCACCGTCGGCTGGTCGGTGGGGCATACGCGGTCGGGATTGGTGGCGATGTAGGGCACGCCCTGCGACACCCACCACGCCGCGCGGCAGAGCCGGTCGTACTGCAGCGTCATGTCGAACGCCGCGACGATTACGTCGGGCACGTCGTCGGCCGAATCCGCCGCCGATTCGAACCCGGCGGCTTCGAATTCCGAGATCATGCTCGGCGTGCCGAGCAGAAAGAGCCGTTTGGCCGCGGGGTAGTGCTCCTTGATGTAGTCTATGGTCGCCAGCGCCGTCGTATACATCTCCTCGCGTGTGGCGCGGATGCCCAGCGTTTCGAGTTTGTGCAGGTAGTCGGCGATGGATTTGGAGGGGTTGTTGGTCAGGAACGAATAGCCGATTCCCAGCTCTTTCAGCCCTTCGAGGAAGGGTTTGGTGTAGGGGAAGAGCGACATGCCCATGTAGATCGTGCCGTCCATGTCGAGCGCCACGTGTCTGATGCCGCGCAGCCGCTCCATCAGTTCGTCGTGTGTGTAAACCGATCGGAATTTGTCGAATGTTGCCATTATTTTCGTGTTAGATTGAGATGCTGGAACAGGTAGGGATAGTCGGTTTCGATCACGTCGCATCCCGTGGGGATTTCGAGTTCGTAACCTTTGATTTTCTCGGCGTCGGTTGCCCGCCGGTCGTGGGTCGGGGCGAGCGAAATCATGCACATCACGCCCTTCTCGTGCAGCTTGCCATAAAGCTCCTGCTGGTCGGGCAGCATCATCGTGCCGACGTAGGCCATCATCTGCGACCACGGAATGCGTTCTTCGGCGTACTCGCCGAACTCCTTCATGTTCTTGCACCAGCACGAGAACATCGCCTGCGGGTCGCGGTCCAAGTA
>ENA-OZGA01000301-OZGA01000301.1-human-gut-metagenome-genome-assembly--contig:-NODE-301-length-24795-cov-14.505214_pt1 | contig 24795 bp, 22 predicted proteins | sample MGYA00245112_ERZ653649 | MGnify/ENA primary metagenome ERZ653649 (study PRJEB26926, sample SAMN06165071) | human gut metagenome | biome: ENVO:00009003; feature: ENVO:2100002; material: ENVO:00002003...
CTGTGATTTTCTCGTTTTTTCTCATAACTTGCGCTCCTTTCTTCGGTTTTAGGTTGTGTGTTCTAAGAGACTTCCCAACCGCTTGATTAAGAAGTCTTTTAGAGCATACAACACCAGCGGCTAACTTATATTTACGGTATTGCTTGACCGCGAAGTGGTCAGGGTCGCGCTCTTCCAGCTCATCGAACATGAGGTCAACGGGATTTTTGAAAGTCTCGTCATCCTCTCTGGCCTCCGAAGCGTTGATCAATTCGAGCAAGGTAGTGAAGTTTTTCTCGTGTTCCGGCGCTTCGTACCAGATATAGCCGATGAGGGCGGTATAGTAGAGCTTTTCCGCCTTGACCCAGAAATCCTCCCCGGACTTATCGCCATCTCCCTTCGTGTTGACGATGATCGTATTGACCAGTTTGAGGATGTCCTTCTCTGACCTGATGTAAGCGAACGGGTTGTAGTGCATGGATTTACGGAAGTTGATCGTATTCAGCGACTTGATGATATAGCCGTTTTTCTCAAGCATCTTTCCGCATTCGACCAGTACTGTACCCTTGGGATCAGTGACCACATAGGAGCTGTGCATCTGCATGAGATTGGGCTTCACGAAAAAGCGGGTCTTACCGGAACCGGAACCACCGATGACAAGGATGTTCTTATTCCTCGCGTACTTCGGTTGCTTTGGACGGCTGTTCATGGTCAGCCCCTCGGTCTGGGTGAGGATGACATTGTTGGAGAAGTCGTCATCCATGTAAGGCCGGATGTCTTCCGGTCGCCCCCAACGGGCTGACCCGTATTCCTCCCCTTGGCGGAATTTCTTGCGGTTTTTGCCTTTGATGTAGACGGCCAGCTTGAGCAATGCGCCTCCTGCCACACCAATGAGAAGGTCTACCGGGTGGAAGCTGGGGAGCGGATTGGCAAACGCTGCGCCGAAATTGGCAAAGCCGCCGGTGAGCTTGTCAATAAACTCCGTACCGGGAGCCAGCCGGAAGACCGCCGCCAGCTTATCCACAAAGTAGAAGGCGAACACATACGGGAGATTGAGAAGGACGAGCTTTTTGATGTCGAGTTTTTTCTTCATAGCTCAACGCCCCGGTCCTTCGTCTTGACCTTGACCTTCTCCTTGTGCTGGGCTTTGGACTGCTCCCTGCTGCGGGAGAGCTTCTGCTTGAGGGATTGTTTTTCTTTCTGCTTGACCGTCTTGGCGGAAAACTCCTTGAACGCCTGAGTCATCACATCCACATCCCGCCCTTTGAAAAAGACGAGATAGCGCGGCGGCTGCTCAGAGGTGTCTTTCTTGAGCGCGTAGTCGATCCCGTACTTGTTCGCTGTGCGCTCGAAAGACTTGATGTTTCCGTCGGTCACTTCAATGTTGCTGATTGCGGCGTTCTGCTCGACAAGGTGCTTGATGGACTGCTTGCCCCGATAGGTCTTGGGCTGAGAGGCTTGCTTCTCTGCCTTTTCAATTTCCTCGATGAATTTGGCGAGCGCCTTTTTCAACACTTCCGCAGTGATCTTGCCGCCCTTAATGGCAATCGCAACAACTTTGGTATTTACTTCATCCTGCATGGGGACCTCCTTTCTGAGATTTGCGGGGCAATCCCGTCACTAAGGCGGGACACCATGTAAAATGTGGATCATGTTTTCATCTCACCCCCTTGAAGTTGATTAAGAATGCTTACGCATCAGCCTTTCCCGTGAAAATCGTAGTTCACGCGGGCTGAATAGTAGTTGTCTATGGTCAGCGAAGCGTTGTATAACGCCGTGAGCAGATATGCCCGGATGTTCCGAATGTCGGAAGGGCAATCGTTCATCGCTTGGAGCACATAGTCAATGTGGCCGCTGTCCAGCTTGAGGAAGCGCGACTTGACCACCGGCTGCGGCATATCCTCACCGTTGATACGGATGGTGGGGCTTGTGGAGCAGATAGCATCCAGCATAATCTCGACAATTTCGTTTACACGGTCAAGGTCATAGTGCCTGTCCTGAGAGCGGATGTCGATCTCAAGGTTATCCCGGATCAATTCCCTGTATTGCTCCCGTTCATCCATCCTGTCCATCCCATCAAGATTGATAGATTGATACTTATTCAGAGAGTTATTTCTTTGGTTGTTAATTACTTGATTGGTATTTAATTGTGCGGGATTTTCCCCATGTGGGTTCTCCATGTGTGGATTATCCATATCTGGATTATCCACATCTGGATTTTCCCTGTGTGGAGAAACCGGTTGTGGCTGTTCGTAAATCTCAAAGACCGTGTTGCTCATCCTGCCCTTGGCGTCGCGTTGCCTGTGACGGATAAGGTAGCCGTGAACTTCAAGCTCCCTGAGAGCTGCCAGAACAGCATCGGGGCCTTCCTTGCAGATCGCCGAAAGACCTTTCGTTGAGAACTGCCAGCCATCGTTGAAGGACAGCATTTTGGAGAGTAGCCCCACGGCCTTGAGGGACAGGGTTTTATCCCTGAGATGGTAATTTGCCATGACCGTGTAGCCACGGTTTTTGTTGACGCGATAGACTGCCATGCGGTTATCCCTCCCTTGCCATCACCGGCTGACAGCGCAGCGTTGACAGCTTCACCGGGGAATAGGGACATTCCTCGAAGACACAGGTTTGATATTTCCAGTAGGGACGATGGAAACAGCACGACCGACATTCCGGGCAGATCCCGTCGCATCCGCTGTCATAGTGGTTGTGGCCGGGTACCTCCTTCATGAGGGCTTCAAAGGCTTGCAGCTTACCGGCTGTCATGTAGCTCATTTTGTTTTCTCTCCTTTCCTCGCCGCACCGCCGTCATCTGCAAGAGGCAGATTGTTCCAGCTTTCGGGCAACAAAAAAAGAGGGTTTGCTTCATGCTCCGAATTGGAGAATGAAACAAACCCTCTTAGCTTTTCAGATATTCAGATGATTTCTCGGATGGTATGGATGATGCCGAGCAGCAGCCCGACAATCAGGGCGAGTCCTCCGATAAGACCGCCGATGATGATGTTGAGTGCGAAGATTCCTACTGTGCCGGATATGCCGTAACCGAAGGGGACGAGCCAGAGACACATCCTGCGGATGCCGAATGGGAAGCCGACACAGAGCCACATCAGGAAGTAGTCACATACGCCGTCCGCCATATAGACCGGCTTGAAGAATGCGGCAAGACAAAGGGCAATCAGCAGAGGAAGCAGCACTTCCTTGAGAAAAGTCTTCACATCCTCACCCTCAATCCCTGCAAATCGTCCGTGCGGATGCCGACCAGATACCAGTCCGCAGCCATTTCGATCCGGGTGGGTTTCCACTTGCCCCTGACCATGACATCGAAGCATTCCCCGCAGTGCAGACCGCCGTAGTAGCAGTCAAGGTCAAAGCGAATGTCGTACCGATCCGTTGCGTGGTCATAAACCAAAGTTCCCTGTTTCATGATGGACTCCTTTCGTTGTGGGCAGCGCAACGGGAAGGGCTTATGCAGTGTACCTCCATAGCCACCGCCAGCCGGTTTTGATCCGGTGCGCCGATTGTAGTGCGATTGTTCCTCTTTCAGGTCAAAAAAGAAGGGACTAAGCCAGAATCCCTTGATTTTCAAGGTCTTTCTGATTTAGTCCCATTATCGCACAACAATCCTTTGTGATGATGACGGCGATGTCGCCGTTGCTCATGTCATCCATCATCTGTTCAAAGGCTGGGCGATTGAAATTCGTGCCGGAATAGCCATCGTCCACATAAAATCTGGTGTTCTGGAACCCATTCTCATCGGCGTACTTTTGCAGGATAAGTTTTTGGTTCTGGATACTGTTGGAGTCGCCCTCCAGATTATCATCTCGGGACAGACGGCAATAGAGCGCCGTGATCTTTTGGTTTGGCTGTAACATATTGACCTCCTTCATAAAACGCCAAACCGATTGAGAGATTGCAACCATACAATACCCTCAATCGGTTTGTTTGTCTATGCGAACCTGTTTTTCAGGCGGAAATATTTTTTGCGTCCTGCTCCAGGTCGATGACCTGTTTCATAAGATCGACCGTAGATTGCGTTCCTCCGAAACTGAATTCCGCGAACACAATGTACTCTCTGCCGCATACATGCTGTCGGCGGCTTTTTATAATCTTGTCGTCCCTTTCTTCCACTGCGGTATCCCGCACTGCCTTGGCAGAGGGAATATCCTCATCTCCATGCTTTTCTTCACTGTAGGAGCGGGGACGCTCATTGTATTTAAATTTATACGCCATATCGTTCCTTTCCCCTGACGCTACAGTCAGGCAACAAAAATAGCAGACCGTTACATGGTCTGCTGCTGTGTTTGTTCTGCCTGCTGATCTTCGGTCCACTGCTGTTCTGTAGATGATTGCTCATCCTGTGTGAGCACCATGGCTACGCCGGCCACCAGTCCGATGACAGCGCCGATATTTTTGGCTTCCTGTTCTGCCTGGATACGGCGGTAACGTTCCTCGACATCTTCGTTACCATCATCCAGTAACGCTCCAGTTACCGCCAGACCATACAGTCCAGCGTGGAGCGGCTTCATAGAAACAGGTTGCGGATGTTGCTGACCACTGTCGCTGTGCCATACCCCATCCCCAGCAGTGCCGCCACGATGAGCAGTACCAGTACGATCCATTTGGCCACTACGATCAGGTCGAAGTCCGGAAGCCAGTCCAGCCATTTGCAGGAATGCTTTTCTTTCTTCTTCCCAGCCTGTTCCAGCAGAGTGGTCATCTCCGTCAACGATTTCTGGATCTTCGCCATGCTGTTCTGCACCGCTGTCAGGTCTGTGTGTGATCTCAGGTTCGGAAGATACTCCCGCATTCCACGCACTTCCCACCCGATGGATTCTGTCTTCTGTGTCAGCATCGTCAGAGCCTCCGGCAACGGACACTGGATGACAATGGGCGTGATCGGTGAACTCGACTCCTGCGCTGTCGGCTGCGGTGAAGACTCGGGCCGGTTCAGGGCCATGAGCTCGTCCATAGATAATTTCTTCTCTGATCCTGAATTCATATTCCATGTTCTCCTTTAGATATTTGTCACCGAACAGCAAACGGTCCCGACACTGCCAGCCACTCGGCGTGGTATAGGTGATATTCTTTCGGGACTTTTCCCAGCGAACCTTGTAGCCCTCGCTCTCCATCAGCGCAATGAACTCCTCGCGGTTGGAAGCGTGGCGCATACAGTCATTGATGATATTCATGAGCTGCAGCTTCTTGCTCTGACCGCGGGCCGCCGTGTGATACTCTCCGATGGTCATAGTCTTTGTTTTCTGCTTTTGTTCCCTGGGTTGAAATACAGGAAGTGAAAACTCCTTGCAGACCATGTCGTTGCGTTGCCGCAGTTCCTGGAGCTGCTCCTTTGCGATATGCAGTTTCCGTCCGGTATCGAAATTGACCGAGTTGATGAGGAAGTGGGAATGGATGTGCTCACGGTCTGTGTGGGTGCAGACCAGAACTTCGTATCCCTCATAGTACTCGGCCAGCTTCAGCGCGGCCGCGTGAGCGGTGACCGGGTCGACTGCTTCGCCTTTCGGGAAGCTCTGTACCATGTGATAGAACAGTACACCGTCCGTCTTGTGGTAGAGCCGCTTGGTGGTCATGAAATCCGCGTAGACAGATTCCGGCTGACAGTTGATACCTGTGACCAACTGCTGCCCCTCGAACTCGGTCTTTTTATCCTGCATGGTATACCGCATCACGGCGCTCATGCATCCGGTGGTCTGGCCCCGCTTGTAGTTTGTGAAGCTGATGATAGCCATAGCTTACCAGCGCTTTCGTTCAAGGATCATCCGAACGGCACCACAGAGTTCAGAGAACGCCCGACATACGCTTTCCAGATCGATCACGGTCACTCGTCCCATGTGCGCCAGGGTGACGAGCTGGTTCAGATTTCTGCCGATGGACTTCAGCTCCTTCAGCACTTCTTTCAGGCCGTCGATGACCACCACCTGCTTTCCCAGGCAGCAGGCAGTGACGTAGTCGCTCATGGACATCCCGGACTGCTTCGCCAACTCCTTGATGGCCTCCCGGTCTGTGGACGCCATGCGGGTGCTGAATTTAACATCTTTTTTCATGTCGTTTCCTCCAAATCGTAGATAAAGTGGGCCCGGGCTTCTGCCCGGAATTCATGCGGAAGTCGGGCAGCGGCGTTGCCGCAGACCAGACAAACGCGATGCTGGCCACCTCCAAGGAGGTGATTTCCCTGCACCGAACACCCGCGCTCCGCTTTCGGCCACAAATGGCCACAAACGGCGTTTCTTTTTCCCTGCGGGTGTTTACTCGCCATGCCCGGCAATCTCCCGCAAATCGCCGCACAGCGCCCCAACAGGGTCAACAGGGGCGACCACAGGTACACCCTGGGCATCGTCACTTTCGGCACGGCGCAGCTCGATGAGCCGCTTCCCGTTGCTGCGGCGCACCATACCGAAAATTCCGATTTTGCTTAGCGCGTCAAGGCTTTGCAGGATCAGGCGGGACACTTTCTTAGGCGAGATACGCTCCATACCGACAGGGTCGATTTTTTCAGACAGCTCTGTGGGAGTGCCGATAAATTTCGTACGGTCGCGCATCAGTTCAGAGACCAGATAGGTGATCCGGTCGCCCAGTAGCTCCGGCTGCGTTCTGCTGTCTGCTACCCTCTCCCACACGTTTTCAACGTTGCGTTCCAGAGACAACTCCCGGTATTCAATGTCACGACCGATGCAGGAGAGCTTCGCCTTACCGCTGCCGCGCCGATCTTCCACCAGAGTAAAACTGGAATCCACCGCCCCGCTGATGGCTGTCGTACCGGAGATACGGTTGAACACATCATCGGCAGTTTCCTTTCGCAGATGATGGATCAGCAGGATGGCGATGCCGTGCTTGTCCGCCAGCCGCTTCAGCACGGACAGGTCCCGGTAGTCATTGGCGTAGGTGGCATCGTGGACGGGGCGGACCATCTGCAGCGTATCGACGAGGACCAGAACAGTATCCGGGTGAGCTACGAGGAAGCCCTCCACCTGCTCCTCCAGCCCCTGGCCGATGGGAGCGCACTCCGTACAGAAATGGACGCTGTCCGGCGCGTCCTCTGTGATCTCGAAGAGGCGGTTCTGGATGCGAAGGACGGAGTCCTCCAGGCAGAGATAGAGGGTGGTGCCCTGCTTCACGCTCATTCCCCAGACCGGTTCTCCCTTGGCCACCGTCACCGCCAGCCACAGGGCCAGCCAGGACTTGCCCACCTTGGGTGAACCCGCCAGGATATGCAGACCCTGAGAGATCAGCGTGTCCACCACAAAATTGGGCGGCTCCAGCGGACGGTCCATCAGCGCCCTACCGTCCACCGTGACCAGAGGACGGTCCATTTTGTTGCTCATAGTCAGTACCTCCAATTCAAAATATCTGAATACAAAAATCTCCCACCTCGAAAGAAGTGGGAGTAGTATTCTTTTAGAGGAGCAGTGCCCACAGGACTTTTGAGCATCCCCTTGCCCCTCTGCTTGTATTGTGGTGGAAAAGATGGTATCCTGATAAAAAGCATGGACAGATTAAAAATCAAGTAGGACAAATTATTGCAGAGGAGGGGGCCAGCGGAAATGGAGGGGAGCATCATATTCTATACCTACGGCAGCACCTTGGAGCTGAACGGGCAGCAGTTTGAGGCAGGCAGGCTGACCGAAGATCTGCTGAATCTATCACCGGATGACTACCACCCTCTGCACGAACGGATGGTGCGCATCCGTACCCTTATGGACATCTACGAGTATGTCCGCAAGAGTGAACTTTGGTGGAAACTGAATGATGAGATGGAGCAGCTCTGTCAGGAACTTCGCCGATATACTGTGTTCCGCTTGCTACCGGACGATTGCTATGACGCTTTCTTTTCGGTGATACGGGAGATCACAGGACAGTTCAGCTTGTTTCCTCCCGAGGAGCACAGCCTTTCAGAGGATGATCAGACAAAACTTCTCAGCGCCTCAGCGGAAGAATTCTTCCAGAGCGATGATGGGGACAGCGATCCTGAAATCTCCTTGGGACTGCTGGATCTGTTTCGTCGCAGAGAGGGCAGTGAGGAAAAGGGCGAGTTGTTTTATTACGAGATGTTTCGCCTCTTGGGAGCGTGCGAAGATACCTGGAGTGCCTACAAGAAATACATCGACCGCTACATGATGTATCTTCACGACATCCGTGCCTTTGTTCCTACCATCCGGAATTTCATCAAGTTTATCCTCTCCACACTCACGACCAATGGGCCGGAAAGTTATGCGGCAGCGCTCTATGGTTTCTATAACGATGATCGCACCGCAGAGAAGCTGATCGTCAACCCCATCACTTACCACGGGGACTGCTACAGGAGACACGATGAATATATGCTCTCCTATGTCCCGCGGGAGCTGCCGGACGGCTCCATGGCCATCTGTCAGGAGCATGTGACGGACAGCTTACAGGCGCTGATGAAGGCAGACTATATGCTGGCCCTGAATAGCGGACACAACATCCGCCGCTGCATCATCTGCGGGAAATACTTCATGCTGAAGAGCGGCGTCCACGCTTTGTACTGCGAAGGGGCCTGTCCCCACGCTCCTGGCTACACCTGTCGGCAATTTGGCACGGTGGAAGTTCAAAAGGAACTGGCAAAGAACAACCCCAAGGTGAAGGCCAAGCTGACTGCCTTTTCCAGGATCACGAAGGATATGCAGCGGGGAGCTATCTCTCAGGAGGATGCCAGAAGAGCCAAGGATCATGTGCGAGACCGGCTCTACGATGCGCTGCGCAGCCCGGATATCTCTGTTGAGGAGTTTTCTGAACAAATATCTACTGCGCAAGTGTATGAATATTGCCGCATCACCAGAGTGAGCAAGCCCCGAGGGCGTCCACCGAAAGCAAAGGCGGGTGGGACCCATGACCAATGAGGAATTGGTCCGCCGATATTACGGCGGTGATGAGTGCGCGCTGGAGGAGTTGTACCGCAGGAATCTCGGGCTGATCCGGCGCATCGCCCGGGAGACTGCCAGAGAGTTCAACTGTCTGCATATGGACAGGGAAAGACCGGGAGAGTTGTCCGGCTATACGAAAACGATTCTGGAGGATCTTTGCGGCGAGGGTGCGTTGGAATTTCTGACACGGGTCCAGAGCAGAGAATACGATGAGAGCCGTGCTGTGCTTGCCACCTACCTGTACCCACATCTGAAAGGCCGGATGACCCGTTGGCTGGAGCAACATATCGGAAATCTTTCTCTGAGCAAGCACGAGATGGATGCTGTCCGGCAGGCACAAAGGCTATATCATTCAGGTCAGTTCAGCATCGAAGAGATCGCGGAGAAAATGGATGTCCTTCTGGAACAGGCTGTCAAGCACATCCGTTACAACACCCATTTTGTTGGTGTCAATGATCTTATCCCTGGGAGCTATGACGGTGATCCCTTTGAGCGGCTGATGCCTGGGAATCTCTCTGTTTCTGCGGAGCAGGTCGTGTATCGAAAAGTCTGCATTGAGCTGCTGCAGGAACTATTTGATGCTCTCCCGAAGAAGGACAGGGACATCCTCGGAAAATTCTACGGCGTATTCGGATTTGAAAAAACTTCGCTGAAGGAAATCGGCATGTACCACATGATGAAGGAGTCCGCCGTGGAAAAGGCAAAGGAGCGTGCTGTCACAAAGCTGAAAAAAGCCTATCCGGGTAGCAGGCTGCAGATCTGGAGGAATGTTCATCGTATGATACGCAGACCGATCCTGCCAGCGAAGGATGACAGAGCACTGCGGCGCAGCTTCACGACTTCGACCCTACGAAATCAGGAGTCTGGAAGATCGTAGTTTCGATACAGTCTGGTGAGAATTTTGCGCAGACAGGAGACCGCAACAGTCCCCTTTAGGACATGTTTAGGAAAAATCAAGAGTCATACTCGCTTTTTTATACGTTCCGTGCTATAATGCAGAAAAACACGAAAGGCCGGCAACTATGGCTACACATATTTTAGTCGTCGATGACGAGACTGCGATCGCAGATCTGGTGGAGGTCTATCTGAAAAACGAAGGCTTCACCATCCACAAATTCTATAATGCCTCCGACGCCCTGGCTTGTGTGCGGACGACACGCTTGAATCTGGCGGTGCTGGATGTGATGCTGCCGGACATGGACGGCTTTACCCTCTGCCAGCGCATCCGGGAGGACCACCTGTTCCCCATCATCATGCTCACCGCAAAGGTGGAGGATATGGACAAGATCATGGGGCTGACCTTGGGAGCGGACGACTACATCACCAAGCCCTTCAATCCTCTGGAACTGGTGGCCCGGGTCAAGACTCAGCTGCGCCGCTACACCCGGTACAACCCCAGGGAGGGGACAGTCCAGGAGGTCACCGAATACGGCTTTCGAGGCCTTCAGATCTCCAAGGCCACTCACAAGTGCGTCCTGTTCGGCGAGGAACTGGCCCTGACGCCCTTGGAATTCTCCATTCTCTGGTATCTATGTGAGCACCGGGGGAATGTGGTGTCCAGCGAGGAACTGTTTGAACATGTTTGGGGCGAGGCGTTTATGGACAGCAACAACATCGTCATGAGTCACATCGCCCGGCTACGGGAAAAGATGCACGAGCCCAGCCGAAAGCCCAAATTCATCAAGACCGTTTGGGGGGTGGGGTACACCATTGAGTAAGAAAGGAAATACCCGCAGCCGCCGGAGATCTTTGCGCATCTGGGGCGGCTACCTGCTGGTCCTCATGGCTTGGGTGGTCGCAGTGATGGCCCTGGCATTCCTGGGCTTCATCATCTGCGCCAGCATCACCTGGCAGCCCTCGCCGCTCTACGACTTCCTGAATTGGGTTCGAGACTACATCGTTCTGGTCTGCATCGTCACAGTGCTGGCGGGCTGGGTGGTCATCAGCTTCTATTTTATCTCCAAGCCCATCAAGCAGCTGGACGTGGTGGCCAATGCGGCAGAGCAATTATCCCGCCCCAGTGAGGAGCCCATCCAGCTGCCGGATTCCCTGGAGGACATCTCCATCCAGCTGAATCTGGCCCGGGAGCAGGCTCTCCGGGACGCCCGGGCAGCCCGGGAGGCAGAACAGCGGAAAAACGACCTAATCGTCTATCTGGCCCACGACCTGAAAACGCCCCTGACCAGCGTCATCGGCTACCTGACCCTCCTGCGGGATGAGCCTCAGATCTCCCCGGAGATCCGGGCCAGGTACACCGGCATCGCCCTGGAGAAGGCGGAGCGGCTGGAGGACCTCATCAACGAGTTCTTCGACATCACCCGCTTCAACCTCTCTCGCCTGGAGCTGGAGCGGCAGAGCGTGGACCTGACGCGGATGCTGGAGCAGGTCGCCAGCGAATTCCGCCCCATTTTCGCAGAATCGGGGCTGTCATGCAGCCTGGATCTGCCGCCCAAGCTGCACTATTCCTGTGACCCGGATAAGCTGGCAAGGGTCTTTGATAATCTCCTGCGCAACGCGTCTTATTATAGCCTGCCGGACAGCACGGTGGAAATTGCCGGACGGATAGAGGCCGGGAAAATCGTACTCACCTTCTCCAATGCGGGAAAGAACATCCCCCAGGAGAAATTGGACCGGATCTTTGAACAGTTCTTCCGTCTGGACAGCTCCCGCGCCACCCGGACAGGTGGTGCGGGCCTTGGCTTAGCCATCGCCAAGGAGATCGTGGAGCTCCACGGCGGGACCATTCGGGCGGACAGCACCGAGGATCGGATCACCTTCACCATCTGTCTTCCGTCAGACCATTCAGAAGCGCCGTAAGAAAATCACAAGAATTTCGCAGAAAACTTGCAAGGCATCCGTTGGTAGATAGACAAGTATGAAACGCCTGGTTCTGGTACCATTTCAGTATCAGAACCAGGCGCTTTATTTTGATTAGGAGGTCTTATCCCATGAAAACCATTCTCGTTCTCTTCGGCGGATGCTCCACGGAGTACGAAGTTTCTCTCCATTCCGCCTATGCGGTGCTGTCCCACATGGACCCCGCCCGCTATACTCCTTTGGCTGTGGGCATCACACGGGAGGGGCAGTGGCTCTGCTATACCGGCGACCTCTCCCGGCTGGAGGACGGTACTTGGCAGCAGGCGGCAGACTGTATCCCCTGCACCCCGCTGGTGGAACGGGAGGCCCACGCTTTACTACTGCTGGACGGCTCCGGCCGCCGTCTCCTCTTTGACGCGGTATTCCCAGTCCTCCACGGCAAGAACGGCGAGGACGGTACGGTACAGGGACTCTTTGAACTGGCCGGGGTCCCGGTCATCGGCTGCGGGACATTGTCCAGCGCCTTGTGCATGGACAAGGACCGGGCCCACCAGCTGGCGGCCCTGGCCGGCATCCGGGTCCCCCGGAGCCACGTCTTTCATTCCAGCGATGATTTCAGCCGGATCGCCCAGGCAGCGGAGGAACTGGGATACCCGGTGTTTGTCAAGCCGGTCCGGGCCGGTTCCTCCTTCGGTATCACCAAAGTCTCCGGGCCGGAAGAGCTGCCCGCCGCCATGGAGGAGGCATTCCGCCACGACAGCGCCGTGATCCTGGAGGAGACGATCCCCGGCTTTGAGGTGGGCTGCGCGGTCATGGGCAACGAGGAACTGACCGTGGGTCTGGTGGACGAGATTGCGCTGTCGGAGGGCTTTTTCAACTATGAGGAGAAGTACACCTTAAAGACCTCCGCCATCCACTGTCCCGCCCGCATCCCGCCGGAGAAGGCGGCAGAGATCCAGGCAGCGGCAAAAACCATTTACCGTACCCTGGACTGCCGGGTATTCGCCCGGGTGGATCTGTTCCTCACCCCGGATGGGGAGATCGTCTTCAATGAGGTCAACACCATCCCCGGCTTCACCGCCCACAGCCGCTACCCCAGCATGATGCAGGGCATCGGCATTTCCTTTGGGGAGCTGGTGACCCGCCTGATCGAGTTGGGGGTGGTGGGATGAGAACCGTGTCGATTCCCCGGGAGCAGATTTTTCAGGGGCCGCTGGTCCTGGTCAACCGGGCGCATCCCCTGCATGAAAAAGAGCGATCTGCGCTGACCTCGGTGGACCCGCACCACCCCGACATTCTTCTTGAAAGCCGGGCACGGCAGCTACTGTCTGCCTGTATCCAAAAGGCGGGGGGACAGCGGGAGATCGTGCCGGTGTCCGGCTGGCGGAGCCAGCAGGAACAGCAGCGGATCTGGGACGACTCCATGGTGGAGCATGGGGAGACATTTACCCGCCAGTATGTGGCCCTTCCAGGATGCAGTGAGCATCAGACCGGCCTCGCCATCGACCTGGGAAAGGCTGCCGGATACATCGACTTCATCCGGCCTGCCTTTCCCTATGACGGCGTCTGCGGAAGATTTAGGCGTCTGGCGGCCCGGTACGGCTTTATCGAACGCTACCAGCGGGGCAAGGAGGAAGTCACCGGGATCTCGGCTGAGCCGTGGCACTTCCGCTATGTGGGGGCGCCCCACGCCCAGCTGATGGAAACCAACGGGCTGTGTCTGGAGGAGTACCGGGACTTTTTGCGGCAGGGTCCCCGGAGCGTCGCTCTGGAAAACGGCCGCATGGCCCAGGTGTTCTATGTGCCCGCCGCCGGAGCCGTCACAGAGGTGGAAGTGCCGGAGGGCTGCTGCCAGATATCCGGCGACAATGTGGAGGGATTTATCCTGACATGGTGGGGGGATACCCATGAGAACGGCTAAGAAAACCGTCCCGACTTTGGACCTCTTTCGTCTGGCGGCAGTCCTGCTGGTGGTGATGAACCACACCTCGCCCCTGGCGGATGTGTCTGCCATGGCTGATTTCTGGCTTACCCGGGTACTGGCCCGGGTGGCAGTCCCATTCTTTCTGATGACCACTGGGTACTTTCTGAGCCGGAATCACTGGGCTGGTGTGGGGCGGCAGCTGAAAAAGCTCTGCCTGCTCTACGGCGTCTGCATCCTTTTGTATCTGCCAGTGAATCTCTATGCCGGCAGCTTCACCGGTCCGGCGGATGTTTTGCGGAAACTGCTGGTGGACGGCACCTTCTACCACCTGTGGTATTTCCCGGCGACCATTCTGGGCATCGTCATCGCCCGGTGGCTCAGCCGGCTGGGCCTGCGGGTGGCTCTGCCTGTGGCGGCGCTACTCTATCTCATCGGTCTGGGCGGGGACAGTTACTATGGACTGGTTTCCCAGATCCCGCTGCTTCGGACCCTTTACGACGGCATTTTTACACTGTGCGGCTATACCCGCAATGGCCTGTTCTTCGCGCCACTGTTCCTTCTGCTTGGGGCCGCCGGAAGGCGGTGGAACCAAAAGCTGTCTCTGGCGGGCTTCTTCCTCTCTCTGGCAGCCATGAGCGCCGAGGGGCTGTGGCTCCATCGCATGGATGTCCAGCGCCACGACAGCATGTACCTCGCCCTCCCCCTGTGCATAGTATGCCTTTTTTCTCTGCTGCTGGGCGGAAACAAGGGCGAGTCCAGGAAAGTCCGGGAATTTTCCACAGCCATGTATGTGCTCCATCCCCTCTGCATCGTACTGGTCCGGGGAGCGGCAAAGCTACTGGGACTGGGAGAAATGCTCATTGAAAACAGTGTTCTCCATTTTATTGTGGTGCTGGCGCTCAGTGCGCTGCTCTCCGCCCCTTGCCTGCTGAGGCTTCAAAAGAAGCCCAGCCCCACCGCTCGGGCCTGGCGGGAGGTGGATCTGGCGGCCCTTGGGCACAACGCCCAGGTGCTGCGGAACACATTGGCCCCGGGGACAGAGCTGATGGCGGTGGTAAAGGCGGAGGCCTACGGTCACGGCGGGGCAGTGACCGCCCGCACCTTACAGCGAGCGGGCGTCCGGGCCTTTGCCGTGGCCTGCCTGGCCGAGGGGATTGCTCTGCGAAAGGCGGGCATCCGGGGGACGATCTTGATCTTAGGTTATACCTCCCCGGAGGAAGCTCCGCTCTTGACACGATGGCATCTGACCCAGACGGTGGCGGATATTGACCACGGGCGGGCCTTGGCAGCCAGAGGGCGGCGTGTCCATGTCCATCTGGCCCTGGACACGGGGATGCACCGGCTGGGCATCCTGGCGGAAAACCGGAAGGAGATCCTGGAGGCATTCCGGCTTCCAAACCTGGTAGTGGACGGTGTCTTTTCTCATCTATACGTCTCGGACAGCCTGGAAGCCGAAGATGTTGCCTACACCCAGGAGCAGCTGACCTTGTTCTATGATACGGTGGCCTGGCTCCGAACTGCCGGATATGATCCCGGCAAAGTTCATATCCAGTCCAGCTATGGACTTTGGAACCTCCCAGCTCAGCCCTGTGACTATGTCCGGGCTGGAATCGCACTCTATGGAGTTCGAAGCGATGATGCGCCTGTTCAGCGAAGCCTTGACCTGCGGCCGGTTCTGTCTCTCCGGGCCAGAGTGGCCAGTATCCGCACTGTGCAAGCCGGAGAGAGCGCCGGGTACGGGCGGGTCTTTCAGGCAGAGCAAGAAACCAAACTGGCGGTGGTCACCATCGGCTACGCGGACGGGCTGCCCCGGGATCTGCCTCAGCGGGGCGGCCAGGTGCTGATTCAGGGCCGGCGTTGTCCTATGGTGGGGCGGATGTGCATGGACCAGTTGCTGGTGGACGTCAGCGATCTTTCGGAGGTCGCTCCTGACGATACAGTGACTATTATCGGCCGGGATGGCGGTCAGGTGATTCGGGCAGAGGAACTGGCTGCATGCTGTGGGACGATTACCAACGAACTGCTCTCCCGGTTAGGCATGCGGTTACCCATTGTTTCTGGTTAAAGAGCGGTAGGGAATTTTACAAAGATTCCGGTTCGGATTTCAACATGAATATACCTTTAAACAGGAATAGCCACCAACCACGATGAAATGGTTGATGGCTATTCCCGTTTGGTCGACACCAAGAGATTCTCTCAATCGGTTTAATCTGGTGTTTTCAAGATGTCCTTATGAGGAGTCACCCTTGGCCGTCTCTTTTCATCTTTGCTGCGCGGGGATCAGGCTTTGCGATCTATGTGCAGGAGGCGTTTTCTGTCGAAAAACACCCATAAAAAAGCAAATCACCACGCTTTCGCGTGGTTTCCTCATCGGTATGCCTTACCGCTGGCTCACTTCCCAGTCGCTGTCGGCAAAGATCATGTCATCCAGGTCACCCCAGATCCAAGTTGTCGTCATGGTGATATCACGCTCCTTTCTTCCGTTTTACAGTGTTATTATATGCCGCGGCAGCCCGGATAACAAGGGCAAAATTGGATATTCTGTATAAAGCTTTTGTAAACTTTTATTGCACATTGCACAATACCCATAGGTTATTTCTGTGTAACACTCTTGCGCTGTTGTGTGCTGTATAGTATAATAAAGTGTTCAAGCAGTCTTATGTGGTGAGGTGAGCACCTGATGAGAGAGTTTCACGGCGGCGACTATGATGTGGCCGTCATCGGCGCAGGGCACGCGGGCATCGAGGCTGCCCTGGCGGCGGCCCGGATGGGCATGAAGACCGTCTGCCTGACGGTGAGCCTGGACGCGGTGGGGAATATGCCCTGCAACCCGGCCATCGGCGGCACCGGCAAGGGCCACCTGGTCCGGGAGCTGGACGCACTGGGGGGCGAGATGGCCCGGGCGGCGGACAGGGCCTGCATCCAGTACCGGATGCTGAACCGGGGCAAGGGTCCCGCCGTGTGGTCCCTGCGGGCTCAGGCGGACCGGCGGAAATACCAGCAGGTGATGAAGCACACGCTGGAATTGCAGCCGGGACTGACGCTGCGGCAGGCGGAGGTGACGGAGATACGCTGCGACGGGAACGGCCATGCCGCCGCCGTGGTGCTCCGCACCGGCGCGGTGCTGGGCGCCCGGGCGGTCATTCTGTGCACGGGCACGTATCTGACCGGACAGACCATCGTGGGCGAGTGCATCGAGGCCTCCGGGCCGGACGGCCTGCACCCGGCCAACGCCCTGACGGACAGCCTGCGGGCACTGGGGCTGCCCCTGCGGCGGTTCAAGACCGGCACGCCGCCGCGGATACACCGGGGCAGCGTGGACTTTAGCAAAATGGAGCTGCAGGAGGGCGACCCGGATCCGCTGCCCTTCAGCTTTGAGACAAAGAACGTGCCGGAAAACCGGGCGGTGTGCTATCTGACCTACACCAACGAGGAGACACACCGGATCATACGGGAAAATCTGGACCGCAGCCCCATCTATTCCGGGGTCATCGAGGGCATCGGCCCCCGGTACTGCCCGTCCATCGAGACAAAGGTGGTGCGCTTTGCGGACAAGCCCCGGCACCAGCTGTTTATCGAGCCTATGGGGCTGGACACCGAGGAGCTGTATGTGCAGGGCTTTTCGTCCTCTATGCCGGAGGAGGTGCAGCTGGAGATGCTGCACACGGTGCCGGGGCTGGAGCACGCAGTGATGATGCGGCCGGCCTACGCCATTGAGTACGACTGCATCGACCCGCTGGCGCTGCTGCCCACGCTGGAGGTAAAGGCGGTGCCCGGCCTGTACGGCGCGGGGCAGTTCAACGGCTCCTCCGGCTACGAGGAGGCGGCGGTGCAGGGCTTTGTGGCCGGCGTGAACGCGGCGCTGAAATTGCAGGGTCGGGAGCCGCTGGTGCTCAAGCGGAGCGAGAGCTATATCGGCACACTGATCGACGACCTGGTGACCAAGGGCACCGAGGAGCCGTACCGCATGATGACCAGCCGGTCGGAATACCGGCTGCTGCTGCGGCAGGACAACGCCGATGCGCGGCTGTGCCCTATCGGGCACGAGCTGGGGCTGGTCAGCGATGAACGGCTGGCGGCGGTGGAGGCCAAGTACGAAGCCGTGGCAAAGGAGATACGGCGGCTGGAGCGCACGGGCATACCCGGCACGCCGGAGCTGAACGCCCTGCTAACAGAACGGGGCACCGCCGCCGTGGACAGCGGCTGCCGCCTGATCGATCTGCTGCGGCGGCCCCAGCTGACCTACGCGGACCTGACAGAATTCGACGCAAATCGACCCGACCTGCCCGCGGAGGTGCGGGAGCAGGTGGAGATCACCGTGAAGTACGAGGGCTATATCCAGCGCCAGCAGCGGCAGGTGGCGGAGTTTGAGAAGCTGGAGCGCCGGAAGCTGCCGCCGGATATGGACTACGACCACATTCAGGGTCTGCGGCTGGAGGCGCGGGAGAAGCTCAGCGCGCTGCGGCCCCTGAACGTGGGGCAGGCCGGGCGGGTATCCGGCGTGTCACCGGCGGATGTGGCGGCGCTGCTGATCTGGCTGCAGACACACGACAAGGAGGCGGACGCATGACGGCACATGAGCTGACCCACACCATACGGAACGATATGCCGGTGTATCCCGGCACGGAGCAGCCCCGGCTGACCACCGCCTGCACGATCGACCAGTGCGGCTACCGGGAGACGCTGCTGCATATGTTCTCCCATACCGGCACCCACATAGACGCCCCGGCCCATATGCTCCGTGACGGTACGGCGCTGGACTGCTATGACGCGGCGAAGTTCGCCGGGCCCGCCGTGGTGGTGGACTGCCGGGGGCAGCGCGCCATTGCTCTGTCCCTGCTGCAGAGCTATGACCTGAACGGTGCGGACTTCGTGCTGTTCTGCACCGGCTGGGACAAGAAGTGGGGCACGCCGGGCTACTATGAGGGCTTTCCCTGCCTGACGACGGAGGCGGCGGCATATCTGGCCGGCCTGCCGCTGAAGGGCGTGGGCGAGGACACCATCTCGCTGGACCCCTGCGACAGCGTGGATTTTCCCAACCACATGACACTGCTGGGCGCGGACTTTGTGAACACCGAGAACCTCAAGGGGCTGGACAAGCTGCTGGGCCGACGCTTCACGTTCGTTACGCTGCCCCTGAAATTTGAGAATGCCGATGGCTGCTCCTGCCGCGCCATCGCTCTGGAGGAATGACAATGGGTAAACTGCGGTTCCTGTTTGCGCTGTGGATGGCAAAGCTGTCCATCCCGGCGCTGAAGATCACCCGCCACAACGGCACGGACTTCCCCGGCAGTCTGGCGGTGAAGCTGTGTCCGGACTTTTTGAAGTATATCGGCAAGCCGGAGCACATCATAGCCGTCACCGGCACCAACGGCAAGACCACCGTGGCCAATATGCTGAACGACGTGCTCACCGCCGAGGGCAAGACCGTACTCAGCAACCGGGCGGGCAGCAACATCATCTCCGGCGTCAGCACGGCGCTGCTGAAGGGCTGCGGCCTGCTGGGCCGGATCAGGCCGGAGTACGACCTGGCGATCCTGGAGATCGACGAGCGCTCCGCGCCCAGGATCTATCCCTATGTGAAGCCGGAGCACATCGTCATCACCAACCTGTTCCGGGATTCCATCATGCGGAACGCCCATCCGGGCTACATCGCGGACATCCTGACCCGGTCCCTGCCTAAGGAGAGCATGCTGATCCTCAACGCCGACGACCTGATCTCCTGCACGGTGGCGCCGGAGAACCAGCGGGTATATTTCGGCATCGACCGGCTGCCCACCGACGTGACGGAATGCGAGAACCTGCTGAACGATATGCGTATCTGCCCCCGATGCGCCGGGAAGCTGCGGTATGAATACCGCCGCTACCACCACATCGGCCGGGCCGTGTGCGAGAGCTGCGGCTTCCACTCCCCCGACTGCGACTATCTGGCCACAAAGGTGGACACCGCCGCCCACACCATGTGCATACGGGAGGCGGGGCAGGAATACCCGTACACCCTCATCACCGACAGCCTGCACAACATCTACAACACGGTGACGGTGATCGCCGCCCTGCGGCAGCTGGGCTATGACCACGGCACCATCGCCCGCCGCATGGCGGAGGTGAAGATCCCCGCCAGCCGGCTGTCCGATGAGGATATCGGCGGCGTGAAGGTCATTATGCAGATGTCCAAGGACAAGAACGCTCTGGCCTGCTCCCGCAACTTCGACTATATCCGGTCCAAGCCGGGGAAGAAGGAACTGCTGCTGATGATGAACTGCCTGGGCGTGGCCAAAAACTGGTCGGAGAACCCCAGCTGGATGTACGACACAGATTTTGAATTCCTGAACAGTGACGATGTGACGTGCCTGGTCTGCGCCGGGCCGCGGGCCTATGACTACCAGCTGCGGCTGCTGCTGGCGGGCATCCCCCGGCAGAAGATACGGCTGGCCGAGGACGAGTTCGCCGCCCTGGAGCTGCTGCCGCTGACCCCCGGCGACGACGTGTATCTGCTCTACGGCGTGGACGGCACGCCCCTGGCCTTCCGGGTCAGGGAAAAGCTGAAGGAAAAGCTGCTGGCAAAGGAGGGTGCGCAATGAAGGCGGAAATTCTGTTTCCGGAGGTCTGCAACCTGTACGGCGATCTGCAGAACATCTACTATCTGAAGCGCTGCTGCCCGGCGCTGGAGATCATAGAGACGGACCTGCACAGCAAACCCCGGTTCCTCACGGAGGATGTGGCGCTGGTCTATATGGGCAGTACCACAGAACAGGGGCTGCGTCTGGCGGCGGACGCCCTGCGGCCCTATGCCGCGGACATCGCCGCAAGGGCGGACGCGGGACAGCTGATCCTGCTGACCGGCAACGCGCCGGACGTGTTTTCCGCCATCATAGAAAGCGACAGCGCCGACACCATAGAGGGGCTGGGCATTCTGCCCGGACGGGTGCGGTACACCATGATGAAGCGGCACAACAGCTTCTTCCTGGGCACCTTTGACGGTATGGAGGTCGTCGGCTTCAAGAGCCTGTTCGGCTTCCACTACGACGCAGCGGAGGCGGAGGGCTGGTTTGACACCGTGCGGGGCGTGGGCCGCACACCGGAGTCGAAGCTGGAGGGCTTCCGCCGGGGCGGGCTGTACGCCACGGCGCTGATCGGTCCCCTGCTGCCGCTGAACCCGCCCCTGTGCAAGTGGCTGCTGCGGCAGATGGGCGCCGAGGACACCCTGGCCTTCGAGGACGCGGCCTTCGCCAGCTTTAACAAACGTGTGGCGGAGTTCAGGGAGCCGGGCAGAGGTTTCCAATACTCGTAAGCAAAAAACATCCCCCGGTCGGGGGATGTTTTTTGTATCAGAGCTTTTCGGACAGTGTTTCGTCCAGGCCCACGCCGTAGAGGTTCTTGGCCGAGCAGCCGGCGCGGCCGCCGCCGGCACAGGCGCAGGCGCACGCACAGGCGCAGCTGCTGGCGCAGGCACAGTGGCTGCCGCCGCCAAATCCACCTCCGCCAAAGCCGCCGCCACGGCTGCCCCCGCCGAAGCCGCCGCCACCGCTTCTGGGCGGTCTGGGCTTTGTTTTGGTGCCCACGCTGCCGGGACGGGGCCTGCCGTCCGGCCCGGCGGGGTACCACAGGTGGTTGACGAACACATACCGGGTGCCGAAGCCGCCGGCGTAGCCGTCGCCCCGGCGGGCGGCGGAGATCAGCACGATAATAAAGATCACCACGAAGATCATCACCATCATGCCGACGATGGCGTCACCGGTGTCGTCCTCAAAATGCTCGCATGGCACATACACACAGTGGTCGTAGTCGGAGGGGAGATTGTCGGCGCTGTATTCCTCCGACAGCTGGGTGGGCCAGTCGGTGTAGCGCACCTGTATGTTCATTTTGTAGCCGTAGTCCAGATCGGAGGCGGTGATGGTCATGCCGTCCTGCACCGTCACGCTGTCAGCGCCGCTGACCGTGCCCTCGGTGAAATCGCCGGTCAGCCCGGCGGGGTCGTTCCAGATGAGGGTCATCTGGCCGATCCTGGCCTCGTCGAACCACCCGGCGGTGTAGTCGTAGGTCACATAGTCATAGTGAACATTGTCATAGTCCTCAATAACGCCGTTGGTGCTGAGCTGATACATATACTCCTGCACCCACGAGTAGGCGAAGGAAAACGTCTCGTTCGCCTCGTAGGCGCGGTCAAGATAGACATACATATAGCTGTTATCGAAGTCCAGCCGCTCGATGTTGTCCGTCAGTGCCGCCACGTCCCGGATGGAGCCGTTGGGCACGCCGATCTTCAGCTCCTGACCGTAGGGCAGCTCCTCCAGCGGCGTCCACTCCAGCTTCACGGTGATAAGCAGGCTGCCATCCTCCGTGTTGGGCGTCACCATAACGCCGTACTGCTCGATGTAGTCGTAATCCGCCCATGCGGTGGCGGTAAAGCAAACCGCCGCCAGTAAGACAAGCAGCAGAACGTGCAGTTTCTTCAGCATAGGGTGCCCTCCTCCCGGTTGCTTTCACGCAGTTGGCACAGCTGCTCCATTTTGGCGCTCCTGGCCCGGATGGCCGCGCAGCGCTCGCTCTGCCAGATCTTGTCCCAGTCGTCGGTGAGGATGTTCCCCAGGGGTTGGCTGCTGAGCCAGCTCTGGCAGGGGATCACGCCGCCGTCCGGGGCGACGGCCATGTTGCTGAGGCAGGCGCCGCAGCTGGGCACCAGGGTCAGGCCCAGGGCGCGCAGCGTCTCCTCCTTCAGCCAGCCGGGGCTGGTGAAGTCCAGTTCCATTTCCAGCTCCTCCGTCACCGCCACGGCCTTTGTCAGTACGTCGGTGAGCTGCTGCTCCGTCAGCGCCGTGGCGCGGCTCTCGTCGCCCACCGCGCCGCCGGAGGGGATCAGCCCGGAGCAGGTCACGTAGCGGACGCCCAGACCGTGGACGAAGCGCAGCATCTCGTCATAGGCGGTATTCAGGCTGCACAGGGGTGTGTTCACGGACACGGACAGCCCCGCCGCCACAGCGGCACAGATGCCCGCCACGGTGTCATCAAAGCCGTCGGCACCCACCAGGGCGTTGTGAATGTCCTTATCATGGCTGTAGAGCGTCACCTGCACACTGTCCAGGCTGGCGTCATACAGCTTTTGGCACAGCATGGGCGTCAGCAGGCGGCCGTTGGTGTTCAGCCGGGTGACGAACCACTGGGCAGCATCCACCAGCTCCACCAGATCGGCGCGCAGGGTGGGCTCGCCGCCGGTGAACGTCACCTGGGGGATATTGGCCGCGCGCAGTTTCGTCAAAATCTCTTTCCACTGGGCGGTGGTCAGCTCCGGTGTGTCGGACAGGGGCTGTCCCGCCGCATAGCAGTGCAGACACTTCTGGTTGCAGTGCCACGCGCCGTCACGGGTCATGGCGCTGACCATCAGGTCCATACGGTGGGGCGCGGTCATTTCGGGGGCGTATTCCCCCAGCGTCAGCGGCGCGACCTCCGCCTCCGGCTCCTGCCCCCGGGCGATGGCCACCAGGGACTCTATCATGATTTGCAGGTCCTCCGCCAGACGCTCCTTGGGCGTGAAGGGGTAGACCTTATGGGTCCGGGCCACCGCGCCGGCAGCCATGGCGCTCCAGTCGCTCTCGGTGATCTCCAGCCCGGCGAAGGGCTCCAGCCGGTCCATGAAGCAGGAGAGCAGGATGGCCCAGCTCAGGTTCAGGGGCACCAGCTTGCTGCCGTTGAGCAGCAGCAGAAAGGGCGCGTTCTCCGCGTCCTCACGGGGTGGGATCATGTGGATACGCACCACGCCCCGGCCCTTGGGGTCCAGGGTGATGTGCCGCACACAGTTCAGGTGCTGCCGCCGGTAGCGGCGCTCCAACATTGTAGACACAGGCAGTCCTCCTTTATGAAGGCGATGTGGGGATAGCTATGTGCTAGTATACCACAGCGCGGGGCAAAGCGCAACAGGACGCACAGTGAGGCAGTAGCGGTAATGCTCGGTTTCCACGATGTAACCGTAGTTTTGTGTCCAGCCGCCGCTGATTTTCCCGCCGTGTTCATAGCAGAAACGCTCCATGGCGAAGCGGTTTTTCAGCACGCTCTCCCGCAGCGTGTCCACGACCTCCTGCAGCTCCGCCTTGAACGCGGGGCTGTTCAGCTCTTCCGGGCCGCGGGGCCACCAGGTATGCCAGAACTCATTGCCGCTGCGCCCGAAGTCCATCCGGACATGACCAACGGTACCCAGCCGCTTATCTTCTTCGGGGTGCGGGGTATAAAATAAGCCCGCCTCCTCCGGGCAGACAGGTCGGATATGGAATTGTGTTGCATCTTTCAAGGTTAAGATCTCCTTTCGGTGTGGAATTTGGCTTTACACATTTTGGGGGATATGCTATGATGTGGCTGACTAATCGAAATTTGAGAGAACAGGGAGGACAAAATGAAAAGAGAAATTGCTGTATTTCTTATAATAACTATGGTTTTATCATTATCAGCTTGTGGAAAGACACTCAAAGGCACAGATGGACTAATAGAAAAAGCAAGAGAAGAAATACCGATTTCTGATGCCGATACCATTGATTTGCAGTATGCAGGAATGTGTGGCAATGACAATAGAGCAATCGCTTGGTTTATCTCAGGAAATGAATATCAGAAGCACTATTATTTGCCCATGGAAGTTGAGGTAAAAGAGGATGCTGCTGAATACACTTTTATCCGAACCTATAAGCCCATTGATGATAGAATCGGAGACATTGCATATATTCAATGGGGTGATGGATATGCGTTTATAGTAAACAATACAAATTGTAAAAGTGTTAGATTCACATCCGGAAATGAAGTGTACGAAGAAGTAATACCGGATGATACTTATCCGTATGTTTTCTTCTATCTTTCTGACCATACAAATTCCACTCTGCAATTTGAATTCTTAGATGCCGAAGGTAATGAATTAAGATGACGATTTCCAGTTTATCTGCCTATCAAGCGGCTCGTTCCAAACGGATCGAGCCGCTTTTACTTACATCATCCTCTGTCCCTGCCGCTGCTCCGGGAAGGGCGGGTCCAAGCGGCGCAGCAGGCCGAACTCTGTTTGCGTCACGCAGTCGTTTTCCATGCAGTCCTGACCGTATTTCTCAAAATCCATGTAGCCGTCCAGTTCATAGATGGCTTCATCATCCAGTCCCAGCGTTTCCTGCAATCGCTGCTGACCGTAACCGTAAGCACCCTCCGTGATGC
>ENA-OZGA01000303-OZGA01000303.1-human-gut-metagenome-genome-assembly--contig:-NODE-303-length-24687-cov-10.216020_pt1 | contig 24687 bp, 28 predicted proteins | sample MGYA00245112_ERZ653649 | MGnify/ENA primary metagenome ERZ653649 (study PRJEB26926, sample SAMN06165071) | human gut metagenome | biome: ENVO:00009003; feature: ENVO:2100002; material: ENVO:00002003...
GTCCGAGGCGCTGCACACCGAGGAGCCCAAGGGCGACCCCGACGCCGAGATCCCGCCCCCGGCAGAGCCTGTCACGAAGCGCGGCGACCTGTGGATCCTCGGGCGTCATCGCGTTGTATGCGGGGACTGCACGAGCGAAAAAGACCGCGCTCTCCTGCTTGATGGCGCGAAACCAGAGATCCTGATAACCGACCCGCCCTACTGCTCCGGCGGCTTCCAAGAGAGTGGCCGAAGCACTGGGAGCATCGGGACGGAAAGAAAGGACGGGAAAAACCCAACCATCGAAAACGACGCCCTCAGCACCCGCGGATATATCAACATGATGAAAAAGGCACTGGATGACCTGCCCACGACTATTGCCTACATATTCACCGACTGGCGTATGTGGGTGACACTCAACGACATAGTCGAGAGCTCCCGGATGGGCGTGCGCGGGATGATCGTGTGGGACAAAAAGAGCCCGGGGCTCGGGGCTGGATGGAGAGCTCAGCACGAGCTTATAATGTTCGCACACAGAACGAAGTGCAAATTTGACAAGCACAAAGCATACGGGAATGTGATAGAGTGCTCGCGCTCTGGAAACGAGCTGCACCCAACGCAGAAGCCGGTCGAGCTACTGGAGAAGCTGCTGGACAACACAGACTGGGCGCACGGCGTCTACGACCCCTTCGGCGGCTCCGGCACCACGCTGGCCGCCTGCGAGGCATACGGCCAGCCATCCTACATCATGGAGCTGACGCCGGCCTTCACGGATGTCATCGTCAAGCGATACATCAGGATAACAGGAAAACGGAATGTGCGCTGCGTCCGTCAAGGCCGAGAGCTCTCGCGTGAGGAAATCGCCGGGATCTTCGACCCTGACGAGGAAGGAGGTGGACAGGAGTGACGCCCTGACCTAAATGAGCGACAAGCCGATCACTCACGACATCAAGGAGCGGCTCGGGAAGTACACCCGCCTGCTCCGTGAAATAGACAACCAGTACGAGCGCCTCGGCCGCATGGAGATCTCCATGGCCGCGCCGCCCGGCCCTGACATGACGGGTATGCCCCGGGGCTCCGGCACACCGACCGACCGCACCGGGATGATGGTGCTGCGGAAGATGGAGCTCGAGGAGCAGATCGAGGAACGGCTCGCCGAGGAGCGCGAGGAACGCGCTGCCCTCGAGGCGATGATCCGGCAGGTGGAAAACCCTGACGAGCGCGCCGTGCTGCGGCTGCGCTACTTCGACCGGGCAGACTGGGACGGGATCTGTGCCGTCCTGTTCAGTGATCGGCAGGACTACCTCGAGAGGATAGACAGCTACCAGAACAGGACATACAAGGCCCACGGCCGCGCCCTGCTGCGGATGGCCGAGATCCTGAAGGAAACAGAGGCCCCGGCAGTAAAGGGAAGTAAAAGGCAGGAAAGGGCAGTAAAATCCATTGAACGGCAGTAGCGCCCTGTGCTACACTGTCCCATGTCGAAAGACCGCCGGACACCCGGACAACGCCGGGGAGCTGTCCGACGGACACCAGACCAACAACCGAACAACGACAGCGAGAAAGCCGTCGGGCAACCACAAGAAGCCCGGCGGCCTTTTTCTTTTCCCCTGAAGGAGGTGACGACCATGGCGGGCGGCAGCATATCCATCCAGATCGAAAACCTGCGGCAGCTCGTTGCAGACGTGCAGGCCATAGAGGCCGGCGGCCGCAAGGCCATCAGCAGCACCGTGAAGGACGTGAAGGCCCGGGCCCCCGGCTGGATAGCGCAGGAGGTCACGGCAGTCTACAACATCAAGAAGGGCGAGATCACACCGTCCAGTGGAGGCAAGCCGAAGAAGATGGCGGGCAGCATCCGCATCACAGGCGAGACCATCGAGGAGCTCACCCTCGTCTACAAGGGCCGGCTCCTGACCCCTGTGCACTTCGGCATGACACCCAAGGCCCCGCCGGCTGGCAGGAGCTACACCCTGAAGGCGCAGATCCTCAAGGGCAGCAAGAAGGTCATCGGCCGCTACAAGAACACCCGCACCAAGGGCGGGCCCTACTCGCAGCGGTCTCACTGGATCCTCATGGGGACAGGCAACACCAAAGCCGACGGCACGAGCTGGATCCCATTCCAGCGCATGAGCAAGACCCGCACCGACATCCAGAAGATGACCACCATCTCGGTGCCGCAGATGATAACCAGCGACCGCACCAACGAGGCCATCATGCTGAGGCTCAACACCGAGACGGCCAAGCGCCTCGACCACCACATGAAGCGAGCCCTCGGCCTGTGACCCACGGGCCGCCGCCACGGCCAGCAGGACGCCCGCCAAGGCGGCCGGGCACGCGAGGGCAGCCAACACACACGCGCAGGAAAACGCGCCGCAAAGGGCACACAGAGGCCCCACACGGCCACGCAGAGCGGCCGAAGGTACTGTGACGCACCCCTAACGCCTGAGGTGCTGGCGAGCCCAAAAAACGCGCAGACTCCAAAAAGTTTTTCCGGGCCGTTTCGCTTCGCCCGGGGGCCTGCGCCGATCATTTTCCTGACCTCACGAAAATGGTGGGGGCACGGCAGCACGACAGAAAGGAGGGGACGCCATGCCGAACACCAACACCAAGCTCGTCGACAGCAAGACCATCGCGGCCCTGTTCGAGCTGACGCCCCGCCGCATCCAGCAGCTCACCAAGGAGGGCATCATCACGGCCACCAAGGAGGGCAACGCCAACCGCTACGACCTGCTGCCGACGATCCAGAAGTACATCAGATACCTGACGGCCAAGGCCAATGGCCGGGAGCCGTCCAAAAAGGACGCCGAGATCGAAGGGCGCCGGCTCGAGGCCGAGGCCGACCTCAAGCGCAGCAAGGCAGACATCGCCGCGCTCCAGCTCAAGGAGCTCGAGGGCACCATGCACCGCAGCGAGGATGTCGAGGCCGTCATGACCGATCTCGTGTATAGCATCAGGTCGATGCTCGTGGCGCTGCCCGGGCGTCTGGCCGTGGATGTCTCCAGCGCGGCCACCGCTGCGGAAGCGTCCGACATCATCCGCGCCGAGGTCTACAAGATCCTCGAGGAGCTGGCCGGCTATAAATACGATCCCGAGGTCTATGCGCGGCGGGTAAGGGATCGGGAGGGATGGAGCGAGCTCTCCGATGACGCGGACGACTAAGAAGGCCGCCGCGAAGCTCAACGCCGCCATCTCGGGGGCGATCAAACGCTTCGCCCCGCCTGAGAGCCTGACCGTGGACGAGTGGGCCGACAAGCACCGCCGCCTCTCCCCCGAAAGCTCGGCCGAGGCAGGCCCGTGGCGCACCAAGCGCACCCCGTACCTCGAGGAGCCCATGCGGGCCTTCACGGATCCGAAAGTGCACAAGATCGTCATGGTCGCCGCGTCGCAGGTCGGCAAGTCGGAGCTCGAGCTCAACATCATCAGCTACATCATCGACCAAGACCCCGGCAGCATCCTCTATGTGCACCCGACCATCGACGACGCCAGAAAGTTCAGCCGGTTGCGCGTCGCCCCCATGATCCGGGACAGCAAGCCCCTGAAGGCAAAGGTGCACGATGTCAAAGCCAAGGACAGCGGCAACACCATCCTCCAGAAGTCTTTCCCGGGCGGTATGCTCACGCTGACCGGCTCCAACAGCGCCTCGGCGCTGGCATCCACCCCCGCACGCTACATCATCGGCGACGAGCGTGACCGCTGGGCCACGAGTGCCGGCACCGAGGGCGACCCGTGGGCGCTGGCCGAGGCCCGGCAGGCGACCTTTTACAACGCCAAGGCCGTCGAGGTCTCGACCCCGACCATCAAGGGCGCCAGCAACATCGAGACCAGCTTCTACCAAGGCACACAGGAACGCTGGTGCCACCGCTGCCCCGAGTGCGGGGAGTACAGCGAGATCGTGTTCGACGCCATCCACTTCGAGCCCGAGGCCAAGCGCGTGCGCGGCAAAAAGGTCTGGAGCCTGAAGGGCGGCGTCTCGTGGGCCTGTCCCGCCTGCGGCTGCCTGATCCCCGAGGAGACCATGCGACGGCAGCCGGCCAAGTGGATCGCAGAAAACCCCGACGCCTACAAGAAGGGCGTCCGCTCGTTCTGGCTCAACGCCTTCAGCTCCCCGTGGACACCATGGGAGAAGATCGTCCTCAAGTTCCTCGACGCCAAGAACGACCCGCAGCGGCTCAAGGTGGTCTACAACACCCTGCTCGGCCAGCTATGGGAGGATCGCGGCGACCTCGAGGACGAGGACACCATGCTCGCCCGCCGTGAGGACTACGGCACACGCCCGGACGGCACCCCTGTGGAGCTGCCCGACGGCGTGCTGGTGCTCACCTGCGGCGTGGACACACAGGACAACCGCCTCGAGTACGAGGTCGTCGGCCACGGCAAGTACGGCGAAAACTGGGGCATCGTCAAGGGCTACATCATGGGCCGGCCGGACACCCCCGAGGTCTGGCAGCGGCTCGACGATGTCGTCGACCATGTCTACAAGTTCAAGAACGGCCGGGGCCTGAAGATCTCCATCACCTGCGTCGACTCCGGCGGCCACTTCACCCAAGAGGTGTATGAGGCGTGCCGGGCCCGACAGGGCAAGCGCGTGTTTGCCATCAAGGGCAAGGGCGGCGACGGGATCCCCTATGTCTCCCCGCCGACTAAGGTGCCGATCCGGGACAACAAGAAGATCACCTGCTGGCTCTACACCATCGGCGTCGACGCCGGCAAGGCTGCCATCATGGCCGGCCTGAAGGTGCAGGAGCCCGGCCCGAAATATTCCCATTTCAACCGGCACCCCGACGCCGGCTACGACCTCAACTACTTCAACGGCCTGCTTTCCGAGAAGCTGGTGCTCACCAGCACCCGGAGGGGCGACCGCTGGGCGTGGGAGAAGCTGCCCGGCCACAACCGCAACGAGGCCCTCGACTGCCGGGACTATGCCAACGCCGGCCTCAAGATCATCAACCCCGACATGGACGCAGTCGAGCGCCGCCTGCGCGGCCTCGAGGAGCAGCCAAAACCGGCGCCGCAGCGACGGGCGCGCACCAAGCGCAGCAGCTCCAGCGCCTTCGACGACTGGTAAGGAGGACACGACCACATGAAAACGCGCAAGACCATCGAGATCGAGCTCACCGGCAAGCGGGAGCGGCTCGAGCTCTACCTGAAGCGGGAGGCCGAAATGCTGAGCGGCGGCGTGCAGAGCTATGGCATCGGATCCCGCAACCTGTCCCGCTACAACACCGACCTCGCCGCCATCCGGGCGGCCATCAAGGAGCTCGAGGACGACATCGCAGCCCTCGAGGCCCTACTCAACGGGCAGCGCCCCCGCAAAGCCGTGGGCGTCGTCCCCCGTGACTGGTGAAAGAAGCCCCGAAAGGGGCTTTTTCATAGGCTGACGCCGGGAGTTTTCGCTCCTTTTCTCCCGGCGCCGGCCATTTTTACCTGAAGGAGGTGAGCACCATCAGCAGACGAAAGAACAGAAGCCGACCGCAGAGCGGCCGGCAGAGCCCCCGCCCCGTGAACAAGGGCTACGGCGACGCCGGCGCGAGCTGGCACAAGCGGTCGACCAAGGGCTTCAGGGCCTTCAGCGGCAGCCCCAAGGAGGACATCGACGCCCACAACTGGACACTCCGGCAGAGAGCCCGGATGCTCTACATGGCCGCACCCATCGCCACCTCGGCCATCCGCACTAACCGCACAAACGTGGTCGGCATCGGGCTCCAGCTCAAGAGCCGGATCGACCGGGAGGCGCTCGGCATGACGCAGGAGGCCGCAGACGCATGGCAGGCGCAGGCCGAGCGCGAGTTCAGCCTGTGGGCCAACAATAAAAGGGCGTGCGACGCCACTGGCGTCAATAACTTCGCGGCCATGCAGCAGCTCGCCCTCGCCTCGTGGCTGGTCAGCGGCGACGTGTTCGCGGTCGTCAAGCAGTACGACCCGACGCCCCTCATGCCCTACTCGCTGCGCATCCACCTGATCGAGGCCGACCGCGTGGCAACCCCGACGAGCTCCGGCATCGTCACCCCCATGCTGCTGACCACCGGCAAGGCGGCCAACGGCAACACCATCTACGACGGCGTCGAGGTGGACAGCAACGGCCAGATCGTCGCCTACCACATCCGCAGCACCTACCCCTTCGAGCTGGGTGCAGCGGCGACCAAGTGGGCCCGCGTGGAAGCATACGGCCGGCGCACAGGGCTCCCGAACATCCTGCACATCATGGAGAGCGAGCGCCCGGATCAGTACAGAGGCGTCAGCTACCTCGCGCAGGTCATCGAGCCCCTGCTCCAGCTCCGGCGCTACACCGAGAGCGAGCTGACCGCGGCCGTCGTGGAGAGCTTTTTCACGGCCTTCATCAAGACCGAGGCCGGCGCCGGCGACAACCCGTTCAACGAGGTGGGGAGCAGCCTGCCGGAAGTGACCCGGGATCCCAACGAGTACGAGATGGGCCCGGGACAGATCAACATCATGGAGCCCGGCGAGGATGTCACCTTTGCCGACCCCAAGCGACCGGCCAGCGGCTTCGACAGCTTCCTGCGCGCCATCTGCGAGCAGGTGGGCGCAGCCCTCGAGATCCCGGCCGACCTGCTCCTCAAGGCGTTCAACAGCTCGTACAGCGCCAGCCGCGCCGCCCTGCTGGAGGCGTGGAAAGCCTTCCGCATGAGGCGCAAGTGGTTTGTCGATGACTTCTGCACCCCCATCTATGAGATCTTCATCGCCGAGGCCGTGGCCCGCGGACGCATCAGCGCCCCGGGCTTTTTCGCTGACCCGGCAACCCGGGCGGCCTACCTCGGCGCCGAGTGGATCGGCCCCTCGCAGGGGCAGCTCGACCCGACTAAGGAGATCACGGCCGAGATCCTCGCCATCGGCGAGGGCATCACCACCCGCGAGCAGGCCACGATCCGGCTCAACGGCGGCCAGTGGGACGCCAACATCGACCAGCTCGCCCGGGAAAACGAGAAGCTGCGGGCGGCTCAGGGAGACACCGGCAGCACCGGCGACTCCGGCGGCACATCAGTGGCCGGCGCATCCCTCTCGGCTGCCGTGCGGCGCGCTGCCATCGTCGCCGAGGTGGAAAAGACCATCAAGGAAGGAGACAAGGACAAGCATGAAAACGAGTAACACCCCGCGCCTGTGCGCCGGGCCGCAGGTCGTCCAGCAGACGCCGACGAAGTTCTGGAACATCGCCAGCGTCGGCGAGGACTCGGGCGAGATCGTCCTCTATGGCGATGTCGTCGCCCGTCAGCCTGTGGACTGGTGGACGGGTGAGCCCGAGCCCGGCCTCTATATCGCTCCCGAGAGCTTCATGGAGGATCTCGCGGCCGTCAAGGGCAAGAGCAACATCACCATCAAGATCAACAGCACCGGCGGCGACCTCTACACCGGCATCGCCATCCACAACGCCATCAAGGGCCTGAGCGGCCACAAGGTCGTCATCGTGGAGGGCATCGCAGCCAGCGCGGCCAGCGTCATCGCCTGCGCCGGCGACGAGGTGCAGGTCTACCCTGGCAGCATGGTCATGATCCACGGCGTCGCGGGCCTGCTGATGGACTACTACACCCTCGCAGACCTGAAGAAGCTCCAGAAGGACTTCGACGCCAGCGAGCGGGCCATCGCGGAGATCTACCACGCCAAGACCGGGATCGCGGTCGAACAGCTCCGCACCATGATGACCCGCGAGACATGGATGGTCGGGCAGGAAGCCATCGACAACGGCTTCGCCGACACCCTGCTCGAGGGCGACGGCCCTGATGTCAGTGTGAGCGCCGACAAGCAGGTGCTCCTCGTGGCCGGCATCCGGCACAACATCAAGGGGCTGCATAATGTCCCGAGCACGATCCGCATCAACAGCATCCACGCCGCCCCGTCGGCTGGAAATAAGCCGACCGGGAACGGCGGCGAAAACAGAAAGGAAGATGAGCCCATGACTCTCGAGGAAATGAGAGCACAGCACCCCGACCTCGTCGCTCAGATCGAGCAGCAGGCCGTCGCAAATGCCATCGCGCAGGAGCGGGCCCGCATCGAGGCCATCGACAGCATCGCCGCCAGCGTGGGCGACGCTCAGCTCGTCAGGGACGCCAAGTACGGCGAGAACACCTGCACCGCTGAGCAGCTCGCGCTCAAGGCTATGCAGAAGCAGGCGGCCCTCGGCGCCAAGCACCTGAAGGACGCCGCCAACGACAACGCCGAGTCCGGCGCCGCCGATGTCGGAGCCGCCCCCAACGGAGGCGAGGAAGGCAGCGAGGCCGACGACAAGGCCAAGGTCGACGCCATCGTCGGCATCTACAACACCACCAAGAACGGAGGTAAGAAGTAATGAGCAAGAGACTGGATGAAAACCTCGGCACCGTCGGCTATGACGGGCTGATCGTCACAAATGAGCCTGTTGCGGACGTTGTGACCGTGACCCTCGCCGCATCTCAGGGCGTACTCGCTCGCGGCACCGTCATCACTGGCGCGGCCGGCGGCGAGCTGTCTGCGGCCGCTGCGGCCCTCGTGGCGACCAACGCCGTCTACATCCTCGCAGACGAGACCGACACCGGCACCGGCGCCGCTGTCACCGCCACGGCATACCGCACCGGGCACTTCGCCCGGAACAAGCTGTCCACCGACGGCTCCTACACCCTCGTCGCAGCCGACGAGGAGATCATGCGCAACGCCGGCATCCTGCTGAGCGACGCGCTGGACTACTAAGAGAAGGAGGACAAGATCATGCCTTTTAACTTCTACGACACCCACACGCTGCTCATGGCCGTCCAGCAGCTCATCCCTGCGACGACCTTCCTGCGTGACAGATACTTCCCGACCAACGACGCGACCGACATCTTCGCCACCGAGGATGTGCTGGTGGAGTACCGCGACGGCACCCGCAAGCTCGCACCCTTCGTGGCCCCCCGCAAGGGAGGCGTCACCATCCTGCGCAAGGGCTACACCATGGAGCGTTATACCCCGCCCTTCGTGGCTCCCCGTCGCACCCTGACCCTCGACGAGCTGCGCAAGCGCGGCTTTGGTGAGGCCCTGTACTCTCAGCTCACCCCTGAGCAGCGCCAGCAGGTACTCATCATGCGTGACGCTGACGAGCTGGGCGACCTCATTACCAACCGTGAGGAGGCCATGGCCGCCGAGACCATGCTGACCAACGGCTGCATCATGAAGCACATCGCCGACGACGCCGACAAGAGCGACGAGATGGAGATCCGCTTCTACTCCGAGGGCACCAACCCCGCCACCTACACCCCGACGATCAAGTGGGACGCAGAAGGCGCCAAGATCCGCGCCGACCTCGGCGCGATGGCCCGTATGCTGACCAGACGCGGCCTGCGTGCTGCTGACCTCGTGTGCTCCCCGGACGTGGCCGACGCCATCGTCGAGGATCCCGACATCAAGGAAATGCTCGACAACCGCCGCTACGAGCTGGGCTCTGTGGCCCCCGAGGAGCTGGCGCCGGGCGCTGCCATCATGGCCCGCCTGAACATCAACGGCCGCATCATCAGCGTGATCTCCTACGACGAGACCTACACCGACGACGACGGCAACGATCAGCTCTACATCCCGAGCGGCAAGTGCATACTCACCGCCCCTGCTGCTGGCCGTACCTGCTACGGCGCCGTCTCTCAGGTGGAGCAGGCCGACGGCGAGTTCCACACTTACGCCGGCCGCCGCGTGCCGAAATATGTGTCCAGCGCCGAGGGCAACACCCGCACGCTGACCATCTCCAGCCGCCCGCTGCTGATCCCTAACAACAAAAACCCGTGGATCGTTGCCGACGTACTGGGGGAATAACGCCCCCTGTTGACACCGCTGCGGTCGGCAGGGGGACGGTCGGCGCAGCCATTGTAGGAAAGGAGTGACAAACATGGCTTACACACCTACCGAGTGAAAAGACGGCGACATCATCACCGCCGAAAGACTGAACAAGCTCGAGGCCGGCGTGCAAAACGAGCAGGCTGGGCCGCAAGGCCCCAAGGGAGACGCCGGGGCAACCGGCCCCCAAGGCCCCAAGGGAGACACCGGAGAAACCGGCCCGCAGGGCCCCAAGGGGGACACCGGAGAAACTGGCCCGCGGGGCCCCGCCGGAGCGGACGGCGCCAAGGGCGATACCGGCGCAACCGGGCCCGCTGGAGCAGACGGGAAGTCTGTTAAGAGCATCACCCTCACCGCAGACGGCACCGGGAAAGTGACCGGCGGTACGGCCACGCTGACGGACGACTCCACCGTGCCGATCACCGTGACAACCGCCACCGCCTAAGACCAAGGAAAGGAGCACGAATATGATCCAGATCATCGCGGGCACCTTCGGCTATTACAACGGCCGCAAGGTCGTCCCCATCACTAACGCGGACGGGCCTCAGAAGTTCGACCCCGAGCTCGAGGCCCGTCTGGTCAAGAAAGGCGTCGCCAAGTATGTCGACGAGCAGCCCGTGGCCCCCGCCCCGGCCGCAAAGCCGGAGCAGGAGCCCGAGACTGTACCCGAGACCGGCGACGCGCCCGCCGCTCCTGAGTACGACGAGGACATGAAGCTCGACGAGCTGAAGGAAGTGGCGGCCGCCTACGGCGTGGACGCCTATGCCATGCGCAAGAAGGCCGATGTCATCGCCGCCATCGAGGAGGCGAAGGCGGCGGCCAACGAGGCCGACGACGACCAGACCGGCGACAATGAGGAGCCCCCTCAGATCGGCGCCGCGGATCCCGTCTAATGGCCTTCGACTTCAAGAAAATGGTCGCTGACGACCGCCGCCTCGTGTTCCTCAACCTCGCCGAGTTCGGCGAGGAGCACAAGGTCGACGGCAAGACCATCACCGTCGTGCTGGATGACAACGCCCTGAAGGAACGCCAAGGGGGGCAAGAGCTGGGCGTGGCAGAGTCGTCCCTCATGCTGTATGCAGCAGTCGAGGATCTGCCGCCCCGGCGCCCGGCGGGCGAAGGGCTCAACATCGACGGCCGCGAGTATATCGTCAACGACTGGAGCGAGGACATGGGCGTCGCCACCATCGCACTCGGCCAGACCGTGACCATGTAAAGGAGGTGCAGCCGTGTCCATAGTCAACAGCATCGAGACCGTCCGGGAGTGGCTGGACTCCACCGTCTGCCCGATGGTGCAGCTCAAGCTCCCCGACGACAGCGCGACCGACGCCTCCTACCCCTACAAGCTGGTCAACCCGACCGCGTTCTCGCTTTTCGTCCCGTCGAAGGACAGATTGCCCCCAAAGGTGCCGGCTCCCATCCCCTCGGTCTGCGTGCAGATCGTGGAGGGCACCGACAGCCTGACCATGAGCTCGAGGAGCATCAAGATCCGGCTCTGCTTCTCTGCGTGGGATCCCGGCTACCACGGGCGCGACATCTTCAAACCGAAAAACGACGGCAGCGGCGCATACGTCCAGTGGCAAAACGAGGAGGCCGCAGCCTTCTTCGAGAAAAACGGCGAGGGCTGGCGCGACGCATGGAATTTTGTGGACACGGCCCTCCGCATGATCGAGAACGCCGAGTACATCGGCTCGCTGCGCGTCATGAAGGAGGACGGCATCACCTTCGGCCCTGTGTCTGAGCAGGACGCCGTCCCGGACTTCTACCCCTACTGGTTCGCGTGGGTGGAGTTTTCTGCCGAGGAGCCCCTGACACGCACGCCGAAGGACTACCAACACCTGCTTTAAGGGCAGCCGGCCGGCTGCTCTAATTTTATGCAAAGGAGGAAAAGCAGATGGCAAACGAATACCTCTACGGCGCATACGGCCACATCGGCGAGACTGTGGCACAGAGCGCCGTGCAGGCGGGCACCACGCCGGTCTATATCGGCACGGCACCCGTCAACCTCGTGCGCGGCTTCGCAGACGCCGGCGTCATCAACGAGCCGATCAAGCTCAGCAACATGATCGACGCGCAGCGCAAGCTCGGCTATGCGGCCGACTGGGGCACCTTTACGCTCTGCGAGGTCATGAACGCGCACTTCAACAACACCCTCGGGAACATCGGCCCCATCTACGTCATCAACGTCCTCGACCCGTCTGCGGGCAAGCACCGCAAGGCGACCGAGACCACCAAGCAGCTCTCTTTCACCGGCGGCCGGGCTGAGTTTGCAAGCTCCACCATCATTCTCGACACCCTGACCATCGCAATGAGCGAGGGCGGCGACTACGCCGAGGGTACCGACTACGCCGTGTACTACAACTTCACCAAGGGCACCGTCATCATCACCAGCCTGATCGAGGACTCCCCGCTCACCGGCACCCTGACGGCCAGCTTCTACGAGGTGGACGACAGCGCCATCGAGGACGACGACATCATCGGCGGCGTGACGGCCGGCGGCGAGTACAGCGGCCTGAGTTCCATCGCGCTGCTCTACCCCGAGCAGTTCGCGGTCTGCAACCTGATTGCCGCCCCCGGATGGAGCCATAGCCCGGCGGTCTACAACGCTATGCTCGCCGCGAGCCAGAAGATCAACGGCCACTGGGACGCCTTCGTCGTGGCTGATCTGCCCCTTGTGAGCGGATCCTCTGCGGTCGGGCAGGCCGAGGTCGACGAGGCGCAGGTCGGTGCCACGGCGGTCGACACCATCGAGAAGGCCGTCGCGTGGAAGAAAAGCAACGCCTTCGACAACGAGAGATCCAAGGTCTACTGGCCGCAGGGCATCGACAACCTCGGCAACATCTACCACCTGAGCACGCTGGCCGTGGTCGAGCTCATGCGGGCCGACTTCAGCCACAACAGCGTGCCGATGGAGACCTGCGGCAACAAGGCGATCCCCATCATCAAGCAGTATTTTGGGGCCAACGCCACCAACCGCGGCTTCAGCCAGCAGGAGGGCAAGGAGCTGACGCAGAACGGCATCAGCACGGCCGTCGCATGGGGCGGCGAGTGGGTGCTGTGGGGCGACCACACCGCCGCCTACACCTACGGCGCCGACGTGGATCCCCGGGCGATCTTCGACGTGGATCCCCGGGCGATCTTCGACGTGTCCATGCGTATGCTCATGCACATCACCAACGACTTCCAGAGGGAGTGGAGCCCGCGCATCGACGAGCCCATGACCCGGGCGCTCAAGGACGAGATCATCAACCGCGAGCAGGAGAAGCTCGACGGGTATGTCAGCATGGGCGCGCTGCTGGGCAAGCCGCAGATCGTGTTCCTCGAGAGCGAGAACAGCACCACCGACATCATGAACGGCGACTTCCGCTGGGACATCGCCGTCACCCCGACCCCGCCCCTCAAGTCTGCGAGCGTGTACGTCGCATACACCGACGCCGGCTTCTCTGTCTACTACGAAGGAGGTGACGAGTAATGGCAAATCTGTGGCTTGACCTGAAGGGCCCCATCCTCGCCGACACCGTGTACATCAACGGCGTCCTCGTCGCCAAGGACGTGACCATCACCCTGCCGGCCGTCACCCATGTGACCGCCGATTATAAGGCGATGGGCACCTACACCGCACCCATGACCGGCCAGATCGAAGGCATGGAGGCCGCCATCACCAAGATCGGCATCGACAAGGGGCTGCGCTCCATGGTGCAGCTCGAGAGCAAGACGCTGGAGGTCAGATGGGCGCAGGATGTCAAGTACGCCGACGGCTCCACCAAGACCGAAGGCTGCAAGGCGTTCATGCGCTGCGTCCCGAAGCTGATCCCGGGCCTGTCCGTGGATCCGGGCAACCCTTCGGAGAACGAGGTCACGCTGGCCGTGAGCCGCTATCAGGTTTTCGTCGCCGGCGAGGAGTTCTGCCTGATCGACCAGCTCAACACCATCATGCGCATCGGCGGCGTGGACTACGTCAAAGACCTGCGCAGCGTGCTGTAACAACAGATGGGCGCCGCCCGAGGTGGGCGGCGTCCCTCTTTTTATCAACGAAAGGAGACAACGACCATGGAAAAGCTGACACTCAGCAACCCCATCACCATCAACGGCAAGAAGGTCAAGACCCTGACCTATGATACCGGCGCGATCACCGTGGGAATGTTCGCCGAGGCCGAGGCGCTGAAACTGCGCGCCACCACCCACAAGGCCGGCGGCAGCGCCGGCGCCACCGAGCTCGACTACTCCATGCACCTCTACCTCGCTATGATGGCGATCACCGCCGTCAACCCCGACATCGACATCGCTGACCTCGAGCGCATCAGCGGGCCCGATGTCATGGAGCTGGTGAGGATCGGCCGAAATTTTACCACAACGAGGTCGGGGGCACCCTCCGAGCAAAACGACTCGGAGAGCTCGTCCGAGACTACTCCCGAGCCTTCCACATCTCAGTCGGAGAGCTCCGACGGGAACGCCTGACCGACTTCCTGCTCGAATACTACGAAGCGGCCGAGGAGGCGAAAAAGCAGCGGGCCAAGATCCCGAAGCCGAGGATCCCCCACATCCGGCCGCATAGGAGGAGGTGACGCCAGTGGCCAAAAATAAAATGCTGCAAGCCGTCGTGAGTCTCGCCGGCACCATTGACCCGTCACTCGGCAAGGCGCTGGACGATGTCACCAGCAAGCTGGAAAACGTCAACTGGAAGGCCGCGGCCGTCGGCGGTGCTGTGGGCGGCATCGCAGTCGCAACAGGCAAGGCGGTCGTGGAGGCCGGGAAGTATCTGGCCGACCTCGGCAACGAGTACAACACGGCCATCAATCAGCTCTCGGCGGCAACTGGGGCGACCGGCGACGAGCTGGACGCGCTCGGCGAAAGCGTCAAGAACATCTACGCCCAAGGGCTCGGCGATGACTTCGCCGACGTGGCTGACGGTCTGGCTGCAACGCAGCAGGCCAGCGACCTGACTGGCGAAGCTCTGGAGCGGGCAACCGCCGCCGGCTTCAACCTGCGGGACGTGTTTGACTACGATGTCAGCGAGAGCGCCCGGGCAGCGTCGGCCCTGATGAAAAACTTCGGCATCGACGCCGAGGAAGCCTACGGCTTGATCGCCGCGGGCGCGCAGAACGGCGCAGACAAAAACGGCGACCTGCTGGACACCCTGAACGAGTACAGCCCGCAGTTTGCGGCCCTCGGCCTCAGCGCCGACCAGTTCATCGGCACCCTCGTGGAGGGCGCTGACGCCGGCCTGTTCTCCATCGACAAGGTCGGCGACGCCGTCAAGGAGTTCAACATCAGAGCGAAGGACGGCAGCGACACGAGCCGGGAAGCCTTCGAGAGCCTCGGCCTCAACGCCGACAAAATGTTCGCAGCCTTCGCCGCAGGTGGAGACACCGCAGAGGCCGCGTTCTTCGACACCGTCGAGGCCCTCAACAGCATGGACGACCCCCTCGCCCGCAACGCGGCCGGCGTGGCCCTGTTCGGCACACAGTTCGAGGATCTGGAGGCCGGCGTGCTGCCGGTACTGGCGAGCATCGAGACCGCAGCCTACGACGGCGCGGCCGCTCTCCAGCAGATCAACGACGTGAAGTACAACGACCTCGGCAGCGCCTTCGAGGCGATCAAGAGGTCGGCCGAGGTCTCGCTGCTGCCGATGGCGTCCATGATCGCCAACACCCTGACGGCTCTGGCGCCGATCCTGCGGGAGACCTTCGAGGCCATCGCCCCGGTCATTACTGATACCCTCAACACCTGTATGCCGTTTGTGCAGCAGTTCCTCGTCGGAATGGGCGAGGCACTCCAGACCGTGCTCCCTATGGTCTCGCAACTGGCTGCGGGCCTGCTTCCACTACTGGGGCAGCTCGTGTCGGCCTTCCTGCCGCCGCTCCTCGAGCTGGCGCAGCAGCTACTCCCGCCACTCATGCAGATCGTGCAGGCCATCCTCCCGCCCATCGTGAGCATCCTGACCTCGATCCTGCCAATGCTGACGCAGATCATCTCGACGATCCTGAGCCCCCTGCTGGGGCTGCTTCAGCCCATCGCATCCGTGCTCGGCACCATCGCCAACGTCATCGGCAAGATCGTGAGCTTCGGCGCGGGTGTCATCAACAGCATCGCCGGCCTGTTCGGCGGGGGTGGAGGCGGCGGCGCTTCCGGCTTTGCAACCGGCGGCTTCACAAGCGGCCCGTCCATCGCAGGCGAGGATCCGCGCTACCCGACCGAGGCCGTCATCAGCTTTAACCCTGCTTATAGGGCGCAAAACCTGTCCTACTGGGCCCGCGCCGGTGAAATGCTCGGCGCTATGGACGAGGGCAGCTATGAGCCCATCAGTTCCGGCTCTGGTACGTCCGTGGTCTACGACCTGAGCGGCCTGTCCTTCAGCCCCAAAATCGAGATCCAAGGCGACACCGACGAGGACGCCCTGATCCGAAAGCTGCGGGATCTGGAGCCGGAGTTCATCGACTTCATCCTCGAAGCACTCGCAAGAAGGGAGGGCGGCGCCTATGTCACAGCGGATAGTCGGCTATATTGATTACACCGCGCAAGGCGGCGACACCTTCGACAGCATCGCGCTGGCAGCCTATAACGAGGAGCGGATGGCGAGCACCATCATCGACGCCAACCGCGACCTCTGCGACGTGCTGATCTTCGAGGGCGGCGAGGCCGTGCGGATCCCCATCGTCGAGACCGTGGAGACGCCCGACACCCTGCCGCCGTGGAGGAGGTGAGCCTGCCCTGTGAAAATCATCTACGAGGGGACGGACATCTACCCCGAGATCAGCGTCCACCGCTGCTACCACGATATGTACGCAGACAAGCAGAGCGACGAGCTGCTGCTCAAACTCAACGACACCCGGGAGCTGTGGGACAGGTGGAGCCCCAAGAAGGGCGACACCATCGCCGTCGAGGACGGCGCCGCCAAGACGGGCAAGATGTTCGTCGAGAGCGTCGTCCCTGAGTCCGGCCTCATAACCCTGCGGGCCTACTCGGCCCCGCAATCCACCAAGGACAAGAGGAGCAAGTCGTGGGAAAAGGTCAAGTTCCTGCAACTGATCCAAGAGATCGCCGGCCGGCACGGCCTCACGGTCGAGACCTACGGCATCACCGACCAGACCTACGACTACGTCGAGCAGAACAACCTCCCCGACTTCGCTTTTCTTCAGGCACGCTGCACCCTCGAGGGCGCGGCTTTTTTAGTCTATGACGGCAAGCTGGTCGTCTACGACGAGGCATACATGGAGGGCCAGCAGCCCGTCGACACCATCACCATCACGCCGGCCAACGACTTCGAGTACCGGGACGAGGGCGCCTACGCCTACGGCTCGGCCGAGGCCGTCAACGGCGGCCTGACCGGCACCTTCTCGGCGCCGGCCGGGGGCGACAAGGTGCTGCGCAAGATCCTCCTCTTCCGCATGACCGACCAAGCAGAGGCCGACCGCTTCGCTAAGGGCCTGCTCCGGGACGCCAACAAAGAGGCGACCGTCGCAACGCTCTGGACGGGGACGCTGCTGCGCGAGTATGCAGCGGGCTCCGTGGTGACGCTCTCCACCGAGGGCGTCGCCTCGTGGGACGGCACGGCCTTCGTGAGCCGGATCCGGCACGACTACGTCAAGACCCGGAGCAAGCTCTATCTGCGCAAGCCTCTGGAGGGATATTGACCATGCCAAACAGCAACACCCAAATGATCCAAAAGGGCAAGATCTCGAGCATCGAGGGCGAGCCCGACAGAAACGGCGACAAGACCACGGCCCGGGTGCTCCCGAGCACCGCCGACAGCCTCGTCACGAGGCCACTGACGATCCCGTGGTATCTGCGCGGGGACATGGGAAACCTGAGCCCCGGCGTCGAAGTCGCCTACGCTATGTTCGAGGACGGCACCGGCCTGATCCTCTCCCGCATGGACGGGGAGTGGCCCGGCATCGTCCCCGGCGACATCACCATCAAGAAGGGCGCGCTCACCGTGCAGGACAAGGGCGTCAGCGTACCGTCGGCCGATGTCACGGCCAGCGGCATCAGCCTGACCAGTCACACCCACACCGCACCGCACGGAGAGACAACCGGCCCGCACTAAGGAAGGAGGCCGAGCATCATGTCCGTCATGGCATCGTGGAACGGCAAGACATGGGGCGTCTCCCCCGAGCGGATCGCCGCCCTGAATGGCGTCTCGGCCAGCGTGGAGCTGGACACCGAGAACAGCGACGACAAGGCGGGATCCCCGGCCACCAAGACCAAGGCGCTCAAGCTCCAGAGCATGAGCTTCGACTTCGATCTCGGCGTCGCCGTGGGCTGCGATGTCCGCGGCGAGTACGAGTCGTGGACGGCGCTGGTGGGCCAGTACGCCCCCTTCTACCTCGGCGGCACGCGCTTCGGCCCGGCCAACCTTCAGCTCACTGGTGTGAGCCTCGGCGACACGACGGTCGACAACTTCGGCCGGATCCTCAAGGGCAAGATCACCATCAACCTGACGGAGTTCGCTGAGGAGGCCAGCAGCAAGAAGGCGACCGCCGGCAGCTCCAACGGGGGCAGCTCGTCCCCGGCCGGAGTCTCCACCGGCGTCGGCCCGCGCCTGAGCGCCATCACCGTCGGCGCATCCAGCAGCGACAAAGCTGCAAAGAAACCCAACAACACCCAACTGACCTAAAGCGAGGTGATCCCATGAAAGCAAGCGGCAACGCAGCGCCCGAGACCTGCGTGCAAAACCTCCTAAAGACCATCCGCGGCGAGGTGCCATACGAGCGCATCAAGGGGATCGACCGCACCCTGATCGACAAACCGAGCGGGACGGCTGCCAACGATCTGGCCGCCGACGTGGAGTTCGTCGTGGAAACCTACGAGCCCCGCGTGCGCCTGAGCTCGTCCGATCTGGTCGCTCTGGTCGCGCAGACCGGCGACTTCGAGCTGCGGGCCAACATTGACAACAACACACTCTGAAGGAGGTGAACAGCATGAGCGACGAGACCAACACCTACGGCGACGACATCCACCTCACCACCACCGACGCGACGACCATCTACAACACCCTGATCGCTGCGCTCGAAAAGGGCGCCGGCGAGCCTCTGTACCCCGGCGACGAGCGCCGGATCTTCGGCGAGGGGCTCGTGGCCGTGTTCGTCGCCCTCTACAACAGCCTCGACGACACCGGGCGGCAGACCCTTCTCCGCTATGCGCGGGGCGAGGTACTGGACGCCATCGGCGAGCGGCTGGATGTCCACCGGCTGGAAGGATCCCCGGCAAAGACGACCATGCGCTTCTCCGTGAGCACGCCGCAGCCCAACAACATCATCATCCCGAAGTGGACGAAGGTGACGCCGGACAGCGACCACTACTTTGCCACCGACGAGATCGCCGTCCTTCAGGCCGGCGCCTACTCTGTGGAGATCCCGACCTCGGCCGTCAGCAACGGCACCGAGTACAACGGGTACGCCCCGGGCACCATCACCACCCTCGTCGACCTGATCCCCTACATCGAGAGCGTCACCAACATCACGGCGACGGCCGGCGGCGACGACGGCGAGCCCTACACCGAGGAAGGCGACAACCGGCTGCGCGAGCGCATCCGACTGGCGCCGGCGTCCCGGTCTACGGCCGGGCCGGAACAAGCTTACATCTACTGGGCCATGACGGCCGACAGCTCCATCATCGACGCCCGGGCCGTCAGCGAGACGGAAACCATCAGCCGCACCCTCACGGTCTACGACGGCCACGCCTTCATCGGCGGCGGCCGGCTGCTGCCGGACACCCTGATCGTCAAGGAGCACGGGGAGAGCACGGCCGGCGTGGAGGACACCGACTACACTGTGGACTACACCGACGACCTGCTGACCATCGAGCTCAAGGGCGCCCTCACGGACGCCACGAGCCTCGACATCACCATCACCCGCACCCTCGAGGGCTGCGTCAAGATCGTCCCCCTGCTGGAAGGCGGCGCCGTCCCCGACGAGAGCATCCTCGAGAAGGTGCTGGAGGCGTGCAACGCCTCGGACATCCGGCCGCTCACCGACGTGGTCACGGCCGTGGCGCCCGAGGTCATCACCTACGACATCGAGATCGTCTACTACACCACTCCCGAGACGGAGGCCGAGGTCGTCGCCAATGTGGAAGGCACCGGCGGCGCCATCGACCGCTACAACGAGTGGCAGGTGGGCGCGCTGGGCCGGGACATCAACCCCGACCAGCTCCGCAAGCGGATCCTCTGCCCGTCGTGGGGCGAAAACCTGACCGGCGCCTTCCGTGTGGACGTGACCAAGCCGGTCTACACACCCGTCAGCGACACACAGGTCGCCAAGTTCAGCGGGCACCTGACTGTCAGCCATAAGACAGAGAGCGAGGTGGGCTAAATGCGACTCAGCGAAGTCGAGATGATCAAGCTCCTGCCCTCATGGATGGCGCAGGACGGCGCCGACCGAGGGCTGGCCGCCGGCTGCGACACCCTATCCCGGGACGCCTTCGCCCGTCTGAAGCTGCTGAGCAGGTGGGACAAGATCGACCAGCTCAGCGAGGCCGAGCTGGACGAGATGGCGTGGGAGCTGAACATCCAGTGGTATGACAGCACCGCACCCATCGAGACCAAGCAGGCCGTCATCCGCAACAGTGACCGCGTCTATGCCAAGCTCGGCACCCCCTACGCCGTGGCGCAGATCATCGCCGACTACTTCGGCACCGGGGAGGTCAGGGAGTGGTATCAGTACGGCGGCAAGCCCTACCACTTCAAAGTGCTGAGCGACAACCCGGGGCTCGTCAACGAAAACCTCGACCTGTTCCTCTCGCTGCTGCGCACCGTGAAGCGGCGCAGCGCATGGCTCGACGCGATCCTGATCTGCCTGACCGGCGAGATGTTTCTTTATGCCGGGATGGCCGTGCGAGAGCACGGCGAGGAGCGGCACGTCATGGGGACGGACGAGATCCACCTCTACCACGGGGCCGTCGTCCACGACAACAACCGGGAGACCGTCACCATCGGCACCAGCGTCCTCGCTTCAGACTAAGGAAAGGAGAAAGACATGGCCGCATTTATCAACAACGACATCACCGCCGCGGGCCTTCTCGTTCTGGCGAAGGGCGTGGCGGGCCAGCAGATCAACTACACCAAGATCGTCCTCGGCGACGGCTACCTCGAGGAGGGCCAGACGCCCCGCTCCCTCACCGGCGTGGTCAGCCCGAAGGCGACCATCGACATCACCAAATGCGTCGTGAACGGCGACGGCACCGTCACCGTGGGCGGCGTGTTCACCAACGACCAGACCAACGACGGCTTTTACTACCGCGAGCTCGGCCTCTATGCGGACGATCCCGACGAGGACGTGGGCGAGGTGCTGTACTGCTACGGCAACTGCGGCGACCTCGCCGAGTGGATCCCGCCGACCGGCGGCGCCACCATCGTCGAGAAAACCATCGACATCGTCACCGCCATCGGCACGGCCACCAACGTGACCGCCTACATCCCCGCGGACGCCTACGCCACCAAGGAGGACTACGAAAACTACAAGGCCATCGCCCTCGCGGCGCAGGCCACGGCCAATCAGGCCATCCTCCTCGCGCAGCAGGCCGTCGGGATCGCAGAGCAGGCCGCGGCCGCCGTGGTCGACCTGAGCAACGTCGTCCAGCAGAACACCAGCAAGATCACGACCCTGTGGGACGCTGTGTTCGGCGACATCACGACCAACCCCTTCCAGATCACATTTGCCAATCTGGACGGCATCACCCTCACCTCTGGCGTCTGGAACGCTACGCTTCAGCGCCTCGAGTGCTAAGCCATGGACGGCTACGGCTACACGCCGATCCCGCCCGCAGAGGCGTCCTGCATCATCGCGCACCTGTTTGTCGAGCTGGCGCCGCCCTGCTCATGCTGCAAGCGTGAGGACAGCGTGATCGTCATTCAGGGCACCGCCTACGACGGCACCGGCGCGAGGATCACCATCAAAGGGGATGAGGTGAGGTACTACGGCAAGCAACGGACACTCGCGGCCATACGAGCGGGCCAATGTAGGCCGCCCGCCCTTCGGCCGTGAAAAGCTCCCGGAGATGCAGGTTATCAGCGACGCCAAGGAGCTCGAGAAGCACACCTACATCAAGACGCGCAACCCGAACATCTTCCCCAAGAAGGAACGGCTCGGGCTGGCGCAACGGATGATGAACGAGGCCAGCGACCTCGTCGCCGACCTGATGGAAGCCAACGACCTGCTCCTGACCGACCCGCAGGAGCGGGAGCTGCGATACCGGGCGCAACGCTCGGCCCTGCGCAACTGCCGGAAACTGATCCACCACATCGAGCTCGCCCATGAGATCCTCAGCGGGCTCGGCGACGACGCCTTTGCACACTGGTCGCGGATGGCGGCCGGCGTCAAAAATCAGACCGCCAAATGGTACAAATCCGATAAAGAAAGGGCCGCCAAGATTGACGCGCAGGCGCGTCACCAATAGGCAGCCCGTGGGGTACGCCTTGTTTTTTCGTGCCGGGTCGGCCAACAACGCCCGCAACGTCAGGAACGATGGCACGCTGAACAGGAACAACGCCTACAACGGCAACAACGGCCTGCGCCCCGCTTCGATGGATAGCCCGACTTATTAACCGGCCAGAAACCGCCGGCGAACACTGTGCACCATCATCCAAGGAAGGCGTATCCCTCCCGCACCCGGCGCCGTATGACCGGCCCGGCCATGGGTAAACACAGGACTGCCGATGCTCCCGGCGGCGCACGCAAAGCGTGGCCGGAGCTGCCGACGGCAGAGATTTTTTCGCATGGAGAACATCGTCAACAGCTTCAACTCGCTATACAAAGTATACCGCAAGACCCGCTGCGGGAAGCGGGACAACCCCACGGCCATGCGCTACCGCATGGAGGCCATCGAGCGCACGGCCGACCTCTCTGACCGCCTCCAGCGGCGCGAGTACACCTTCGGGCCCTACTATCCCTTCAAGGTGTACGAGCCCAAGGAGCGGCTCGTCCTTGCTATAGACTTCGAGGGCAAAGTCGTCCAGCACTCGCTCTGCGACAACGTCCTCGAGCCCGTATTCTCCCGGCGCTTCATCCGGGATAACTATGCCGGACAAATCGGCAAAGGCACCCACGACGGCCTCGACCGTCTGGCCGACGCCATGCGCCACTACTTTTTCAGCCGGAAAGCGGCAGACGAGGAGGCCCGGCGGGCCGCCGGCCTGCCATACCGGCCGATGGAGGAGTGGGACTACGCCGAGGGCTGGGTGCTGAAAGGCGACTTTTCCAAGTTCTTTTACACCCTGCTGCACGCCGTCTGCTTCGAGAAGGCCCGCAAGGCTCTGGCCTTCCTGTCTGACGAGGAGCTGATCGACTTCGTCGAGTGGCTGCTCTGGATCGTCATCGACAGCACGCCAGACCCCGGGATCCCAATCGGCAACCAGTCGAGCCAACTGCTCGCCCTGCTCTATCTGGACGACTTCGACCACTGGCTGCGGGATGACCTCGGCCTCGTCTATGGCCGTTACATGGACGACTTCTACATCATCAGCAGCGACAAGCTGCTGCTCCGGGAGATCCTCAAGAAGATCGAGGCGCACATCAAGCCGCTGGGCCTGCGCCTGAACGGCAAGACGCAGATCTTCCCGCTCAAGAACGGCATCGACTTCCTCGGCTTCCACACCTACCTCACGAGCACCGGCAAGGTGGTCAGGAAGGTGAGGGCCAAGAGCATCGACAACATGAAGCGGAAGATCCGCAAGTTCCGCGGCCTCGTGGACAGGAGCAAGATGACGCTCGAGAGCGTGGGCCAATCCTACGCAAGCTGGACGGGCCACATCTCGCACGGCAACACCTACCACCTGCGGCAGAACATGGACGCCTATTTCTTCGCATACTTCCCGGAGCTAAAACCTACCGAAAGGAGACAAGACTCATGCCTCAAACCCTCGGAAGCCTTGCCAACAAGGCAAAAATCAAGTTCGGCAGCCTCTACGGCGCGCCGATCATCTGGATCAAGGCCGACAAAAACCACGCCGGCTACCCCGCCAACAGCGTCACCCTCGTGACCAACCAGATCATCAAGCTGCTGTGCTTCGACGCGATGGAGCCGGCCAACGGCAACAGCGACCGCCGAAACTACGGCAATAACCGCTACATCTACTCCAACCTGCGCCAGTGGCTCAACAGCGACGCAGCCGCGGGCCGGTGGTACACCGCGCAGCACTCGGCGGATCAGGCCCCCGACTCGTCCCACGTCTGGAGCGGCTACAACGCCTACAACACCATCGCCGGCTTCCTCAACGGCTTCACGGCCAACGAGCGGGCCGCCCTGCTCGCCACCACCATCACCGTCGGCAAGAGCTCCACGGACGGCGGCGGGACGGAGACCTGTGTGGACAAGGTTTTCCCCCTGTCCTGCACCGAGGTCAACCTCTCGGGCGACCATGTGTGCGGCAGCAAGCTGGCGATATTCAGCGACAACTCCAGCCGCATCGCTACCGTCTCGGCCTCGGCCGCTGCCAACTCCAACTACGATGTCGGCGCCAATCAGGCGTGGTACTACTGGCTGCGGGACGCCTATGCAGGGTCGGCCCGCAGCGCCCGCCTCGTCTGGGACGTTGGCACGCTGAGCTGGGGCGGCGCCTACGGCGGCGGCAGCGGCCTGCGCCCCGCTTGTAATCTGTCCTCTGATCTCCTGGTCTCCGACACCACCGACTCGGACGGCTGCTACACAATCGTCTACAACCAGCCGCCCACGGCCCCCGGCACCATCACTGTCCCGAGCGAGGTCATCGGCGGCGAAAACCTGAGCATCTCGTGGGGACAGTCGACCGATCCCGACGGCAACCTCTCCGGCTACAAGCTGGAGCGCAAGGTGGACGACGGCACATGGGCGCAGATTTACAGCGGCAGCTCCCGGAGCTACACCGACTCCATCACCTACGGATGGACGAGCGTGCAGTACCTGTCTCTTATACACATCTCCGAGCCCACGAGACTCCTGAGCATC
>ENA-OZGA01000308-OZGA01000308.1-human-gut-metagenome-genome-assembly--contig:-NODE-308-length-24553-cov-5.627970_pt1 | contig 24553 bp, 17 predicted proteins | sample MGYA00245112_ERZ653649 | MGnify/ENA primary metagenome ERZ653649 (study PRJEB26926, sample SAMN06165071) | human gut metagenome | biome: ENVO:00009003; feature: ENVO:2100002; material: ENVO:00002003...
TCTACACTTATGCGATCGTCGGCAGCGTCAGATGTGTATAAGAGACAGCCTCATAGGCGACATCCTGGACGCGAAATTCTGGGGGTTCACGCTCGTACAGTTCTACCGCAAAGGGGAATGGGTAAACTATGACCGGATACCGCGCAAGCATGTGGATCCGGTGCGCAGGCTCATACTGCGGCACCAGACGGACACCACAGGAACATCCTGGGACGAATACCCCGACCTGCTGTTCATCGGGGAACCGGAAGAGCTCGGGATGCTCGCAAAGGCGGCCGTATGGGTGATATACAAGCGGAACGACGTGGCGGACTGGGCACAGTTCGCGGAAGTGTTCGGCGCACCCATCCGGGAATACACATACCCCACGGATGACGACGAGGCACGGCAGAGGGCGCTGGCGGACGCGGAAAGTACCGGAAGCATGTCGGTATTCGTGCACGCCCAGGAAACAATGATGGAACTCAGGGAAGCGGCGAACAAGACCGGAAGCTCCGACCTGTATGACAAGCTCTGCGAACGGTGCAACAGCGAGATATCGAAACTGTTCCTCGGGAACACGCTCACCACCGAGGCATCGGACAAGGGAACACAGGCACTCGGAACCGTCCACAAGGACGTGGAGGAGAAGGTCACGCTGGCGGACCGGCAGGACATCCTGGACGTGCTCAACTACAACATGACCGACATATTCGCCATGCTCGGGATAGACACCACCGGCGGCGAGTTCTGCTACCCGGAAAAGAAAGTCATCGAACCGGAGAAGAAGATGAGCATCCTCACCCAGCTGCGTACGAACTTCGGCCTGCCGGTGGGAGACGATTATCTGTACGAGGAATTCGGGATCGAGAAGCCGACAGACTACAACGAACTGAAAAAACGGCAGGAAGCCGGAGCGGCCGAAGGCCTCGCCGGGGACGACGGCGACCTCGACATGCTCGACGGCCAGCACCTCGTAGCCGTCGGCGTGCAGGCGGTCGATACACGCTTCGGTGGTCTCGTAATAGCTCCACGGCACGGTCAGCTCCGCGCCCAGCGCCGTTTTATGGATGTCGCGGTTGGGCGGCACGGCCGTAATCCCGCACAAGGCGATATGCTCCACGGCGAAAGCGTCCCCCGTGCGGAAGAACGCCCCCACGTTCTGCAGCGAACGGACGTTGTCGAGCACGACCGTAACGGGCATCTTCTCCATCGCAGCGAACTCTCCGGCCGTGGGACGCCCCAGCTCCTCGTTGGTGATTTTTCGCATAACGTGTTCAAATAAATGATTTCGGGGTCAAAAGTAGTCAAATAAAAAATATTTTACCTATTTTTGGGGTCCTAATCAACACAACACTATGTCTCTGAAAAAAGTCTTGACATTCGCGCTCGCCCTCTTCATTACGGGGGGGGGTCTCCAAGCGCAGAAGCTGATCGTCGGCGCCGACTTCACGACCCGTTTCGACAACCGGGAGTACGCCAACAACGATTTCAACGAATCGCAGACGCTCTTCAGCGCCCGGCTCACACCCCGGATCGGCGTGGAATGGATGGACAAAAACCGGCTGATCGTCGGCGTGGACCTCTTGCAGAACTTCGGCGACGACACCAAATTCCTGAGCAAGGCGCGCCCCTTGGCCTACTACCAGTTCAACAGCAGGAACGTGCAGGCCAACGCCGGAATCTTCGACCGCAAAGAGCTGCTGGGCGACTACTCGCTGGCTTTCTTCGGGGATTCGACGGCGTTCTACCACAACCGCCTTTCGGGTTTTCTGGGGCACTACAAATCCACGGAACGCAGGAACACCTATGTGGAAATGGCCATCGACTGGGAGGGCATGTACTCCGAGGAGTCGCGCGAAATGTTCCGCATCATCTCGGCAGGCCGCTACACGCTCGACAAAGGGTTCTACTTCGGCTACGCCTTCTCGATGTTCCATTTCGCCGGGAAGATCGGCAACGAGAACGTGACGGACAACCTGCTGGTCAATCCCTATGCGGGCTGGGAGTTCAACGCCTACTTCGACTTCGACATCAAGGCGGGCTTTCTGTTCGCCCCCCAGCGGGCGCGCAGCATCGAGTCGGGATGGAAAAAACAGAAGGGCGCCCAGATCGACTTCGTCATGACCAAATGGGGCGTGAAACTCGAAAACAACCTCTATCTGGGTGAAAACCTCCAGCCGTTCCGGTACGCCTACGTCGGAGAGCCGCTCTATGCCGGCGAACAGTTCTACTCGACCACCGACCATATCTACAACCGCACGTGGATCGGTTACGACCGCCGGTTCTTCAAGGGAACGATGGGCGTCGAGGCGGGCATGGTCTTCCATTACGACGGCTCAGGCATGGGCACGCAGCAGATGGTCAAGCTCTCGGTAGACATCCAAAAGCTGTTCAACATCGGCCCCAAGGCTAAAAAATAAAAATACAACAAGCGAAACATATGGCAAGCGAAACAAACGAAACACGGGAGAAGTCGCTGAACTTCCTCGAAGAGATCATCGAAGAGTCGATCGCCAAGGGCAAAACGCGCGTACAGACCCGTTTCCCGCCCGAACCGAACGGCTACCTGCATATCGGACACGCCAAGAGCATCTGCATCAACTTCGGACTGGCGAAGAAATACGGCGGCAAGTGCAACCTGCGCTTCGACGACACGAACCCCGTCAAGGAGGACGTCGAATACGTCGATTCGATCAAGCGCGACATCCATTGGCTCGGCTTCGACTGGGCCGTAGAGCGCTATGCGTCGGACTATTTCGACCAGCTCTACGACTGGGCCGTGGTCCTCATCAAGAAGGGGCTGGCCTACGTGGACGACCAGACGCAGGAGCAGATCCGCGAAAACCGCGGCACGGTATCCGTTCCGGGCACGCCGTCACCGTGGCGCTACCGCTCCGTCGAGGAGAACCTCGACCTGTTCGAGCGCATGAAGAAGGGCGAATTCGCCGACGGCGAAAAGGTCCTGCGCGCCAAGATCGACATGGCACACCCCAACATGCTGTTCCGCGACCCGATCATGTACCGCATCATCCACGCCGAGCATCACCGCACGGGCAACAAGTGGTGCATCTATCCGATGTACGACTACGCCCACGGCCAGAGCGACTCGATCGAGCAGATCACCCACTCGATCTGCACGCTCGAATTCGACGTACACCGTCCGCTCTACGACTGGTTCATCCAAGCGCTGGAGATCTTCCCTTCGCATCAGTACGAATTCGCACGTCTGAACCTCACCTATACGATGATGTCGAAGCGCAAACTGCTCAAATTGGTGCAGGAAGGCGCCGTGATGGGCTGGGACGACCCCCGCATGCCGACCATCTGCGCCCTGCGCCGCAAGGGTTACACCCCGGCTTCGGTGCGCAACTTCGCTGAAATGGTAGGCGTTGCCAAACGCGACAACGTCATCGACCTCGGCAAGCTGGAATACTGCGTCCGCGAAGACCTGAACAAGGTCGCCCAGCGTCGCATGGCCGTACTCAACCCGCTGAAAGTGGTCATCACCAACTACGACGAGAACAAGACGGAACTCTTCACGGCGATCAACAATCCTGAGGACGAAGCGGCCGGAACACGTCAGGTTCCCTTCTCGAAGGTGATCTACATCGAACGCGACGATTTCATGGAGGAGCCTCCCAAGAAATTCTTCCGCCTTTCGCCGGGCGGCGAAGTGCGTCTGCGCTACTCGTACCTCATCAAATGCGAGGAGGTGGTCAAGGATGCCGAAGGCAACGTCACAGAACTGCGCTGCACCTACGACCCGATGTCGGGCCAAGGCTCGTCGAGCGACGGCCGCCGCGTAAAAGGCGTCATCCACTGGGTGGCGGCCAAAGACGCCGTCGAAGCCGAAATCCGTCTGTTCAACCCGCTCTTCACCAAGGAGAATCCCGACGACGTCGAGGAGGGACAGACTTGGGAGGACAATCTCAACCCCGAATCGATGGTCCGAATCAAAGGCTATCTCGAACCGTCGCTGCGCGACGTTCCGGTCGGTCAGGCCGTTCAGTTCGAGCGCGTGGGCTACTTCTGCCCCGACACCGACTCGACGCCCGAACACCTCGTGTTCAACCGCACGGTGACGCTCAAGGATTCATGGGCGAAGATCAACAAGTAAAGGCGATCGACTGAAAATCGAGTTGCGATACCGAACGGGGACACGCTCCCCGCGAAAAGCGGCCCGCTGAGCGGGCCGCTTTTTCGTACGACGGACCAACCACGCCTGTCAGGCGGTCGGTTCATGCATCCGGACCGGTTTCCAGTCCGGACCGACTTCTATTTCAGCGGAATATAAATCTCCGTTTTCAGCTTTTCCGCCGGCACCCGGTCGGGATTATTGCGGTAGCGTTCGAAACCGGGGCTGTCACGCAGTTCGCAGCCGCTTCGGGGCAGCCACTCCCGAAAGATTTTGTGATAGGCGCCGCCCAATCCGGCATAAGGACCCGTATGGACGAACATCGCATAGCGGCCTCCGGCGATCGTCTTGACGCCCACGGGGCCGACGGCCACCGGACCTTTGGGAATCGTCAGGCATACGTCGCACCGCAGGTCGCCGGATTTCGAAATGTCGGGATCGTTGTGGTAAACGACGATGGACTCGATCCCCGCCGAGAAGAGTTTCTGCTCTTTGACGTATTGCCAGAGACGGGCGAAACAGTCGCCGTAATCGACTTCGCCGTAATCCCCCTGAGCGCGGAGATAGGCCACGGTCTTTTCGGGAATTTCCAGCATTTTGGGTTTCGACAACCGGATTCCGGCGTCGGAATGCATGCATTTTGTCATGGACGGAAGGTTTTTAGCGGTTCGATACTCTTTTGGCGAGATGCCGAAAAACCGTCCGAAAGCCTTGGTCAGCGACGACGGGGCGTCGTACCCCACGCGGTAGGCGATCTCTGCGACCGTAAGATCGGAATAAAGCAGCAGGCGTGCCGCCGTCTCGATGCGCGTGCGGGCGATGAACTCCCCCGGCGGCTCGCCCAGAAAGGCCGAAACGATGCGGTGGAAATGGCAGGGCGAAAACGACGACACCTCGGCCAGCGTACGCAGGTCGAGCGTTTCGTCCAGATGGGTCCGGATGTATTCGACGACGGTGTTGATCCGCTGCTGATAATCGGCTGTCGTGGCTGGTTTGTTCTTCATCTCGGCGACAAAGGTATTCTCCGCCGGGGAAACGGACTTTTCCGATTTTGCGAATTTGCCTTACATCATCCGCCCGAAAGTCCTCCTGCCTAAAAGGTAACGCAGCACCACCGAACCCCGGTAAATCTTCTCTTCCGCAGACCCTTTGCGGTTCTGCCGGATGGTCTTCCGCTTGCGGGACAGATCGCGGTGCCACCGCAGGAAGTCGCGGTAGGCGCGGAACACCGCCCGAAAATTGTCGCTCCGCCCCTGCACCAGATAGGACAAGGCCGCCAGCAAGTCGAGCGCAGGACGCACGACGGCAACCGTGACCCGCTGCACGGACGAAGAGCACTTGTAGAGCATCGCCAGATTATTGCGGTGGTTGTAGAAGACTTTGGTCGGCGAATCGGTCGTGAGCGTACCGCCGCCGAGGTGGTAGACCCTGCTTTGCGGCACGACCCGCACCCGGTAACCGGCCAGCTGCATGCGCCAGCAGAGGTCGATCTCCTCCATGTGGGCGAAAAAATCGGCGTCGAAGCCGCCCAGCGCATGGAACACATCGGCCCGGCAACAGAATGCGGCGCCGCTGACCCAGAAAACGTCGCGGGCGTCGTCGTACTGGCCCTCGTCGGCCTCGACCTGTTTCAGGATGCGGCCCCGGCAGAACGGATAGCCGAGAAAGTCGATAAATCCGCCCGAAGCGCCTGCATATTCGAATTTCGTGCGGTCCGTCCATGAGATCAGTTTCGGAGAGACGACGGCTACGTCGGGTTCGCGTTCCAGCACGTCGAGGATCGGAGCGAGCCACCCTTCGGGCGTCTCTATGTCGGAATTGAGCAGCAGGTAATAGTCCGCCCGGACCTGCTCCAAAGCCCGGTTATACCCTCCGGCAAACCCGTAATTGGCATCGAGACGCAACACCCCGACGGAGGGGAATTCCGTCGCCAGCACCCTCAGCGAATCGTCCGTCGAGCCGTTGTCGGCGACCACGACCTCCACGCCGGCAGGGGCCGCAGCGACGACACTGGGCAGGAAACGGCGCAGGTGTTCCGCGCCGTTCCAGTTGAGTATGACTATCTTAGCGACCGGCATTTGTACGTTTGTGTTTCCAGCGGCGGTGCGACCACATCCAGAGTTCCGGGTGTTCGCTGATCATCGCTTCCAGCTTCCTAACGTAACGTTCCGTAATTTCGTATTCGGCGACCTGCTCTTCACCGTCGTAAATCGGCTCGAACGACATCTGGTAGCGGCCCCGCCGCAGACGGTCCATCCTGACGAAATAGACCGGCAGTTTGCAGCGCAGCGCCAGCTTCTCCCCGCCGTCGAAAAAAATCGTATCCTGATTGAGGAAGCGGAACCAGTGGCTGTCGGGACGGCGCGGCGGATTCTGGTCGGCGATAAGCCCCATGACGAGGTTTTTACCGTCCACGCCGCATTCCCGGTTGCGCAGGTAGAAGCGCAGCGAATCCTTCATGGCCACGGTCATCGAATTTTCATAGTTGCGCAAACGCTGGTAAAGCCGCTCCATGACCTTGCTGCGCAGGGGATGATACACCGCCACCAACATCTGCGAGCGTTCGTAAAGCCCCCAGTAGGAACAATACTCCCAACAGCCGAAATGGGCCGTCATAGCGATCCAGTCGCGGCCGTGCACGGCCTTGTAATGTTCGTCGAATCCCTTCACCGTCAGCACCGTGCGGGCCTTTTCTTCGCCCATATGGGCCATATTGACCGTATCGACGAATATCTCGGCCAGCGTCCGGTAGAAATTGCGGCGGATGACGGCCAGCTCCCCGACGCTCTTTTCCGGGAACGAATTGCGCAGGTTTTCGTTCACGACCTTCATGCGGTAACGCAGGCAGTAGTAGAGTATGAAAAAGAGCAGGTTCTCGACGACGTAATATTTGAACCAGTACGGCAGCACGGCAAAGAAACGGGCACCGAGCCACAAAGACTCCAGCCATACCTTCTGCGCAAAATTCAGCTCAGCTCGTTTCATCCGGCAAGGCGTTAGGGTTCGACAAAAAGTTTCACGTTATCCACCTTGGTGCGTATCCTCAGCCAGCTGGCCAGCGTCTTCCGGTCGATTGAATCGGCGGGCGCCTTGGGCGTAACGACGCATACGAGGGTCGTATCGAGCGGCGTACCCGCGACATCGAACGTAATGCCCTTCATCAGCGATATGGCCTTGATATTCTCCATCATGACGCCCACTTCGCGCGAAATGTCGTCCACTTCGACGTTCGTAACCCGGTAGCGTTTCAGCTGAGCCGTCATTTCGCCGATGCGCCGGTTCTTCTCCTCCAGCAGTTCGAGGTAGCTCTGCTGCAGCGACGCCACGTTTATCTCGTCCGTCTTGTTGGCCTGACGCACCACCAGTTCGGCCTTCTCCAGTCCGAAGTTGCGCATCTGCGCACGGGCATTCTCGATAATTTCATCGCCGATGGGTTCTCCCACGAGCAGCAGTTCGATTTGCGAGGGGTCTTTGCCGTGCGCATAATGCTTGTTGCACTCGATCACGCGCGTATGCGGAAACTTGAAGACCTGCGCGACGTATTTGTCGGCCACGGCTTCGAACAGCGAGACGCGGACCATATGGAAACCGATGACGACGCTCGGAATGAAAGTCACGAGCGTAATAACCATCATCAGCCGCTTGACGTTGCGTTCGCGCACCTTGTCGATAAAGGCGTTCTTCTCGTACTTCAGGAAACGGACCATGAGGTAAGTCGCCAGCGCAATGAAGACCGAGTTGATGAAAAAGAGGTAAAAGGCCCCGACGAAGAATTTTATCTGCCCCGTCGCCAGACCGAAGCCCGCCGTGCAGAGGGGCGGTATCAGCGCCGTGGCGATCGCCACGCCGGGGATAACGGTCGAGGTGCGGTCCTGCCGCGTCTGCGCCACGATGCCGGCCAGACCGCCGAACAGGGCGATCAGCACGTCGTAGGTCGTCGGCACCGTGCGGGCCAGCAGCTCGCTGCTGTTCGACGAGAGGGGCGACACGAGGAAATAGACCGTCGAGGTGATAATCGCCACGATGAACATCAGCGCATAGTTGCGCAGCGCCTTTTTGAGCAGCTCGAAATCGTTGATGCCCAGCGAAAGGCCGATGCCCATAATAGGACCCATGATCGGCGAAATGAGCATGGCGCCGATAATTACGGCCGCCGAATTGACGTTCAGGCCGAGCGACGCGATCATCGTCGCAAAAATCAGCACCCAAAGGTTCACCCCGCGGAACACCACGCCCTTGCTGATGGCCGCCACGACCTCGTCGCGCTGCGCCTTGTCTTCGTCGAGGCTGAAGCGCCCCCGCAGGAATTCACGCATCTCCCCCACCCAGAGCGAGAAAGAGCGTTTTACATTATGCGTATCGTTCGTATTTTCCATTTCAACATGCACTATCTTTCATTTATTCCTCTTCGTCCGCCGCCGTCTCCCGCTTCGGTTTGGGTTTTCCGGCCAGCACGATAACGAACTCCCCCTTGGGGTCCGTCGTGCGGAAGTGTTCCAGCACCTCGGCGACCGTACCGCGAACGGTCTGTTCGAATTTTTTGGTCAGTTCGCGCGACACCGAAACCCTGCGTTCCGGCCCGAACACCTCGGCAAACTGTTCGAGACACTTCACCACGCGGTAGGGAGACTCGTAGAATATCATCGTGCGCTCCTCCGCGGCAAGCGACTGCAACTGTTTGGCCCGGCCCTTCTTCTGGGGCAGGAAACCCTCGAAACAGAACCGGTCGCACGGAAATCCGCTCTGCACCAGCGCCGGAATCAGCGCCGTGGCTCCGGGCAGGGTCTCGACCTCGATCCCCGCTTCGACGCAGGTCCGCACCAGCAGAAAACCGGGATCGGAGATGCCGGGCGTGCCCGCATCCGACACCAGCGCCGCATTGCGTCCGGCCGCGATCGACTCGGCGACCATCTTCACCGTGGCGTGTTCGTTGAATTTATGATGGGAATAGAGTTTCTTCTCGATGCCGAGATGTTTCAGCAGGAACGAAGTCGTCCGCGTATCCTCGGCGAGTATGAAATCCACGTCGCGCAGGACATTGACCGCACGCAGCGTAATGTCGTCGAGATTGCCGATCGGGGTGGGAACGATATAAAGCTTTGCCATGCAGCTATGCGAATTTACGTTCCAGCAGTTCCATCAGGAATTTGGCCCCGTCGGAATTGGCGTTCCACGCATAATTCTCGGCGATATAAATCATACACTCGTCGAAATCGTCGAAACCGTTGAGCGTTCCGATCGCCGCCTCGTAAGCCGCTGCATCGCCGCCGAACAAGTCGCGGATCATCAGGAACTTGTCGTTGATGCCGATGGCGCGGCGCAGGTCGGTAACGTGTTCGCTGCGACGCAGTTCGGACGCCACGTCGCGCGGCGGCGCGATCGTGTCGGCCAGTGTCTGCACATTGTGGTTGATCACCTCGCCCAATACGGCGCCGGAGGTGTTTTTCGCTTCGAGCGTGATCTCTTCGAAATCAGGCTCGTCGTCATCCCCGGCATTGTCGGGCGCAGTCGTTTCGGCCGCTTTCGGCTGCGGAGCGGCAACCGGAGCGGCAACCGGAGTCCGCGATGCCAAAGCGTCCGGTCCGGGTGCAAAGGTTGTCGCGGAGCCGAGAGAGGTTGTCGCAGAGCCGACGGAAGTTGTCGCGGATGCTGCGGGTTCCGTCACGGGTGCCGTAAATGGAGTTGCAGAAAGGGCGGACCCGGCAGTTGCGTCAGCGGAAACGGAGACTCCGGCGGCGGCAGTTCCGGCCGATACAGAATCGGACGCTGCGGAACCGGATGACGCGGAACCGGTCACCGCCGGTTGTGCGAACGACGCTTCGGCCGCAGGTTTCCCTCCCGCAACAGGTTTTGCGGTAGGCTCAGGGGCCGGAACGGACGCAGGTTTCGGGGCAGGCGCAGGCTTCGGGGCAGGCGCCGCAGGCTCCGTATTATATAGCGACATGATGACGCGCTGTTTATGGCGGTGACGGACAGTCTCCTCTTCCAGTTCGAACAGTGTCGGAGCTATGGGTTGAGTTCCCGGCGCGGAATGCGCTTCGGCTTTGGCAGGAGCTTCCTGCGCCGAAGTCTGTTCCGCATCGACGGACGGCGCAGGTGAGACGGCTGATGCGGCGGCAGGCTCTGCAACCGACTCGGAATGTGCCCCGACGACGGACTCGGCAGCGGATTCTGAGACGGACTCCGCAACGGATTCGGAAAGCGACTCTGCGAAAGATTCGGTCGCGGATTCGACGACGGGTTCAGCAATGAATTCGGGCTTTTCGGACGCTTCCTCCGGTTCTCGGACAGTTTCCGCCAGCGGCACTGACTGCTCGGCGGCAGGTTCCGCGGCATTTCCGGCAACGGGTTCGGACGGAGTCGTCTCCTCAATGGAAAACTCGGATTCAGGCTCAGAAGCGACCGGTCCGGATTCGGTCACGGGTTCAGCGGCAGAGATTTCCGGTTCTGAAATCGGGTTCGTCCCGCCGTCGGAATCGGACTGCGCAACAAATGCTTCGGCAGAATCGGCAACAACTTCAGGTTCGCCCGCCGGCTCTTCGGCAGGTTCGGAATGTCGTGCGAAATTTACGCCCGGTTCGACGGTCTGTTCGGACCCGAACTCAGGCTTCGATTCCGGCACCGTCTCCGGTTCCGGCTCGGAAACGGATTCCGACTCGGAGACCGCGCCAGCTTCGGCGACTGACTCCGACTCAAAGGCCGTCCCCACCTCGGCAAAAGATTCGGACTCAAAATCCGCACCCGCTTCGCCAACAGCGTCCCGTTTGGCGGCAGCATCCGGTTCGAAGGCTGAAACCGGTCCGGCCTGTGCCTCAACCGCGAACGGGTCGAGCGGAAGTATTTCGCCGAGGTCGATGCTGACCGGAATTTCGGTCGGAGCAGGCTCCGCCGCAGCCTCTTCCGCCGCATCTTCGCGGACAGCCGCAAAGTCCGCATCCGCGCCGAAACGCACGGCATCGTATAACTTCCGCAGTTTTTCGAGTACCAGATCCCGTTCGAGGGCCGCGGTCTCCTGCCGGGTGTTCCAACTGTCTATGATTTCAGAGAGCTTCTGCAATTCGCTCCGCACGTATTTCAAATCCATGATCCGTACACTTTTTGCCCTCAAAGATAGGAAAAATTTACGAACTGCCCAGCGGAATCGCCCATATAATATCGCAGCCCCTCCCCACTGCCGCCGGGAAACGGAAAAGGGGACGGCATACGCATCGTCCCCCCTATTCCGTCTGCGGAAAACATGTCACTTCCCGAAGATATGTTTCGCATAATTATATCCGCAGGCGTCGTAAATCTTCGCCAGCCGGCGTACGCGGCGCAGGTAGTCGCCGTAATCCTTCCGGTCGAGACTCCACCCCACTTCGGCCAGCGCGCTCAGGCGCGGCAGGAGCATGTATTCGGCATGGGGCCACGTAGCGATGTACTCGGTCCAGAGGTTGGCCTGCACGCCCAGTATACAGCGCTGTTCGTCAGCCGTCAGCATCTCGTAAGGATCGAGCGAATAGACCTTCTCCACAGGCAGATAACCGCCGATGGCGAGCGGTTCTCCGGCCGTATCGCGCGTCTGGTAATAGTCCAGATAGCAGTGCGTCGTCGGAGCCATGATGACGTGGTTGCCCATCTTCGCAGCCTTGATGCCGCCTTCGGCGCCCCGCCACGACATGATCGTAGCCGTCGGCGTCACGTCGCCCTCAAGAATCTCGTCCCAGCCGATCAGCCTGCGTCCGTGGGCGTTGAGGAATTTCTCGACGCGGGCCGTGGCATAGTTCTGCAACCGGCGCGGCCGCTTCAGCCGCTCGGCCTTCATGCGCGCTTTGCAATGCGGGCATTTCTTCCACATCACCGTCGGGCACTCGTCGCCGCCGATATGGATATACTCCGAGGGAAACAGCTCCAACACCTCTTCGAGCACGCCCTCGATGAATTCGAACGTCGTCTCCTTGCCGATGCAGAAAACCCGGTCGTCGATGTCCCACGTCTGGCGCACTTCGTACTGCTCGCCCGTACAGCCCAGCCACGGATAGGAGGCCAGCGCCCCGACGGCATGCCCCGGAAATTCGATTTCGGGAATCACCGTGATGAAACGCTCCGCAGCGTAATTCACCACGTCGCGGATCTCATCCTGCGTATAGTAACCGCCGTAAGGCGTTTCGTCGAATTTGCAGTTCTCGTCGTACGTGCCGCCCGGATCACGGCCGATCAGCGTACGGCTGCGTACGGAACCTATTTCGGTGAGTTTCGGATATTTCCTGATTTCGATGCGCCACCCCTGATCGTCGGTCAGATGCCAGTGGAAGACGTTGAGTTTGTGCAGGGCCATGATGTCGAGCGCCTCCTTCACCTCATCGACCGTGAAGAAGTGACGGCCGACATCGAGCATCATGCCCCGGTAGCCCAGACACGGTTTGTCCTCGATCGTGACGACGGGCAGTTCGACGGCCCGCACGTCGTCGGCTTCGTACGCTGCCGTCGGAAGCAGCTGGCGCAGCGTCTGCACGGCATAGAACGCCCCCTGCGCTCCTCCGGCGACGATGTCGATCCGGCAGGGAGTTACGAAAAGGCGGTAGGCCTCCGCAGGCATCGTCTCGTCGCGGGTGACGTTCACCGCATGGTCCGCGGCCTTGTCGGCATGCCTTACCCGCGGGCCGCGGCCGAACAGCGGCATCAGCACCTCGTTCAGCGCGGCAGTCACGCCGGCCAGACGCTCGTCGTCGAACAGCAGGACCACCTCGGCGTCGGAGGTCAGGCGGAAGGTGCCCTGCCCCTCCACGATATGCTCCGGGAGCGGCACGACGGCCACTTCGCCGTCGGTCGGAATCACCCTGCCGCAACTGCAACAGCCGCACAATACGGCGAACAATGCCAAAACAGGTAAAAGTCTCTTCATATCGGATCGTTTTCGTGGGTTTCGGTGCAACTTACCCGGTAAATATAACGAAAAAACGGATTTCGCCAAAGCACCGCGTCATTTATTCGCAGGCCGAAGCTCCCAGCAGTCCTACGTGGTCGATATTCGAACAGCAGATATGCAGTCCCTCGACGGTCTTGGCATAGGGGAACCGTTTCAGCTGTTCGTACATCGCTTCACGGAAAAAGCCGAACGCATGAGCGATGCTGCCGCCGAAGACGATCGCTTCGGGGTCGTACGTATAGAGCACCAGCATCACCAGCTGGCCGACATGCCCCCCGAACTCGCGCCAAAGCGCCAACGCTTCGGGATCGCCCGCCGCGGCGCGCTCGTAAGCCTCCTTTCCCGTCGTGCCGCGGCCCACGAAGAAGCGGCTGCTGCAATAGTATTCGTAATCCCGGTCCAGATACGGGATGCTTCCGATCTCCCCCGCCCCGGTGTCCCGGCCGCAATAGAGCTTCCCGCCGATCACGACGCCCGCGCCGACGCCCGTGCCGAGCGCCACGCACACCACGTCGCTGAACGCGCTCGCCTCGCCGAAGCGGCAGACGCCCAGCGCAAAACAGTTGCAGTCGTTGTTGACATGCACCGGCACGCTGAAACGCTTTTCGAGCAGGTCCTTGAGGTAAACCTCGCGCCACGAAGGGATGCCCACCACATTATATACGATTCCCCGCGCGGCGTCCACCACCGACGGCACGCCGATACCGATCCGCGAAACCTCAGGTTGCATAAGCTCCCCGATAAGCGATGCGATATGATCCACCACCTCCCCTTCGGGACGGTCGGCTTTGCAGGGTTCGGAAAGCAGCCGCACGATATGTCCGTCTTTCACAAGGCCGGCGCGCACGTTCGTGCCGCCCAAATCCACGCCTATTCTCATCTCTTGTCTGTTAATTGCTGTTCTTGACTTTGCTGATCCTGCCGTCGCGGAACTCCACGTGATCGACGATCCGTCCGTCGCGCTCGTGAATCCACGTCTCGAAGCCCCGCTCGCCCTCGGTCAACACCAGCAGACGCACGCCGGGGCGCAGGTTGTTGTAGGTCGTATCGTCGCCCGAAAAACGTCCGTATCCGAGCGCTATACCCTTCTCGGCAACGACGTAGTCGATGTCGTGGTCATGCCCCACGAACACCCCCGTCACGTCGCCGCTCTCGACCATCGCCGCGAACATGCCGGGATTCAGTTCGCCCGGACACTCGTCCTCGGCGGCGCGGCCGATATGCGTATTGCCGGGATTGCGCCACGCCGCGACGTATTCGGGCAGGGCGATATGGAAAAAGGCCAGCGCCGGCAGCGGTTTCCCGCCGTTGGCCGCGGTATAGGCGGCGCTCCGGTCGCGGTACCAGCGTATCTGGTCCTGCGTGAACCAGCCGTAGCCGTCGATGCCTTCGACAGTCGAATAGTCGTGCGAATCGAGGCAGTAAAGCAACGCCGCAGGCGATTTCTTCCCGGCGATCTCCAGCACCACGTCGGCCAGTTCGCCGTCGGCGTTCAGCGTGTTGAGCGTCCCGGCATACGAAGTGACGATGCGGCCGATTCCGGCGCGCGGAATATCCTGTTCGGCGTCGTGGTTGCCCAGCACCACGCAGAACGGCAGGTTACGCTCCGCAACGGGCGCCAGCACGCGCTTCCACCCTTCGGCGGCGGGTTTCCCCGTCACCACGTCGCCCGTGAAGACGACCAGATCGGGCCGCTCCGCATCGAGGATATAACGCATCTGAGCGATCGTCTTCTCCGCCTGCGCCTGCCGGTAGGGATTCCCCAGATCGAGGTGCACGTCGGTGAACTGCGCGATCTTGAATTTCCCCTCCCCGTTGAATTCCAGAGCGGGCCTCTGCGCCTGCGCCGAGCACCACAAGGCGACAGCGCACATAAGTGTCGTTATCTTTTTCATAAGCAGGTTGGGTTGCTCAGTTCAGTTTCACGCTGCCGCTCTTCTCCACGCGGACCGTACGGCTCCGACCGTCGCCCCACGTCACCGTCAGGTCGAAGGGCACGTTGGTCTCAACGCTCACGGAGGGCGTCTCGCCGGCCGAAGCGCGCCGTTTGACCTTCAGCCCCACGACGCCGTCCGGCCCGTAGGGATAGCGTTCGATGCCGTGGGCCTCGGTATGGTCGATGTCCCACACGATGCGGCCTTCGGAGTAATCCGACTTCACGCCGAGGATATACTCGATGAAGACGGCGATGGGCGGAAGTCCGGTCCAGCCCACGAAGTCCTTGCGTGCCATGAATCCGGGTTCGATCTTCTCCGGGGCGTAGTACTCCCAGAAGGTGCCGGTATTCTTCCACACCTCGAAGACTGCGGCGTAATGGTTCGCGGCAATCTCCCGCGCAAGGTCGTGATAACCCTTGCGATAAAGGCCGTCGATGGTCATGTAATTCGTACCGGGCCACACGCCGCCCTGCCAGTAGCGGCCCAGCGGATTGTATTTCGGATGGTCGGCCGAGAGCGACGGCACGCGGTGCGGACGGTCGAACTCGGTCGTATCGCTCAGATGCGCCACCATGCGGTCGAGCCGCTCCCGATCCAGCGCATCGGCCTGCAAAGCCCAGAATGCGCCGATTCCCTTGGTCGTGCAGAGCGTTCCGTCGCCGTAGCGGTCGTACAGGAAAGCCGTCCGCTCGTCCCAGAGATGTTCGTTCACATAGGCGCGCAGCCGCTTCATCTCGTCCTCCATATCCTCGATCTCCTGCCAGCGCTCGATATAAAAACCGATGTTCAGCAGCGACTCGTCTACCAGCATCTGCTGCAGGTTGGTGTCGAGCCAGACCATATGTCCGTGCGAAAAGATCGGGTTGTATTCGGGCTTCACGCGGGGCATGTTGTCCATGCCCGTTCCCCAGCCGCTCGACCAGTAGGTGCCGTCGGGCCACGTGCGGTTGAGCCGCCACCATTTGGCGTAGGCGCACAGCGCGGGGAAGACCTTGTGCAGGCGGTCGATGTCGCCGAACTGGCGGTAGTACATCAGCTCGACCCACGGCAGCAGGTTCGGGCCGGTCGAAGTCGGATCGTAACGCTCGAAACAGTCGGAACCGTCGGCCCGGATTTCGCGGCAGATGAAGCCGTCGGGATGCTGCTTCGCATAGAAATTGTCCAGCGAACGCTGGAACGGGAAGAAGCGGTAGCCGTAGCGGGCGAACATCATCATGAACGAGGCGTCCCACATGAAGATATTGCCGTTGTAGGCGATATCCAGATACGGCGAGACGAATCCCGATCCCTCCTGCGGCTGGCGGATGTTGCCCACGGCGATCCGCCAAGCATGCCAGTACATCTCGATCTCTTTGTCGTGCCCCTCCCACACGGGTGCGGGCAGGATCTTGCGGGCCTCGGCGAACGAACGGGGCTTGATGGTTTCGGGCTTGGCGGTCCGGAATTCGTTTTCGGCCACGAAGACCTCCTTTACATAGGTATTCTTGTAAGGCAGCTCGTAAGGCCCCGATTTAAGGCCCTGCGCTCCGGCCGCTCCCGCTGCGAAGACCAGCGGCAGAAGCGCCGCGATATGTTTGCGTAGCGTCATAATATGCGGTTTATTTTATCAGCGATTTGATCCTGCGGGCGATCTCCGTATTCATATACGTACCGCAGAACTTGTCGGCTCCGGGACCGTATGCGAATACGGGAAGCATCGCGGGGGTATGGTCGTCGGAGACATAGACGCCCATCACGCGGCCCGTCCGCTCGTCGCCGTCCACCAGCACCAGCCCGCCCGTCTCGTGGTCGGCGGTGACCACGACGAGCGTCTCGCCGTTTCGGTCGGCGAATTTCAGCGCTTCGGCCACGGCGAGGTCGAAGCTCAGCATCTCGATAATCGAGCCGGGCAGGCAGCGCGAATGGCCGGCATAGTCGATCTTGGCGCCCTCGACCATCAGGAAGAAACCTTTGCCGCCCCGCTCCTGCAGTTTGGCGATCGAAGCCTTCGTGGCGTCGGCCAGCAAGGTGAGGTTGGCCTGCTCGGCGGCATCGTCCATCGTCTCGTCGATGCAGATCACCTTGCCTTTCCGGGCGTTGATCTCGTCGACCGAACGCACGAAGTCATACTGTTTTTCCAGCTCGGAGATCAGGTCCACGCCGTCGCTGCGGCGGGTGAATTCGCGGATGCCGCTGCCGCAAAGCAGATCCACGCGGCCGTCCATCAGGCAGCGGGTCAGCTCGTCGGCGTTGTCGCGTTCGACCGAATGTCCGTAGAAGGCCGTCGGCGTGGCGTCGGCGACATTGCCGAGCGTCAGCACGCCCACCGGCATCCCCCTGTCATGGAAAAAGTCGCTCAGCGAAGGATACGGCTCGCCTTCGGAACTCATCGAAATATGGCGGTTATCGTGACGTTCGCCCGTCGCCAGCGCACTGCCGCCCGCGGCCGAGTCGGTCGTGAAGGCATCCAGCGCATTGTTCTGCTGCAGGCCCATATACTTCATCTGCAGCGTCGTAAGGCCCTTGTTGGCATAAAACGCTGCCACGATCTGCGAAAGGCCCATGCCGTCGCCGATCAGGTAGATCACGTTTTTGACTTTTCCCTTGCCGCCGTCGTTTCGATAGGTCGGCGTGTAGACGTCGACACCCTCGGTGAGCTGCAGTTTATCGTTCTGAAATCCCCTGAAATCGCGCGTAGTCTTGTCCAGACGCTTCGTGCCGGTCACGCCACCGACGGCCGTACGGCGCTGGCCGATCTGGAAATTCTTGTTGCCGAAATCGTCGAAGAATCCGGCGCAGACCTCCGGACGGTCGGTGTTGATGTAGTCGATCCCCATGTCGTAAAACGTATAGTAAACCGTCGTTCCCTCAGGAGCGCCCCAGAAGCGCACGGGCTTGCCCCAGCCGTGGGCGCGGTCGATGATCTTTTCCAGCTTCACACGCTCGGCGGGAATGATCGAACCTTTGCCGTTCCACTGCGAATAGGTCCTGAAGTTTACGCTTACGAGGGCGATGCGCTCCAGCTGGTCCGGGGTGTAATCGGTCTCCCAATTACCGTCGAAACGGACATAGGCGGGATATTTGCCGAAATCCTCAGGCGCGGGAACCCGTCCCGTAACGGCGATACGCACGGCTTCGGGATTCACGGCCGGGTCGAAGACTTCGGGATAACGGCCCAGCAGCGCCGTAACGGCCTGCAGCGTCGGTTCGGTCGCCGATTTGAGTTCGACCATCAGTTGCAGACGTTCGTCCGAATCTTTCCATGCGCGGCCGCCGTTGCGCCCAAAAAGCGTCACGATCGGCTCGACGTAGAGCGACTCGAAAGTCATGTCGGGCGAAAGGTCCTCGACATCGTGCCCCACGAGCAGCCGGCCGTCGTGCAGGAACACGTCGGCTTCGATCGAGTAGACCCCCTGCGCATAAGCCTGCCAGAAGGGAGCGCGGCGGCAATAGTCGTTATGCGAATGGATCAGCATGGGGCGTTCGGCCGCAGCCGTTACGCAGAAGCACAATGCCGCAGCCAGCAGCCAGCTTTTCAGTATCTTTTTCATCGTAGGAGTCATTTAGCGATTTTGACAACGGCCATCACCGGAGCGTGGTCGGAAACATAGCCGCCGTCGAAGGTGTCGGGCAGCACTTCATAGCGGAGGGCTTCGATGTCGCCGCTCACGAAGATATAATCCAGCAGGGGACGCTCGGCTTCGGGAATCTGTCCGAAATCGGAGAAGCTCCAGTCGGTTCCCGACCGCTGCTGCGCGATCGCCTTCGCGTCGCGCAGCACGCCGTCCTTCTGCACATGGGCCACCACCGACGATCCGGGTTCCGAGTTGAAGTCGCCCGTCAGGATCACGGGACGTCCTCCGCTCAGGGTTTCGATGCGTTTCATCAGCAAGCTCACGCCCTCGTCGCGCGCCACCTGCCCGACATGGTCGAGATGGGTGTCGATGAAGAAGAGTTCCCGGCCGTCCCTGTCGCGCAGCACGACCCATGTGGCGATTCGCTCGCAGGCGCCGTCCCATCCCAGCGACCCCACCACTTCGGGGGTCTCGCTCAGCCAGAACGTTCCCGAATCGAGCAGCGTGAAGCGGTCCTTCCTGAAGAACACGGCGCAGTATTCGCCCGACTCGGCGCCGTCCAGCCGTCCGACGCCCACTCCTTGATACCCGGTCAGCAGACCGCTCAGGTCATTGAACTGGTTGGAAAGCAGCTCCTGCGTGCCCAGCACGTCGATCTCCTGCGCCTTAATCACCCCGGCGATCCGTTCGCGGCGGAAACGCCAGTTGTTCTGCCCGTCTTCGGGATTGTCGTAACGCATGTTGAAGGTCATCACGCTGAGCGAAGTCGCCGAGCCGCAGGCGGTGAACGCAACCGCCGCAAGAAGATAGATCAATCGTTTCATTGTCCCCTATTTTTTATGTTAAATACAATATTTCCGTCAATTCGTCAGCCGCAGATTCGCTTCGGGAATCGCTTCGAAGCCCTCCGCTCCGGGCGCTTTCCAGCCCCACGAGAGATCCTGCCCCTCGTAATCCTCGAAATAGAGCAGCGTATAGGGATGCAGTCCCGCTTCGAGCGCCACGCGCCCGGTCGCCATGACCGAAGCGTGGGACCCGTCGTTGTCCACCACCCTACGGTCGCCGATCATCAGCACGCTGCCGTCGTCGCTCTTGGTCATGAACTCCCAAACGCCCCGCTCCGGAATGAGGATCAATCCCGTAAAGACATAGGCGAAGTGGTCCTCCTGCGGAGCTTGGGCGATCGAGGGCGCAGGCATCGTGCCGGACGACACGTATTTTCCCTTCCGAATATCGTTCACACACGAGAAAACGCCTTCGTAATAGCTGTAAGCGACGCCGGGACGCGTGGCGGTCTCTGCGGGCATACCCCGGCGGAACACCGCTTTCTCGGCTTCGAGCGTCAGCGTACGACTAGGCGCAGCGCCGGGTTTGAATCCTTTGGCCTTGAGCGTCAGCGAACGGTCCACCGGCACCGGAGCGGCATAGAGCGCCGACGTTTCGGTGGGTTCCGAGCCGTCGAGCGTATAGCGGATTTCCGCTCCGGAGGTCGTCGTCGCCAGAGCGACGGCGAGCGGCTCGGTGAACAGGCTCACGTTCTGCGTGGTATAGGGAATCGAAACCACCTCGCCGCGGGTCAGCGAATGGGGCGCGGCCGCATCGTCCGTCCCGCGTTCGTAATCGGGGCGCGGCCGGAGCGCAAAGTGCAGCTCGCCGCCCTGCATCAGTTCGTCGTAGGTGATGTAATTCCGGTCGATCGGCTTCCCGTCGAGCGTCACCGAAGCGATATAGACGCTGCGACGCGGATTGTCGGCCGTAACGGTCAGCGTACGGCCGTTGGCCAGCCGCACGACGGCTTTCGGGAACTGGGGCGCGGTCAGCGCGAATTCGTTCGAGCCGGGACATACGGGATAGAAACCCAGACTGGAGAAGACGTACCACGCTGACATCTGGCCGCAGTCCTCGTTGCCGATGATGCCTTCGGGCGTCGGGGCGTACATCTCGTGCAGCAGGCGGCGCGTCAGCTCCTGCGTCTTCCACGGCTGTCCCACATAATTATAAAGGTAAGCCATATGGTGGCTCGGCTCGTTGCCGTGGGCGTACTGCCCCATCAGGCCCGTCACGTCGCTCACGTCGAGCTGCATTTCATCCGATTCGAGCGTGAAGAGCCGGTCCATTTCGCGGATGAACGCTTCGCGGCTGCCGAAGAGCTGGATCAGGCCGTTCACGTCGTGCGGCACGAAGAAGCGGTAGTGCCACGGCGTGGCCTCGGTATAGTCGCGGCCCGTGGCGAACTCTTCGAACGGCGCGGACCAGTTGCCGTCGGACTGACGGCCGCGGAAAAAGCAGGTCGAGCCGTCGAAAACATTTACATAGTTGAGCGCCCGCCGCGCATATTCCCCGAACACGTCGTCGCGGCCCATGGCCTGCGCCATGCGGGCGATCGCCCAGTCGTCGTAGGCGTATTCCAGCGTACAGGAGACCGATTCGCGCTTGATATTGGAGGGAATATACCCCTGCGCCGTATAATAATCCGAACCTTTCTTATTGATGTTCGACGAACGGATCATCGCCTCCAGCGCCTTGTCGGCGTCATAGCCGCGAATCCCCTTCAGATAGGCGTCGGCGATGACCGACACGGCGTGGTAGCCGATCATCGTGCCCGTCTCGCCCGAAGCCAGCGGCCAGATCGGGAGTTCGCCCGTTGAATCGTACATGTCGAGCATGCTGCGGATCATGTCGTTCACCAGCGCGGTATCGACCAGCGTCTGGAGCGGATTCCACGCCCGGAAAGTATCCCACAGCGAGAACGTCGAGTAGTAGGACTCCCCTTCGGGCATCCGCGCGACGGTCTGGTCGTGGCGGCGGTACTCGCCGTTCACGTCGCTCATCAGGTTGGGCGTCAGTTTCGTATGGTACTGCGCCGTATAGAAGTTGGTCATCTCGTCGCACGAGCCGCCTTCGACGACGATGTCGCCCAGCGCTTTGCGCCACTGCCCGACGGCGCGGGCATGCACGGCGTCGAAATCCAGTTCGGGAACCTCCGCAAGCGAATTCATACGGGCGTTTTCGACGCTGACGGACGACAATCCCACGGCGATCGTGAGCGTCCGCACGTCGGGCGCGAAGGTCAGCACGGCCTGCTTGTCCCCCAACAGCTGCACGTCGGCGAACGGCTCCGAGAAGCGGGCCGCGAAGAATACATACTGATCGGGCACCCACCCCTGCGTGCGGCGCATGCCGGCCAGCTCGCCGGGAGCCGTCCGGCGGAGTTCGCACAGGTCGATCTTCTCCTCGGTGACCGTATGCAGCAGATCGACGATCACCTGCCGGGGACCTTTGCCCGTAAAAGTATAGCGGTGTACGCCCGTACGGGGTGCGGCGGTCAGTTCAACCCCGATATTCACGTCGGGCAGCGTCACGGCGTAGTAGCCGCACGAAGCCCGCTCGTCGTCATGCGAAAAGAAATAGGGCTGCAAAACGCACTCGCCGTCGTGGATCACGATTTCGCGCGTGGTCGGATGGAACAGGATATCCGCAAGGTCGGCGCATCCCGTACCGCTCAGGTGCGTATGCGAAAAGCCGTCGATCGTCGTGTCGCTGTAATGGTAGCCGGCGCAGGCGTCCCAGTTGCCGGCGCGGGTGTCGGGACTCAGCTGCACCATGCCGAAAGGCGTGGTGGCACCCGGATAGGTATGACCGTGGAATCCGGTGCCGATGAACGGGTTCACATAATCGACGGGATCGGCAGACCGCGGCGAACAGCCAAGGGCCGCGAGGGCCAGCAGCAGAAGGGTAAGTTTTTTGGTCATAACAGTAGTCGGTAGTGCGAACCGTCCGGAAAATACAAATCAAAGGTACGGATTCCGGAGCGATATTGCAACTCCGCGCCCTTCTCTCTTCGTCTGTCCGAAGCCGGTCGCAATTTAGGTCATACAAATATAGAGAAGCGATTGCGCCCTGCCGTGGCTATTTGCGCTTTTACTTCCTCAAATTGCGCAGAACCGTCATTTCCCGCCCGGCGCTCCCGAAATGCCCCGATCCGCCGCCGAAAAATCGCAGAAACCGCCCGGATTTCCGAAAAAAAAGCTACCTTTACCGTCGAACGGACACTACCCGAACGATGGCACGCGTAATTTTCCTGACCGACTTTTCCGAAGCGTACGCACGAGAACTGCTCCTCGGCATGGCGCGCTATGCGCACGACACGGCGCAGGCGTGGAGCCTGTGCCGCCTGCCGCTCTCGATACGCGACAAATTCGGCATCGAAGCCGTCGTGGAGTGGGCCGTACGCATGAAGGCCGACGCCGTGATCGGCCAGTTCTACAACACCGACAACGTCGAACTGTTCCGCAAAAACGGGATCATAGCCATCGCGCAGGACTTCAAGAAACGCTTCACCACCATCCCCAACATCACCGGACCGCACTATTCGGCGGGCAGGATGGCCGCCGAGTACTTTCTGCAAAAGGGCTTCCGCAACTTCGCCTTCTACGGCACGCGGGGCATCGACTTCTCGGACGAACGCTGTCAGGGCTTCCGCGAGACGATCGAGGCGGCGAATCCCGAATTCACCTTTTCGTCGCTGCGCAGCAGCGCCCAGAACGATTTGTGGTACTACGACTCGACGCAGCTCATCACGTGGCTGCAGTCGCTGCCCAAGCCGGTGGCGATCATGGCGTGCGACGACAACCAAGCATATCATATCACCGAGGCGTGCCTGCAGATCGAGGGGGGGGGAAATTCCCGCATCCCGAACGACATCGCCATTCTGGGCGTGGACAACGACGAGACGATCTGCAAGCTCTCCACCCCCAACCTTTCGTCGCTCAATCAGGGCGTCGAGCAGGGCGGCTACGACGTGGCGCGCCTGATCGACCGGCTGATCCGCAACCCCGAAGCAGAGTGGGAGGACGTCATGGTGATGCCGACCCACATCGTCACGCGGCAATCGACCGACATTTACGCCAACAACGACCCGCACATCGCCGAGGTATTGCGCTACATCCATGAGAACATCAGCCAGAAAATCACGGTCAACGAACTCGTGAAGCTGGTCCCCCTGTCGCGCCGCCTGCTCGAAACCCGTTTCAAGAAGAGCATGGGCACCTCCATCTACGACTATATCATACAGGTCCGCATCGAAAAGATGATGCAGTTGCTCTGCGAAGGCCAGAGCGTCTCCGAAGCGGCCGCCGAACTGGGGTTCTCCGACATCAAGAACGTCTCGCGCACTTTCCGCCAGCTCAAGGGCATCACCCCCTCGGAATACCGCGAACAGTTCGCGCCCAAAAGACGGTGATCCGCCCGGCGGGCCGTTCCCAATATCCGGGCGCCCGAATTCCCAATACCTCCCCTCCTGTCTTTTCCGCCGGTTTCATTAATTATACGGCCAACTGTCATACACGACAATCAATCCGCAATCCATGCACAAAAAAAGCAGCGACCCCTCAAAGGCCGCCGCTTAGTCCCGTTCGACCGTCCTGCGGTCAGAGCGTCACACCGCCCCGCAGGCGGATATCCTCGCACGACGATCCCACGAAGATGTTGAAGTCGCCCGGCTCGGTCACGAACCCGTGCGAGAAGATGTCGTAGAAGCGGAAGGCTTCGTCGGTCAGCGTCACTTCGACGCGCTTTTGTTCGCCTTTCTTCAGGAAGATTTTCTCATAACCTTTCAACTCCTTGGCAGGACGCGGCACGCTGGCTTCGACGTCGCCCACATAGACCTGCGCCACCTCGGCGGCGTCCATACCGCCCGTGTTCCTCACGGCGAACGACACGACTACCCCGCCGTCGCGCTTCTCGACCTTCAGGTCCGAATACTCGAACGTCGAATAGCTCAGTCCGTAGCCGAAAGGATAGAGCGGCTTCACCCCGCTGCGCTCGTAACCGCGGTAGCCGACGAACACGCCTTCATTATAAGTAACGCGCTTCTGCAGGGTGTTCTTGCGGTGGGTGCGCGCCACATTCTCGTAATAGCTGCCCAGCGTCGGATTGTCCTCGGCGCGGCGCTCGACGGAGATCGGCAGGCGGCCGCTGGGCGAGATCCTGTCTCTTATACACATCTCCGAGCCCACGAGACTCCTGAGCATCTCGT
>ENA-OZGA01000309-OZGA01000309.1-human-gut-metagenome-genome-assembly--contig:-NODE-309-length-24548-cov-7.646103_pt1 | contig 24548 bp, 19 predicted proteins | sample MGYA00245112_ERZ653649 | MGnify/ENA primary metagenome ERZ653649 (study PRJEB26926, sample SAMN06165071) | human gut metagenome | biome: ENVO:00009003; feature: ENVO:2100002; material: ENVO:00002003...
CTGATATTCATGAGGAAACTGCTTTTATTGCTTGGTCTCTGCGCGATGCAGACGCCGCAGGCCCAAGACCTGCACAAGAACGTCGCCTATGCGGACAATCATGTCCGCTTCACGGTCATCTCGGACGGGGCCGTGCGCATGGAATACGCCCCCGACGGACAATTCGTCGACACGAAGTCGTTCGTGGCCGTCCAGCGAGCATATCCCGCCGCGGACTACCGCGTGAAGCGGGGCGCGTGGATCGAAATCGCCACGCCGAAGATGGTCCTGCGCTACAGGAAGAATTCCGGTCCTTTCACGGCCTCGAACCTCTCGGTGTGCTCCCCGAAGGGAGCCGCCGTGCCCTTCGTCTGGAAACCGGGCATGCAGCAGAAAGGCAACCTCAAAGGAACCTACCGCACGCTGGACGGATACGACGGCGACACCTACGTCTACGACGAGCGTCGTCCGAAAATGCCCATCGAGGACGGACTGCTGGCCACCGACGGCTGGACGCTCATCGACGATTCGGACAACTTCCTCTTCGACGGCGACAAGGAGTGGGAATGGGTCGAAAAGCGCCCCGACGACGGCGCTCAGGACTGGTATTTCCTCGCCTACGGACACGACTACAAAGCCGCCCTGCGCGACTTCACGCTCTTTGCAGGCAAGATGCCCCTGCCGCCGCGCTACGCCTTCGGGTATTGGTGGAGCCGCTATTGGGCCTATTCGGACAAGGAGCTGCGCACGCTGGTGAAGAATTTCCGCGCCTACGACATCCCGCTCGACGTGCTGGTGATCGACATGGACTGGCACTACACCGACGGCGACCGCGGAGGATGGACCGGCTGGTCGTGGAACCGCACGCTCTTTCCCGATCCGGCGAAGTTCCTCCGGTGGCTCGACGGGGAGGGCATCCGCTCGACCTTCAACCTCCATCCGGCCGACGGCGTGCGATGCGGTGAGGACAGCTATGCCGACGTAGCCCGCGACATGGGCATCGACCCCGCGTCGAAACAGACCGTACCCTGGGTATCGTCCGACAAGAAATTCATCCGCAGCATCTTCCGCCGCATCCTGACGCCTATGGAGCGTGACGGGGTGGATTTCTGGTGGCTCGACTGGCAGCAGCAGCCCACCGACCCCGCCGTCGAGGGGCTGAGCAACACATGGTGGCTCAACTACGTATTTTTCAGCGACATGGAGAAGAACCGCGATGTGCGCCCGATGCTCTACCACCGCTGGGGCGGGCTGGGCAACCACCGCTATCAGATCGGATTTTCGGGCGACGCCTCCATCACGTGGGCTTCGCTCGACTTCCAGCCCTACTTCAACTCCACTGCCTCGAACGTCCTCTACGGATATTGGAGCCACGACATCGGAGGACACCACATGGCCGACCGCATCGACCCCGAACTTTACATCCGCTGGATGCAATTCGGCGCCCTGAGCCCCGTCATGCGCACCCACTCGGCCAAGAGCGCCGGACTGAAAAAGGAGGTCTGGAACTTCGCCCCGGAGCATGCCGACATCCTGCGCAGCACCATCCGCCAGCGTTATGCGCTCGCACCCTATATCTACACCATGGCCCGCAAGGCCTACGACGAGGGGATTTCGCTCTGCCGGCCGATGTACTACGAGTGGCCCGAGGCCTCGGAAGCCTATGCCTTCCGCAACCAGTACCTCTTCGGCGACGACATCCTCGTAGCGCCGGTCACCGCGCCGGGGAAGGAGGGCTATGCGACCGTGAAGGTCTGGCTCCCCGAGGGGAAATGGTATGAGTGGCAGACCGGAACGATGCTCGACGGAGGACGTACCGTCGAGCGGACTTTCGCGCTGGACGAATATCCGGTTTACGTACGTGCGGGCGCCATCCTGCCCATGTACGGCGACACGGTGAAGAATCTCAATGCGAACGACGAAGAGATCCTGCTGACCCTCTTTCCGGGCGGCAGCGGCGAATTCTCGCTCTACGAGGACAACGGAGACGACAAGCGCTACGCCGCGGAATTCGCGCGCACGCACCTGAAATCCGTGCGCAACGGCAACCTGCTGACCGTCACGGTCGGCAAGCGGACCGGAGCCTACTGCGGCATGCCCGCCGAGCGGAAGTTCTCGGTAAAGGTGCTCGCATCGGCGGCCCCCGCGTCGGTAACCGTAGACGGCGCAAAAGCAGACTGGACTTACCTCGGAGAGGAGTTCGCGCTCGTCGTAGAGATTCCCCGTACGGACTGCGCGGCGGAGAAGGTCGTGTGCATCCGATACGAGGATGCGGAGGTAGATTTCAACGGCGTGCCCGCAGCGGCACGCCGCATGGCGCGCGCCATGGAGGAATTCAAATACCATGCGGCCCGCAAACCCTGGGAACAGTCGTGGCGTTACACCTACACCGACGAGTTCGGACCCATGGGCTCGATTGCCGAAGCCGTGGAGTACGCACCCGAACGAATCCCGCAGCTAATCGGAGAGTTCCGAAAGGCATACGACGACCTGCCCGGAGTGCTCCGAAGGCAGGGACTATCACAAGAAGAGAGCGAGTGGTTCCTTAACCAAATTGCCTATAACCGATGAAACGTCTGAGAAACATCCTCCCCGTCGCACTCCTCTGCATACTCGCCCTTTCGTGCCGCAACACGGCGTCCGACACCGACCGCCGCATCGAACGGCTGCTCGACGGAATGACGCTGCAGGAAAAGGTCGGGCAGATGGCCCAGCTGACCATCGAACCCTTCGTCATCGCCGACGGAGCCGGCGGCTTTACGCTCGACACGGCCCTGCTGCGCGAAGCCGTGGTCGAATACGGCGTCGGTTCGCTGCTGAACGTTCCGCTGAGCGAATCCCAGCCCGCCGAGGTGTGGGGGCCCTTCATCGGGGAGCTCCAGCGGATCGCCACGGACGAAACCCGTCTGGGAATTCCCCTCATCTACGGCGTGGATCAGGTCCACGGCGGAACCTACTCGCTCGGCTCGACGCTGTTTCCGCAGCAGATAGCCCTCGCGGCGACGTGGAATCCCGCGCATGCCCGACGCATGGGCGAGATCACGGCCTACGAGATGCGGGCCTGCAACATCCCGTGGAACTTCGCCCCGATTCTCGACCTCGGAGCCGACCCGCGCTTCCCGCGCCAGTACGAGGGCTTCGGCGAAGACCCCTATCTCGGCTCGGTGCTGGGCCGCGAGCTGGTGAAAGGACAGGAGGGCGATGACAACGACGTGGACCATCCGGAGCACGTCGCCACATGCCTGAAACATTTCCTCGGCTATTCGGTACCGGCCAGCGGCAAGGACCGCACGCCGGCCAACATTCCGTGGAACGCCCTCATGGAGTATCACCTACCGGCGTTCAGGGAGGCCCTCGACGCCGGAGCACACTCCGTGATGGTCAATTCCGGAATCATCGACAACGAACCGGTGCACGCCAGCCGCAGAATTCTGACCGGACTGCTGCGCGACGAGCTGGGATTCGACGGCGTAGTCGTCACCGACTACGAGGATCTCGAAAAGCTGCACGCCCGCGACCATCTGGCCGCGACCTCCAAGGAGGCCGTTCGCATCGGCATCAATGCCGGAATCGACATGGCGATGATTCCGATCGACTACCGGGGCTTCTGCCGCGACCTGTGCTCCCTGGCCGAGGAGGGCACCGTACCGATGGAACGCATCGACGAGGCCGTGCGGCGCATTCTGAAACTCAAATTCGAACTCGGACTTTTCGAGCGTCCGAACACCCTGCCCGCAGACTATCCCCGCTACGGCTGCGAAGAGCACCGGCAGGCCTCCTACGCGGCTGCAGCCGAGGCGATCACGCTCCTGAAAAACGACGGAGGCCTGCTCCCGCTCGATCCCGCCGCGGAACGGAGGATACTGGTCTGCGGACCCAACGCCCAAAGCCGCAGGGCGTTGTGCGGCGGATGGACCGTCACGTGGCAGGGACACGGCATCGAACATCACCCCGAGTTGTGCAAGACCCTCGCCGAAGCCATCGGCGAGCGGTTCGGACACCGCAACGTCGAGGTCATTCCCGGCGTGAGCTACGACGCGCACGAGAGCCGTTACGACACCGAACGCCGCGACCGCTTCGACGAAGCCGCGGAGGCGGCACGCCGGGCCGATGTCGTCGTGCTGTGCCTCGGCGAGAACTCCTACTGCGAGAAGCCGGGCGACCTGAACGATCTGGCGCTCGATCCCCTGCAAACCGAACTGGCCGAGCGCATCGCCGCAACCGGAAAACCCGTCGTGCTGGTGCTCTCGGAGGGACGCCCGCGGCTGATCTCGAAATTCTCGGCCAGAATCCCCGCCATCGTGCAGAGCTACCTCCCCGGACCGCAGGGTGCCGACGCCGTGGCCGACGTGCTCACGGGAAAGGTCAATCCGAGCGGGAAATTACCCTACACCTACCCGGCGTTCCCCAACTCGCTGGCCGTCTATTACCACAAGTACGCCGACGAACAGCGCAACACCGACGCAACCTACAAATACGAGGGTGACTACAACCCCGAATTCGTCTTCGGGCACGGCCTGAGCTACACTGCGTTCGCATACTCCGGGGCGAAACTGACGCACGAGGGCGATGAGATCGTCATCACGGCCGACGTTACAAACACGGGACTCCGGGACGGACAGGAGGTCGTACAGCTCTACTCGCGCGACCTCTACGCATCGCTCATCCCCGACGTCAAACGACTGCGCAGATTCGAGAAAATCGCATTGAAGCCCGGCCAGACCCGCACCGTGGAGTTCCGAATCACGACGGACGATCTCGCGTTCCACAACCTCGAAAACGAACGCATCGCCGAACCCGGCGAATTCCTGTTCGAAATAGGCGCCTCGTCCGCAGATATTCGGGCAACGCTGCCTTTCAAACTATAAAACGAATCATGAAAAAGTATCTTTGCATTCTCCTCTCTGCCCTACTGGCCGCCTGCGGAACGAAAAACGCCGCAACGCCCGTCCTGCCCGACGCCGAAGCTTTCGAAACGACCGTCGACGGAAAACCCGTAGCGCTTTACACCCTCGCCAACAGTACGGGCTTCACCGTGCAGATCACCAATTTCGGAGCCCGCGTGGTGTCGATACTCGCCCCCGACCGTAACGGCAGGATGGCCGACGTAGCCGTCGGATGCGAGTCGATCGGCCGCTACCTCGACGAGGGCGAGGCCCGCTTCTCGGGACCCGTCGTGGGACGCTTCGCAAACCGCATCGCCGAGGGTCGCTTCACGCTCGACGGCACGCAATACCGACTGCCGCAGAACGACAACGGACAGTCATTGCACGGAGGCGTGAAAGGGCTCGACAGCCGCGTATGGACCGTCGATTCGCACTCCGCCGATTCGATCGTCATGCACTACGTGTCGCCCGACGGCGAAGAGGGGTATCCCGGCGAACTGACCGTACAGGTGACCTACGCCGTCACCGACGACAACGCCCTCAGGATCGGTTACCGCGCACGGACCGACCGCCCCACCGTCGTCAACCTCTCGAACCACACGCTCTTCAACCTCGGTGGAGAGGGCAGCGGCACGATACTCGGTCACGAACTGTGGATCGACGCCGAGGCCACAACACCCGTCGACAGCGTGCTGATCCCCACCGGCCGGATCGCACCGGTCGGGGGCACGCCCTTCGATTTCCGCACCCCCGCTCTCATCGGGGCGCGTATCGACGCCGACGACGAACAGCTTCGCAACGGGCACGGGTACGACCACAACTGGGTGCTCGGCAACTTTACGGGTGCGGTGCGTCTCGTGGCGTCGCTCTATGATCCTGCAAGCGGACGCAAGATGGAGATACTCACAGACCAGCCCGGAATACAGTTTTACAGCGGAAACTTTTTCAACGACGGATCTTGCGGGAAATTCGGCCGCAAGATCGGATACCGCGGCGCCGTGGCGCTCGAAACGCAGCATTTTCCCGATGCGCCCAACCATCCGCAGTTCCCGTCGACCCTGCTAAGGCCCGGAGAAACATATACCCAGACCTGCATCTACCGATTCTGCGTATGTCCGTGAGAACAACGGACTGCATATGCGAAACTGAAAAGAGGAGCTCTTCGCTCCTCTTTTTATTAAACAGACAAAGCAGGGTTCAAACCACAGAACGAAAAATATCGCGAGTCCCTTACTTACGTAACCTACGTTTTCTCAGCCGTTGAACTTGTCTTTGCCATTCTTCGAAAGCCCGCGCATCGGCCAAGTTCAACAGCGTGTCGACAACTCCTGAGACAGGATTTGCGGTATGGGTATGGTTTTGCGGATCGTGTTTGCGTTCCGCGTGTTGATCTTCTTTTTGGGAGGTCGGGAACAGCTCGTTGAAAACACGGGCCGAGAATTCTTTGCCCAGCACCGAACCGTTGGCGACAAGGCCATTGGTGTGGTCGATAAACGTTACGCCGTAGATTCTCCCTGCGGGATTGATCCGGAAAACAGTGTCGATACCGTCCGCCTTGAGCTGTTGCCGGAACTCGTCCCGTGTATTGTGCGGGCTCATGGCGTCTTTGACCGTACGGCGCAAATGGTCGAGCGCGCCCGGCTCCTTCACTCTTTCCTTGGATTTTGCATAATACGTTTGCAGGGCATTATAACCTACGTCTTTCCCTATTTTACTCGACTTGAAGGGTGTGCCTGTTCCATAACCGTCGTCGGTCAGGGCACCATAGACAATACCCGCATAATTTTTGCCTTCGATCGTTCCCGTACGTTCCTCGACCGAGACGTTGAACAATTCCAGCAGCGTGCGGAACTCGCCGTAGGACGAGCATTTGTAATTCCGCAGGCACGACCTGATGACGGATGAGATCTGTTGTTTGACGTTTCCCGTCCTATAGTTTACTTTCCGAAGATCGGGGGTGTCCCTCTGTTCCTGACCTTTGACCGCCGGATGGAGGTTGTACTTATGTTCCAAATCGCGGGTAATTTCCGCAGAACGACGGGCTTCGAAATCGTGCGGCAGTTTACGGCCTTTCTCATCGACGCGCAATGATACGATATGGAGATGCTCGCGCGAGATGTCTTTATGTTTAAAAACGATATAGGGCTGGTTGCCGTAACCCATACGTTCCATGTATTCCTGCGCGATGTCCCGGAGCTGATCGTCGGTCAGTCTGTCTTCCGGCGAGGGGTTCAGCGAGGCGTGGAAGACCGTGTTCGTAGTCCGGTGGTTGGCTTCGAGGTACGGCCAAAAGCAATCCATGCAGGCGTCGACATCCATTCGCCCGTGCTTGTCGAACGGTTCCAACATCCTCTGCCAGAAGAGCACCTCGGCTTCATCCTTATCCACTTTTTCCTTGTTGTAACGCAGGGCCCCGCCGGGTGTTGCCCCGGATCTTATATTCGCAACCATTCCTTAGCTTGTTTGGCAAGATGCAGAATCTCGATACTAAGGGTATTCAACTCGCGTGTGCGTTGTTCCAGCATGACGATCTGATGCGGGATTGCAATGTTGGAGAAGTGCGCATTGACAGCCTTTACAATCTGATTATAGTTGTTGGCGAGTTTCTGAAACTGGAAATAAAAATCGTTCAGCCGGGCGACGAACTGCGTCTTCGACGGATCGCGTTTGATGATTATGAATTCCTCGCTGAAGAGTCGTTTGACGATAAAACGGCTCCGGTTATGCTCCGATCCGGTTTTGCAGAGCAGCTCGTTGAAGCGGATGTTTTGTTCTTCATTAAGCCGAAACGAGTATTTATAACTCGGCGTTCGGGGCTTCTTGTCGGTCTTGTCTGTCAGTTTTTGGTTGGTATCCATATATAGCTAAATAAAGGGGCGCGACTTGGGAGCAGCCCCGGCCTCGCAGAGCGAGGACCTTTGTCGGACAAAACACAGTTTGTCGGACAAAGGTACACCTCGCTCCCATCTGGCGATGGGAAAAAGCCGCGACGAAGAATTGCTGCCGAAAGTTTCGGAAGCCCTCCTTGACGGCTCCTGTGGCCGGGTCGGTTCCCGATGCAATATTACAACCGTCTGGAGATGAAAAAAAGCCCGCCGAACGGACTGGAGCGGACTGGGACGGACACCGGAATTAAAGCCGGATTACAGATAGTATATTGCAGTAACAATAGTTATTTCATTATTTTATTCATAGAGCCAATATGAATTGGACAAAAGTATTAATGACGCTTTGTTTGAAATAAAACATGAAACCAATAACAGTTTAAATACAGTTGTCGATTAATCATCCAATATTTAGCACATATCTTAATGGGAAAATCCGTTCAAAAAGACAAAAACACATTCAAACATTCCTCCAGCAAACGGGTTGAAATAGACGAAGCAGCCCTCCAAAAGATGCTCCTCGGAAAAGAGCTTCCAATTGGGGATGTCGCACAAAATGGTCCGAAACAGGATGATGCTGAACCGACGATACGCAATAAGACCGTTGGCTCAAAAACCGAACCGCCGGCTCCGGCAGCCGGGACAATACCGGCCGATTCCGGAACAACTCCGGACAGATCAGGATTCCAGCGAAAAAAGATTTTGCTGCCCGATTTCGAGCAGACGTTTTTCCGTCCCGTAAAGTGTTCCGATGAACGGGCTGCCATATATGTCAGCCTCGAAACCAAGCACAAAATTTCGAAAATACTCCATCTGCTGGGGAATGAGCGCACAAGACTGACAGCCCTTGTCGACAATATGCTGCAGTTCGTGATCGGCATTTACAGTGATGAACTGAATTATCTCCATGAGAAGAAAAATAACAGACGACCGTTTTGAAAAAGCCAAAGCGGAATAGAGCGGATAGCGGAACCGAAATGTTGAGAATGTTGTATATTGCATTTGCCTCAAGGCACTTTCTCTATGGATGCTCTCTGGCAGCAAACTTTTATACGATCAGAAAGAGTTGCAAGCTCATCCATTAAGGATAAAATTCCTATCTTTGTATATTATATTTGAACAACCTGACTACCATGGCAACCCAAAGCGAGGCCGCATTAGAGAACGGCTTGATAAAAACATTGATGGACAATAGCTACGAGCGTGTTTTTATCAAAGAAGAAGAGAATCTGAAAGCGAACTTCAAAGTCCAGCTGGAAAAGCACAATCAAAAGGCTCTCGCACTGATCGGACGAGCGCAATTTACCGACAAAGAATTCGAGCAAATTCTCATCTACCTCGAAGGCGGGACACGGTTTGAAAAGGCTAAAAAATTGCGCGATCTTTATCCGCTGGAAACCGAAGACGGGCAACGTATCTGGGTCGAATTTCTCAACCAACGCAAATGGTGTCAGAACGAATTTCAGGTGTCGAATCAAATAACGATCGAGGGACGAAAAAAATGCCGCTATGATGTAACGATTCTTGTGAATGGATTGCCGCTGGTACAGATCGAACTGAAAAAGCGCGGAGTCGAATTGAAACAGGCCTACAACCAAGTGCAGCGATACCACAAGACCTCGTTTCACGGACTATTCGACTATATCCAGATTTTCGTGATTTCCAACGGTGTAAATACCCGTTATTTCGCCAATAACCCAAACGGCGGCTATAAATTCACATTCAACTGGACGGACAAGAGCAATCGGCCATTCAATGACCTGAATATGTTCGCCAATTTCTTCTTCGACAAATGCACCTTGGGGAAGATTATCAGCAAATACATCGTTCTGCACGAAGGCGAACGGTGTTTGATGGTACTGCGCCCCTATCAATACTATGCCGTCGAGGAAATTATCAATCGGGTTGAAAACACCAATAAAAACGGTTACGTGTGGCATACGACAGGCGCCGGCAAAACCCTCACGTCGTTCAAGGCGGCGCAGCTCGTATCGGACATCGACGGTGTAGACAAAGTGTTGTTCGTTGTCGACAGGCATGATCTGGATACACAGACACAAAGCGAATACGAGGCATTCGAACCGGGAGCAGTCGATGGAACGGACAATACCTACGAATTGATCAAACGTTTGAGCGGAGATTCCAAAATCATCATCACAACAATTCAGAAATTGAATTGCGCCGTGACGAAGGACTACTACAACAAGCACTTGCAAGAGATTCGCAATAAGAAGGTCGTGATGATCTTCGACGAATGCCACCGCAGCCACTTCGGCGAGTGCCATAAGAATATCGTCCGGTTTTTCTCACACCTACAAATCTTCGGATTCACCGGCACACCGATTTTTGCTAAAAACGCCAAACAGGAGCATACAACCGCTGAGGTATTCGGCGAGTGCCTGCACAAATACCTAATCAAGGATGCTATTGCCGATGAAAATGTATTGGGCTTTCTGGTCGAATATTATACAGGCAATACGACTACTGATTATGAAAATGAAAAACGGATGCGCGAAATTGCGCAATTCATTCTCAACAACTACAACAAATCGACTTTCGACGGCGAGTACAATGCACTGTTCGCCATTCAATCCGTGCCGATGCTGTTGGGTTACTACAAGATATTCAAGGAACTGAATCCCAAAATCAAAATCGGTGCGATCTTCACCTATGCAGCCAACGCCAACCAAGACGACGAGCAAACGGGGATGAACAAAGGATTTGCCTCGACAAAGGTCGATGCCGACGAGTTGCAAACCATTATTGACGATTACAACCGCATGTTCGGCACCGGGTTCTCGACCGACAATTTCGGGGCATATTACGACGATGTGAACGAACGGATGAAGAAGCGCCGGAAAGAGATGGAACCGCTCGACCTCCTGCTTGTCGTCGGGATGTTCCTCACAGGTTTCGACGCCAAGAAACTCAACACGCTTTATGTGGACAAGAACTTGGAGTATCACGGCTTGTTACAGGCCTTCAGCCGCACAAACCGAATACTGGGTGAAAAAAAGAAATTCGGTAAAATTTTTTGTTTCCGCGATCTGAAAGCAAACGTAGATGCTGCTATCAAATTATTCAGCAACAACGAGCCGAATGAGTACATCATCCGCCCTCCGTTCGAGAAAGTGCGCAAAGAGCTCAATCTGAAAATGATCTCCTTTTTGGAGAAATATCCCAATGTCACGTATATCGACGCCCTGAAAAGCGAACCGGAGAAACGGGAATTCGTATTGGCGTTTCGGGAGATCATTCGAGGCAAAATCGAAGCGCAGATTTATGAGGAGTACGAAGAGGACGATCCCTATCTCCTCATGTCGGAACAGGAGTATATGGACTTCCGGTCCAAATACCTCGACATCGCTATCGGCCATACGGGAGAAGACAAAGGCCCTTCAGCCAAAAAAGACACTCCGCAACCGGAAATTGACGGGATTGACGATATCGATTTCTGTCTGGAGTTGTTGCATAGCGATGTAATCAACGTCGCCTATATCCTCGCACTGATCGAAGACCTGAATCCCGAAAGCGAAGACTATAACGAAAAGCGCCAGCACATCATCGACACGATGATCAAAGATGCAGCCATGCGCAACAAGGCGATGCTGATCGACGGATTTATCCGCCACAATGTCGACGATGACAAAACCGGATTTGCCCGTGCCAAGGCTGACGGATCAATCGATCTGGAGACCCGGTTAACAAACTACGTATCCACCGCCCGCAATGCAGCAATCGACCGGCTCGCCGAAGAGGAGGGGCTTCCACAAGACGCCCTTCGGGATTATCTTGCCCAATACGATTACCTGCAACGGGAGAAACCGGAGATCATACAGAATGCAATCAAAGAGAAAAAAGTCGGTCTGAAAGAGCGCCGGAATATCCTCAAACGCGTTATGGGTAAACTCCGCACAATCATCGAAACATTCAACTGGGAATAAAAATTATTAGCGATGGAAAAAACATATCCTGGTTTTGTATACATTCTCACAAATCCGAGTTTTCGGGAGGATTGGGTGAAAATCGGAAAGAGCGCACGCGCCGTCGACGTCCGATCGAAAGAACTGGACAACACGGCTGTTCCCCTACCCTTTGAGATCTTTGCAACAATGCAGACAACCAAGTTCAATGAAGTCGAGAAATTGGTTCATAAGACCATTGATCGATTAACCGACCTGAGAATCCGGCAGAATCGAGAATTTTTCAATGTCGCGCCCCAAGTCGCATTAGACATATTCAAGGATATTGCCCAAACAATAGACGATGCAATCATCACCCGATATGAGGGAAATCTACCAATAATAGGAAGCGGTCTGCCTTCGAACGAATCGAGTAAACATACCGTAAAACGAGGACGTTTCAAATTCAGCATGGTCGGAATCAAAATCGGGGAATACATTACATTTTCTCCGACAAATATTCATGTGAAAGTTGCCAGCGATGATTCCATCGAATACGAAGGACGCATTTATAAATTATCGCCATTTGTCGGAACCTTCATGCCGGAGGAGAGGCGCAACACATCAGGCGCATACCAAGGAGCCAAATATTTTTCCTACAATGGAAAAACCTTGGACGATCTGCGCAAGGCGGCCGAGCAATGCAACCCTAAAATTGAAAATGAAGAATAAGCCATTATGAGCGAAGAATTACAACAAAAGCTCCGCAGCCAACTTTGGACGGTTGCCAACACCCTGCGCGGCAATATGTCGGCCAGCGATTTCATGTATTTTACATTGGGATTCATCTTCTACAAATACCTTTCGGAGAAGATCGAGCTTTATGCCAATGAAGAACTCAAAGAGGATGATCTGACATTCCGTGAAGCCTGGGCTGGAACCGACGAAGATTTGAAAGCCGATCTGAAAGAAGCGTGTGTGCAGGATTTAGGGTATTTCGTCGAACCGGAATACCTCTACTCCACCATTATTGCGATGATCGACCGCAAAGAGAACATACTGCCCTCGCTCGAACGTTCACTTAAAAAGATCGAAGACAGCACAATCGGACAAGAAAGCGAAGATGATTTCGGCGGCCTGTTTTCGGACATCGACCTTGCATCGCCCAAACTGGGCAAGACAGCCGATGATAAAAATAAACTGATCAGCGACGTGCTCGTTGCTTTGAATGGTATCGACTTCGGATTGAAAGAGGCGCAGGATATTGATATCCTCGGGGATGCCTACGAATACATGATCGGACAATTCGCAGCCGGAGCCGGCAAAAAAGCAGGAGAGTTCTACACACCGCAGGAAGTCAGTCAGATTCTTGCCGAAATCGTCATCACGGGCAAACAACGTCTGAAAACCGTATTCGATCCAACCTGCGGCAGCGGTTCACTACTGCTTCGCACGGCCCGGAGCGGCAAAGCCGACGAAATCTTCGGCCAAGAGAAAAACCCGACCACCTTCAACCTCTGCCGAATGAACATGTTGCTGCATGGCATCAAATACAACGATTTTGACATCCGTAACGGCGACACGCTCGAAGCCGACGAGTTCGGCGACCGACAGTTCGATGCGGTGGTCGCCAATCCCCCGTTTTCCGCCGATTGGAGCGCTGCCGACAAATTCAACAACGACGACCGTTTCAACAAGGCCGGAGTTCTCGCACCCAAATCGAAAGCCGATTACGCCTTTATCCTGCACATGATCTACCACCTGAACGAAGGTGGAACAATGGCTTGTGTAGCACCGCACGGCGTATTGTTCCGAGGTGCCGCCGAGGGCAAAATACGTCGCTTCCTCATCGAAAAGAAGAACTATATCGACGCCATTATCGGGCTTCCGGCTAACATCTTCTATGGTACCAGTATCCCTACATGTATCCTTGTAATGAAAAAGTGCCGCAAGCAAGACGATAACATCCTCTTTATCGACGCATCACGCGAATTCGAAAAGGTTAAAACGCAGAATAAGCTCCGTCCGGAACATATCCAAAAAATTATCGAGACCTACCGGAATCGTTCCGAAATCGAGAAATACAGCCATTGCGCCACCTTGAAAGAGATTGAAGAGAACGACTACAACCTCAACATCCCGCGCTATGTCGATACGTTCGAGGAGGAAGAGCCCATCGACATCAAGGCAGTTATGGCGGAAATCAAAGAACTGGAAGCCCAACGCGCTGATCTGGACAAACAAATAGAGGCTTATTTAAAAGAATTGGGGATTGTCGAATAACACAACGCGAGAAGCAATGGCAACAAATAACAACGATAAAACCCTCAATGTTCCCCCTTTGAGATTTCCGGAGTTTAGTGGGGAGTGGGAAGAGCATACGCTTTCTGAATATTTGGAGTTCAAGAATGGTCTTAATCCAGACGCTAAACGTATTGGAAGTGGACTACCATTCATTTCGGTGATGGATATTCTTTCAGAAGGAGTTATCAATTATGACAATATTCGTGGCAAGGTCAATGCTACTGAAAAAGAAATAGAATGTTTCGGAGTGAAAGACGGAGATTTGCTATTCCAACGTAGCTCAGAAACATTGGAGGATGTTGGACGAGCTAATGTGTACATGGATAATCGTACCGCCATTTATGGAGGCTTTGTTATTCGTGGTCGTAAAATCGGCAATTATGATCCTTTGTTCTTTAAGTATTTGCTTGCTACGCCATTAGCGCGCAAAAGAACTTGCAGGATGGGGGCAGGAGCACAACATTTCAATATTGGACAGGAAGGATTATCCAAAATATCATTATATTTTCCATCAATTGAGGAACAGAGAAAAATAGCTGGATTTCTATCTCTCATTGACGAACGAATAGCAACCCAAAACAAAATCATTGAGAAACTGCAATCCTTAATTAAAGGGCTTAGTCAGCAGTTGCTTTCATCAGAGAATGATTGGATTTTATATAGACTCGATGACTTAGCGCAAATAAAAAGTGGCTATTCAGGAATACAGGTGAGTTATCAAACTCCTTATAAGGTTTCTCGCATAGAAACTATTAGTAAACATTGTATTGATATACAACGAATTGGTTATGTAGAGTTTATTCCTGAAAGTTATAAGTTAAACGTAGGAAATATTCTGTTTAGCAATATCAATAGTGTTCAGTATATAGGAAATACAGCCTACCTTGACAAAGATTATGGACTTTATCATGGCATGAACTTATTGCGAATTATACCCAATACAACCATAGTTAGACCTCGTTTTTTGCATTTACTTCTTTGTACTGATTGGGCAATAAACCATTTTCAAACTATTTGCAACAAAGCAGTTTCACAAGCAAGTATCAATCAAACTGCGTTAGGTAAGAGTCGATACCCGATACCACCAATGTCTGTTCAACAACAAATCTGTAGTATGTTTGAACTCACTGAGAGAAAATTGGGTAATGAGCAAGAATACATAAGTTGTCTTCAACAGCAGAAACGGTATTTGCTTCAGGAAATGTTTATATAAACATTTGGCTTAATAGATACTTCTTCAATAAAATGTATTGCTCCATTAATGACTTTTCATTTGCCAAACGGCAATGCAAAGCGTCAAGAGTGTTAGCTATACGTCCTTGTTTCTCTAAACTTGGTAGTAAAAACTTCATCTTCATAAAGTCTTTTTTTTGAAGATTAAACCGTGTACTCCCTTGTGCTAACGGATATATAGCCTTACGAAATGAAGAACTTGAAATGAAGTGGGCAAGGTATTGAGGTAATACACGTTCATCATAGAAATGAATGCCAAAGCAGAAGCTATTCAAATAAAGTTTCTGTGTGTTGCCCAAATATACTGCACCTATACCAACTTCTTCCGGAGTTTCAGATGAGAGTGTGAATAAGGCATCACTGTACTGCACACTGTTTTGCTTTTCGTTGGGAACGATTTGTACCAATTCATAATCCTTTTCTGAGATGTAAGTATTCTGATGCACGTTCATATAAGTAATGAATGGTTCACCATATCCGAAATCATCACCACCTTTTCCGCTTAATCCAGAATAAGCTTCACCCAAATCTGAAAAGCAGACGGTTTCTCCCTTAATACCTTTGTGGATATTATCGTTTAGCCCTTTAATTAAGGATTGCAGTTTCTCAATGATTTTGTTTTGGGTAGCGATACGTTCATCAATGAGTGATAAGAGTTTTGCAATCTTTTGTTGTTCAGGCAAACTTGGATTATAGGTTTTAATCGCTTTTAGATGCTCACCGTACAGATGTACAACAGATACACCTTGCGCAACTCTTGCAATATCATATTTACGCTTACCATTCAACTGATAGCTCATAAATGCGCCATCGTATTTATGTAAACTGATGATATTCAAATCACCTCCTAATAGAATGTTATCAAATGGAACGCATCTAGCAGTAGCAATATCAACAGCTGTTTCACCAGAACAAGGAATGATTACATCATTTGCTTTACTCCTTTTAAGCTTAGAACAGTCAATGTCGGTCTTGCTCTCAACTTGTTTGATGATTTCGGATTTGTACTTAGTATATAATTCACCATATAGGATACATGGCTCGCCATCCTCAGAAAGTTGTTCTTTGGATATTCCTATCCCTTTTGACAAAGTAGCAATACTATCTAATTGCTCTTCTTCCCACTCCCCACTAAACTCCGGAAATCTCAAAGGGGGAACATTGGAGAAAATCGAACTGTAAAAGTTTCTTTATTCCTATCTTCCTGCTATATTATTCAAACCTTTTAGAATATGATAGCAAAAACCAAACTTTCGGAGATTGTCGCTCTATGGAAAGAGGACAAAAGACAGTATGTAAAACGCTCCACATTTTCAGCTTATACACTACTTATTGAAAATCACATCTTACCATCATTCGGCAACAAAACGCTCATCGAAGAACAGAATGTTCAATCATTCGTATTTCGGGAACTCGACAAAGGATTGAGCCACAAAACAATCAAAGACATTTTAATCGTTTTGAAAATGATATTGCGATTCGGCGTCAAGAACAAACTGATCGAATACCGTCAGATAGACATAAAATTCCCTACGGAACGCGACAAACATTCAATTGATATATTGAGCCGTTCGCACCATCGTCAAATCATGGAATATATTAAATCACATTTTACATTCAAGAACTTAGGTATTTATATCTGCCTGAGTGCCGGGATGCGTATCGGAGAAATTTGCGCACTTACATGGGAAGACTTAGATATTGAGAATGGAATTATTCATGTACAAAAGACCATTCAGCGTATCTATATCATCGAAGACAATCGAAAACATACAGAGATCATTCTTGACACTCCCAAAACCAAAAACTCGATCCGCGAAATTCCGATGACACGGGATTTACTAAAAATGATCCGCCCACTCAAAAAAGTTGTAAACGACCGTTTTTATGTATTGACCAACGAAGCGACACCAACCGAACCGCGTACTTACCGAAACTATTACAAACAATTCATGCAGACACTCGGCTTACCAGCCATGAAATTTCACGGTTTACGACACAGTTTTGCAACACGATGCATCGAAAGCAAATGCGACTACAAAACCGTGAGCGTTTTGCTGGGACACTCGAACATCAGTACTACGCTCAATTTATATGTGCATCCAAATCTGGAACAGAAAAAAAGATGCATGGAGCAAATGTCAAAACTACTACGCTAACCATATCCATTTTCTGAATTAACTCTTGAATTTGAATGACCAACCGCGACTAATTGTCACGGTTGGTCATAAAAGTCAAATTATCACTTGGATCACCCATCATTTTTTCCGCGAAGACCTACCCCATATAGGCACTTTCAACATCCACAACCATACAGAAATATGAGTTACAAGACATCGTTGCTCACTATCAATTTTCTTTGAGATCCTTATAATCGAACGCAAACAAATTTTATCTGTTACGACGAGCGACCTTCAGCACTTCCAAATGCTGTACAGGATCAAACATCTCTGCCTCACCGCTATTAAGCCCGGCACGAATCGCCGCCTTCAGCTCAGCAAAGAGTCTTTCGTTTGCTTCAGACGATTGCAAAACTCCCCCATTTATCTTACCGTCATCACCGAAACATTTGTTATGAATCGTTGATCTCTTTTTCATACCGCTTCTAAGTCATATATTTTTTTGACAAGATAATAAATTCAGTTTATATTTACAGACTATTAAAAAGGTATAAGACCTTAAAATGAAACAATACCATGGATCGACGTTTGAAAAGTCCTGCGGACATAGAGGCGCGCTGTGCAGAATTCGGATTCCTACCCTTTTTCCGATGCGGCATCCCCGGTTTTTCCGTCGAAGAGATGGTCGCCCCGGAGTTTTGGTTCACCGACGAAGAAGGAGCCTGGGAGTGGAAAGGCCCTGTCATCCGTGAGGGACACTGTGCCTACGGCAAATTCTTCGCCCGCAAAGCTGGCTTTGTCAGCCGCGAGTGGCTGCCCGACCTTACGAACTACCGCCGCTCCCGGTCGCTGGCCCCAAATGAGGACACAGCAGCCCTCGACGACGTAGTATTACAAACTATCTTGGTCGAAGGAACGGCCACCATCAAAGAATTGCGTCAAATGCTGGGGTTCGTACAAGGACGCGGAAAACATTCGACGAACACCCCGTCGAAAGTCGTAGAAGACGAGAAGATTTCACTCGATCCGATTCTGACAAGGCTTCAGATGGAGGTGCGGCTGGTGATCGCCGATTTCGAGTACAACGTCGATCGCCGCGGCAACCGCTACGGCTGGGGTATCGCACGGTATACAGCACCCGAAACATTCTACGGTCCACTCCGCGTCGAGCGCACACCCACTGAATCGTTCGAGCGTATTTATGAACACCTCCGCCACCTATTTCCAAACACAACAGAAAGCAAACTCCTGAAATTAATCGGATGACAACCGGGAATCAACACTCCGGCACCACAAAGCCTCTGCGGCAACGAAAAACAAGTAAAGAATCCTAATTATTCTTGTTAATCAAGTTCACCACAACCTTCGTCATCACATCCTTTTCCTCTGTGCGACTCTCAGCAATCATCAGCGTCAGGGCCACCAGTGTGTTGTTATCCAAGAGACGCGAGCCGTCGGCACGGTAAAGAATCCGATTGTTCTCCAAAAACCAAAGGAACAGGAAAGCGGCGATACGCTTGTTACCGTCGCTGAACGAATGGTTTTTAACCGTCAGATAGAGCAGATTAGCCGCCTTCTCCTCAACGCTCGGATAGAGGTCCCGCCCGCCGAAAGTCTGGTAAATTGCGCCCATCGTGCTTTTGAACGACTCGTCCTTCTCGTGGGCGAACAGCTCGCTGCCTCCGAACTTGTCGCGTAACACCTGTAACGCCTCCATCGCATTTTCATAGGTCGCATGAAACGGCTCCTCGGTCGTAGTAGCCGACACTTCCAACTGCTGATAATCGTAGCGGTCGAGCGTATCGAGACCGTAAGTATAGTCCGTAATCACGCGCAGCAACCCGATTGCCTCGGATTTCGTAACATCCTTTGCCGACAACACGTTCGAGAGCAGATGAACGGTTTGTTTCAGCTCCTCCAACTGCTCGGCCTTGGCCTGGCTATTGACTGCATAGCCTTTTATTAGATACTCTTTCAAGACCTTATTTGCCCAGATACGAAATTGAGTGGCATTTTTGGAATTGACGCGATAGCCCACCGATAGAATCATATCGAGGTTATAAAATGGAATCATACGTCGCACTTGCCGTTGCCCCTCATGCTGAACATGTGCAATTTTTGCACATGTTACGTCCCGCTCCAATTCGGACGACTTATAAATGTTGTTGACATGTCTGACAATAACCGTTCTGTCAACTCCGAACAAATGCGCAATCTGCGCCTGCGTCAGCCACACGCTGTCGTTCTCCATGCGAACGTCCAAGCGGGTCTCGCCGTCTGCCGTCTGGTAAATGATAATCTCCCCTCTGTCCATAGAAACAAAGATACGAATAAGCCTGAAATATCGAAAATCCGTCGAAGCGATTATTTTACAGCCACCCAAATACAATTCGCTCTCCCTTACCCAAAAGTAAAGGAGAGCGTACTGCTACTTTCTCATCAACTTCTCGAAATACTTGCAATCATAGCCCCAATAGCATTTGCCGTCACCGGCAAAATCCCAAATATTCATTACTTCCCGAAGCCGAAGCGGCAGCTCCTTACCGTCCCGGATAAATCGTTTGGATCGGCTACGAAAAAGACGGTTACATAACTGCTTGTCCTTTTTCTGCGACTTGCAACACGCGATCGTGCTGACGGGTGTTCGTTTCCTGCTTCTGCTCATGATCTCATAAGGTTTGACCCGTAACTTTCTACGAGTCGATTAAACACTTATGAGGCTCTAAATATTAAATTATTCAACATATTGACAATACTAAATTTCAAAGTGACGCATACGAATCTGTCTATGCTTCGGCTATAATCCGCAATGTTTCCTTTACATATCCCCTGCGATCATACTTCTCTCCTCGGCACAACCAACAACTGCATGGCGTTCCTGTTTTTTTGTAGATCTGCATCCATTTCACCCTTGCCAACTCGAACCAATGAGGATGTCTATTCCAGTTACCATCCGCTTTCTTGATTCCACACCCGCAAGCGGCATGATAAACCATGCGAGCTTTAAACACCCGGTTCTGTTGTTCTCTCCTCCAAAGTTTGTTTCTTTTGTCCATCGTCTCTTTGTATTAAAGTTAGAATGAACAAAAAATTTATCTGACTATACCCCAGCCTGTCCATATTGTAAAGTTTTAAGTGATGACTAAGACTATATTATGAATACAAAGGTAATGTTTATTTATGTCATCTTATGACGCAAATTATTTTTTCATTTATAAAATCGATATCGAACATAAATCGAGCTTGATACGATTCACATAATTTCATTCAAACAACCAACTATTAATGCATAATATTAACAATACGAATAATGCTCAATTTGACGATAAAAATCCGCCTGCATCTCCAAAAGTCTTCGCATTTGGTTTTTTCGCCGAAAATCGCTATATTTGTACTGTCATGCAAGGAGATACGGCGGAGATGCAGGCAAAACGGGCAGGCGGCGCAAGACCATGCAAAAAGACGGTAGGCGATGCGGGAATCGGCACCGAAAAAGCGTCACAAATCGCTGATATACATTAGGCTTACAAATGTGCAGGAGCACCTTTATCCGCACTTTTCAGTCTCCTCTGGGAGACTTTTTTTGTGAGCGAATCTGCGCAAACAAGAGAATTTTAGTCTGTATATCAGCACTATACAATCGAGTTTACAATCTACTGCCGGAGCAAAGCTGTTCCGATAAAAGCATATTTAGCGTGTGCCAAACCGTGTGCAGAAGAATTTTTGCCGATTCCCGGCACACGATTTAGAAGATAATGCACTGATAAGCATTGTTTTGCTGCAAACCTTTCAGGCTTTTCAATCGTAGTATAAACAATTAAAACAGGTTGAAATGAACAGGAAAACATTTTGTATCTCGTTCTTTTTGCGACGAGTACGCACCGTCAAAGGGATGGCGCCGATTTTGGCGCGGATAACCGTAAACGGTATTTCAAAAGAGGTTTACACCCAATGCCGCACCCCAGTCGATAAATGGGATACGGCCAAAGGCCGGGCGACCGGACGCGACAAACTCGCCTACGAGGTAAATGCCTATATCGACGATTTCCGTGCGAAGGTTGTCGAAATCTACCGCACCCTGCAAGCCGAGGGTTTCGAGGGTAATACCCTCGAAATCAAGGAACGCCTGCAAAGTCCAGGCAAACAGGCTAAAATGTTTCTGGAAGAACTGACGCTCTACTGCGAAAAACGGCAGAAAGAGGTTGGCGTGCGTATCACACAATTAACCTCAAACAAATATTACCGACTTTGCCGCTATCTACGAGAGTACACCAAACAAGAGTATAAAAAAGACGATATTCGATTGTCGGCGGTATCATACGGTTATCTCGACGGTTTCAATACTTATTTACAGACAGCTCATCGTTGCCACCATAACGGCGCAGTCAATATTTTGGACTGCCTGCGGAATTTCATGCTCTACTGCCTGCGAAACGAGTGGATTGAGAAAAATCCGTTTAAAAACTACAAACTGAAAGAAGTTGCACCACCACCCAAAGAACACCTTTCCAAGAAAGAAATCGAACTGTTGATGGAAAAACCGATGCCGGACCTGCGGTTGGAAAATGTGCGGGATATTTTCGTATTCTGTTGCCTGACCGGGTTGGCGTTCGCCGATGTCAAAGAGTTGAAACGCGAACACCTGACGACTGACGAACAAGGCAATATGTGGATTCGCAAGCCCCGCGAAAAAACGGCGATAATGAGTACAATCCCACTACTAAAACAACCCAAAGCTATTTTACAAAAATATGCGTTCGACCTGCATTGCATAGAATCCGGCAAACTCCTGCCCGTACCGAGCAATCAGAAAATGAACGCTTATATGTCCGAGATCGCCACGATCTGCGGGCTGAACAAAAAATTGACCACCCACTGCGCACGGCATACATTTGCCTGCCTTGCGGTGGAATATGGGATGCCGATAGATGTGCTGGCGAAGATTCTGGGGCACTCCAATACGAATATGACGCGGCACTATGCGAAATTCTCGGAGCAGTTGATAGGTCGGGAGATGCAGAAGATCGGCGAGGTGTTCGCCGTGGCAAACTGAACGGCCGCAATAAAATAAATAACCGGGCATCTGCGATGCCCGGTTATTTATTTGCTATTTACTATTCTTTGGATAGTCTGTTTCTTCGAAAAACTCATGCAATGAAATATTGTAATACTTACAGAATAGCGTGAGGGTTTCTAACGAAGGAAATTTTTGTTTGTTTTCATAATGCGAAATATGCAGGCGCGTATTTTCTATTAAATACTCCTGCGTATGGTTGTGCTGTTCCCGAATTTCGCGTATTCGTCGGGCAACCAAATCTCTTAATGTATAGTCTTTCCGTTGCAGTTGGATAAATTTTTAACAAAAAAATGAATCTTATCGCATTTTTAGTCTGCACGAACGTGCTTGTTTGAATTTTATTCATTATATTTGCTATATCATTAATTACAGAAATTATGCTAACTTTGCATTTGTATAGCTCGGCATAGCCGACGGACATAACATATAAAGAGCAGCAACTCTTTATACCGCATTGAGAATTTAGGCATTTTCATAAGTCAGGTATAGATGTTGCCAGTCCTTGTTATGTCCTGCCTTCGGGCGGGACTTGCAAGGGCGCGGTACATTTCCTGACTTTGGGCCGCCTAAAGCCTTCAATGGGGATTTGTTATCGCGTCCCTTGCTTTTTTATGCCCTTACGGGACGCAATCTCCAATATACAGCACTATCAATCCAACAATTCCTGCTTTTTGGCGTCAGCTAACAAGTCCTGCGCTGAAAAAGGACCCTTAAATCTGGTGCAAGGGGCGGCTCCGAAGCTGAATTCTTCAAAGAGTGAAGTTGCGTCACGGTGTTCAGTCGGAACCGCCCCATTTTTTAGAATCCTTATTACAACCCTTTAAATACTCCGCCATGTCCCAAATTCTGAAACATCGTTCCGGCTCACTTGCCCGAAAAAAGACCGAAACGGATTTTATCCGGCTGCTCAAAGAGAGTTACGATTATCTGAGGTCGCACGAGTATCGGGTACTTTCGACCGAATTGCCGGACGACCTGCTGAAAAAGTGGCTGATGCCGAATCCGGACAATTCCGACGCAAGCAAGTATATGCGTAATTTCGCTCGGCAGAACAATACGCTTTCCGAAACCTTCCTGCCCGCGTTCGTGTTCGACTATGTGCTGAAAAACCGCTACGGACGAGATATTGCGACTTTCGGCGGAAAGGACATGGAAGATGCCGCCGCTGATTTACGGACTTATATCTTGCTGCTGAATTATATTTTCGGGATGCGTGAAGCTGGGCGGACCCTGATCGAGTTCGACATCTTCGACGTGGAGAACTACGATGCGATCACGGAGCGAATCGAAGCGCAGGAGCAGAGAGCGGAACATCCGACTGAACAAGAGCGGCTATCCGACGGGGATTTAATCGCTATCCGCAATCAAGTGTTCGGCGATTTAATGGACAGCTACTTCGACGAAATTATGATCGTGCTGAAGGAATATCTGTCGATAGATATTTCCCGGTGTGAAGAAGTGCTGTTGCGCGTGGTGGACCGGGATATGGCGCATTTCGACATGAACCCCGAATTGAGTATGCGGGATAACTCCCGCGATATGTTCGTCGATACGATCGAATACCGGGACGGGGAAAGTTTTACGTTGCATCTGACGGAAGCCGATATACACATGGACGATCTTGTGAAGAACCCGTTTAGGTGGTGGCGCAAGATCAGGCGCACAGCCGTTTCGCATCGCATCGTTATCCGCCGGGGCGGGTGTATGACTGCGCCGTTTATAACCCCGACTACGTTCTTCCTGCTGAAAAACACCGTCAAGCGTTACGATGCCTGCGAACGGGGCCTGCACAAAAAGGCCGGAGTGATGAACTGGCGGGAGCAGAAAGCGAATGTAACGGAGTTTATGAACGACATCAGCAAGGCAGCAGACAGGCACGGGATCGACATGAAGAAAGTGATGAACAACCTATAAGGACAAAAAAACCGCCCTGCGGGGTGGGGCGGTAAATCGAAAGGCCGGACGCGATTCGCGTCCGGCCATTTCCTATTCGACCGACCATTTGCGGTTAAATTCTTCGGTCAGACGAACGACCTGCCCAAAGAGCACGGTCAGCTCTTGGGTGTACTTCTCCAGCCGTGCCAAAAGAGCCACGGCCCGGCGGTCGTTGAAATTCGTGTGGATAGCTTTGACGGTCTGGTTGTAATCTGTCTCTTATACAC
>ENA-OZGA01000314-OZGA01000314.1-human-gut-metagenome-genome-assembly--contig:-NODE-314-length-24235-cov-7.308147_pt1 | contig 24235 bp, 25 predicted proteins | sample MGYA00245112_ERZ653649 | MGnify/ENA primary metagenome ERZ653649 (study PRJEB26926, sample SAMN06165071) | human gut metagenome | biome: ENVO:00009003; feature: ENVO:2100002; material: ENVO:00002003...
TCTACACTTATGCGATCGTCGGCAGCGTCAGATGTGTATAAGAGACAGGTCACGACTGGCTGGCGTAGCAAACTACATTGCAGTAGCCATTGTTGGCATTCTGCTGAGGTTCACCCCCAGCGTGGTCATGGGATATTTCGTGGTAACGACAACCACGGTCAGCGAATTTGTTGCGGCGATGGAACGGCTCCACCTGCCGCAGCAGATCACCATTCCTATGTCTGTGATGTTTCGCTTCTTTCCCACGGTTGCGGAAGAATGGAGCGCTATTGGGGACGCCATGCGGATGCGTGGCGTCCGCTTTGGTGGTGGAAAAGTCGGTGCGATTTTAGAGTATCGGATTGTCCCCATGATGATCTGCTCCGTCAAAATCGGAGAGGAACTGTCCCAGGCAGCCCTTACGCGGGGATTGGGAGGCCCGGTAAAACGGACGAATATCTGTAAGCTGGGTTTTCATGTGCAGGATGTTATTTTCCTGCTGATCTGTCTGGGAGCATTTGCAGCGCAAATCTATGTGCTTGCCGCAAGGGGGTGAAGGAAATGATTGAATGTCAAGATGTGTCCTTTTCTTATCCTGCCAGTACCCTTCCCGACAGTGAGAGGCAGGCCGGTGGCGCTTTGAAACATATTTCCTGCACTATTGAGGACGGTTCTTTTGTCCTGCTCTGCGGGACTTCCGGCTGTGGGAAAACAACCATGACCCGGTTGTTTAACGGCTTGATCCCCCATTATCATGAGGGGACTTATACCGGCTCCGTCTATCTGGATGGAAAGGATACCCGTGACCTGTCACTGTTTGATATTTCTCTGAAAGTCGGTTCTGTATTTCAAAATCCGCGTTCTCAGTTTTTCAATGTGGACACGACCAGCGAACTGGCTTTCGGCCCAGAGAATCACGGCATAGCGGAAGATCTTGTGCGTGACCGTGTAAAGCGTGTAGCTGCACAGCTAAAGTTGGAGCCGCTGCTTGATAGAAGTATTTTTTCTTTGTCCGGCGGTGAAAAGCAAAAAATCGCCTGCGGATCGGCAGCGGCGATTGACCCGGATATTTATGTGCTTGATGAGCCATCATCCAACCTTGACGCATACGCTATCGCTGATTTCCGACAGCTACTCTTTACTTTGAAATCGCAGGGAAAGACCATCATCATCTCTGAACATCGGCTGTATTATCTGTCCGGCCTTTTTGACCGTGTCCTGTACCTAAAAGATGGAGAAATCGAAGGTGATTATACAGCAGAGGAATTTTGCGGCCTGTCGGCAAGACAGCGCGATGATATGGGATTGCGCCCTCTTGATCTTGCGGGGCTTTCAGAAGTTGAAGGCACGCCGCAGAGAATGAATGAGGCGGTTTGGACGATAAAGAATGTGTCCTTCGCCTATAAGCATGAGCTGGAAACCTTGCATATAACGGAAACCTCTTTCCCATCTGGCAGCGCCACGGCCATCATCGGACATAATGGTGCGGGAAAATCCACCTTTGCCCGGTGCCTCTGCGGGTTGGAAAAGCACTTCAAAGGAACGGTGCAGGATCAGATCAAGAACTATTCCAGAAAAGAACGATTGAAACTCTGTTATATGGTCATGCAGGATGTAAACCACCAGCTCTTTACCGAAAGTCTTCTGGATGAAATTCTGCTCAGTATGAGAACCGAGAATAAGCAAAGGGCAAGAGAAATCTTAAAGGAGATGGACTTGCTTTCCTTTGAGGACTGCCACCCGATGGGACTGTCCGGCGGTCAAAAGCAGCGCGTGGCGGTTGCCTCTGCGATTGCTTCGGAGCGCCCTCTGATTTTATTTGATGAACCGACCAGCGGCCTTGACCTGTTTCACATGAGGCAGGTTGCCAATGTTGTCAATCAGGTGGCAAATGCCGGAAGAACCGCGCTTGTGGTAACGCATGACCCGGAATTTATTCTACGCTGCTGCAATTATGTCCTTCACTTAGAAAACGGGCAAATTCAGGAAAGCTATTCCATAGAGGACAGCAATGGCCGAAAACGCCTGCTAAAGTTTTTCCTGAGTGATATGAAGAAGGAGGTGTCCACAGAATGAAGGAGGAAAAGAAAGAGTCGCCCATAGGCGTCTTATGGGGATGGGGCAAACTTTATCATGGAAAATTCATCGGCAGTATTATCCTTGCAGTATTAGGCGTGGCCTGCCAGATGGTGCCCTATTTCTGCGTGGCGCATATTGTCACACTGATGCTGTCGGGAGAGCAGGATTTTTCCAGTTATATGACGGCCTGTATCGTTGCATTGTGCGGTTATTTGGGAAAGGTTGTTTTCGCCAATCTTTCAACAGTCATTTCCCACACGGCGACCTATTACACGCTGCGCGATCTGCGAGAGAATATCACCGCAAAGCTGGCCCGCGTCCCGATGGGGACGATTTTAGATACTCCGTCCGGCCAGTACAAAACAACGATTGTTGACCGGGTGGAGGGAATGGAGCCGACCTTTGCACACCTGATCCCGGAAATGACCGCAAATGTGCTGGTTCCCATTGTGATTGTCGTGTACCTGCTTATTCTGGACTGGCGTATGGCGCTTTTGTCCCTTGTCACTCTCGTGGTGGGCCTTGTGGTTATGTCCGTCGGTATGAAAAACTATCCCGTCAAGTGGGAGGGTGCTGTCAAGGCAGGCAAGCAGATGACAGACGCCATCGTGGAATATATCGGAGGCATTGAGGTGGTGAAAGCGTTCAGCCAATCCGCCGGTTCCTACAAAAAATATTCTGACGCGGTGAATTACAACGCCAACTACTATGTGGACTGGATGCGGGAAAATCAGAAAACCATGAGCGCCTATAACGCCATCCTGCCCTCGGTGCTGATCTGCGTACTGCCCTGCGGCTTTTCGTTCTGGCTCTCCGGAAGCCTGGAACTTTCCACCTTCCTGTCCATTGTGATTTTCTCTCTGGGCCTTGTTGGGCCGATTATTGCGGCCTTTACCTTTACGGACGATTTGGCTGTACTGGGGACAAATGTGGAAGAAATCAGCCAGCTTCTGAACGCCGAAGAACTGAACCATAAAGAAACGCCGATCAAGCTGGAAGATACCGGCATTTCTCTTAGGTCTGTGTCGTTTTCCTATGACGGGACAACAGAGGTTTTGCATGATGTGAATCTCGCCATCCACCCCGGAACCATGACCGCCCTTGTAGGGCCGTCCGGCTCCGGCAAGTCCACGGTGGCGAAGCTGATTGCCGGGTATTGGGATGTTACATCCGGCAGCATTACCCTCGGCGGCCATGAGCTGAAGGATATACCGCTGTCCGAAATTTCAGACCAGATTTCCTATGTATCCCAGGATAACTATCTTTTTAACCGCAGTATCAGGGAAAACGTCCGTATGGGAAAGCCCAGCGCCACAGACGCGGAGGTAGAACAGGCCGCCAAACAAAGTGGCTGCGACGCCTTTATCCGCAAGCTGGACAATGGCTATGATACGATTGTCGGCAGCGCCGGTTCCCACCTTTCCGGCGGGGAGCGCCAGCGTATTGCCATCGCCCGCGCCATGCTGAAAAATGCACCGGTTGTCATTTTGGACGAGGCAACTAGCAGCGTTGACCCGGAGAATGAGGACGAATTGCAGCGAGCTATCGAGGCACTGACTCATGATAAGACCAGCACTCATGAAATCGCCAGGTATCTGAAGATTACCGAAAAGGCAGTTTACAGGTGCATGGACAGGCTGAAAGAAAAAGTGAAGAAGATCTTCGAGTAGTTCATGATAATCACAAAGCAGGGTGTGAGAACAAACTCCACCCTGCTTATCATTTATTAGAAAAAATGAAACTTTTGTCAAAACCAGTATTTGAAAATTTTATCAGTAATAAAGTGCAGAATGCTGTTTGGATTGCTATTTTTATGCAACTATTTCTTGTTGCTCTTGACAAAATAATTTTTAGAGATTAAACTTATAACAGTGTTATATATCACTGTTATATAGGAGGTGTGCAAAATAAACGGAAATGGAACGACTTTAGAAAATATCCACCGGGCAGCGAAAGCAGAATTTTTAGAAAAAGGATATAAAGACGCTTCCCTGCGGAATATTGTGAAATCCGTGGGAATGACTACCGGAGCCTTTTACGGATATTACAAAAGTAAAGAAGAACTTTTTGAAGCCATCGTTGGTGAGCATTACGAATATATTCTCAAACGTTTTATAAAGGCACAGCAGGAGTTTGCCGAACTACCAGCTGCCCAGCAGCCGGAAGTCATGAGTGACATTTCGGGGCTTTGTATGTACGATATGCTCCATTATGCGTACGAACATTTAGAGGAATGTAAACTGATCCTCTGCTGTTCGGAAGGAACAAAATTTGCCAGGCTAATTGATGAAATGGTGGAGATTGAAGTGGAAGGGACTCATGCCTATCAGGAGGTTTTAAGGAAGCTTGGAAGGCCCTCTCCGCATATCGATCCTTCGCTGGAGCATATTCTGATCACCGGAATGTTTCATACCTTTTTTGAATTGATCATCCACGAAATGCCGCTCAAAGATGCCGAAAACTACGTCAGAGAAATGCGCGCCTTTTATACAGCGGGATGGATGAAAATTATGGGGCAGTAATGCCTTATAATTTTTGCTTGGTAGTTAGCTAAAACTAATCTAAATTCGGATATTGTAAGAACATAGACGTGTTCTCTTTATCATAAACACAAAGAAAAGGAGGAATTTTTTTGAAAAAGCAATCCAATTTATCACGCCTGCTGGAAATTGCAGGCAGCCATAAGTACCTGACCTATGCTTCCTGGGTGCTTTCTGCGATCAGTGCCCTGATTGCTCTGGTACCATTCTATTACATCTGGAAAATGATCAAGGAAGTATTGGAGGTGGCACCGAATTTTGACCAGGCACAGAACCTGACCGGTAATGGCTGGATGGCAGTATTGTTTGCGGTTATAGCGGTGCTTGTCTACATAGCAGGGCTGATGTGTTCCCATTTGGGAGCATTTCGTATTGCCACAAACCTGCGTATCCAGACCATGGAGCATATTGTTAAGTTGCCTCTTGGGTTTGCCGAGAGTTTTGGCAGCGGAAAACTGCGCAAGATTGTCAACGAATCCAGCGCAGCCACCGAAACCTATCTCGCCCATCAGCTTCCCGACAGAGCCAATGCCATTGCAACCCCCTGCGGTCTTTTGGTGCTGTTGTTCGTGTTTGACTGGAGACTGGGACTATTGAGTCTTGTTCCGGTTGTGCTGGGGTTTCTGATCATGATGGCAATGACCGGAAAGCAGATGCAGGAAAAGATGAAAGAATACCAGAATGCGCTGGATGATATGTCCAATGAAGCGGTAGAGTATGTCCGTGGGATTCCGGTGGTAAAAACCTTTGGCCAGACGATCTTTTCCTTTAAGAAGTTTAAAGACTCCATTGACCGGTATAAAGTATGGGTGATTGCTTATACCAGGCAGCTTCGGACACCGATGATGTTCTATACAGCTGCGATCAACGGCGTTTTTGCCACACTGATTGCCGGAGGACTGTTGCTTACGCAAGACGGTGTGACTTCCGGTTTCTTACTGGATCTTATTTTCTATATCATCATTACACCGGTTATTTCTGTCACACTGACACGCATTATGTTCCAAAGTGAAAACGCCATGATCGTAGACGACGCTTTACAGAGAATTGACAGCGTTTTGCATTTGAAGCCTCTGGAGGAAACGAAACATTCAAAGCATCCTCAAAACGCTTCCGTGGAACTGAAATCGGTTCATTTCAGCTATGATGGAGAAAAAGAAGTATTAAAAGATATTTCACTGACCATTCCTGCAGGACAGACGGTAGCTTTTGTAGGTCCATCCGGCGGTGGAAAAACAACCCTTGCCAACCTGATTTCCCGATTCTTTGATCCCCAGAGCGGAATGGTAAAAATCGGTGGTGTTAATGTGAAAGACATCCCGAAAGAGGAACTCATGAACACGGTGTCTTTCGTATTTCAGAACAGCCGTCTCATCAAGGCGTCCATTCTGGAAAATGTGCGTATGGGAAAACCGGAAGCTACCCGTGAGGAAGTTCTGACTGCCCTTCATCACGCGCAATGCGATGATATTCTGGAAAAACTCCCACAGGGTGTGGATACGGTCATCGGTACAAAGGGTGTCTATCTTTCCGGCGGCGAGCAGCAACGAATTGCCATTGCCCGTGTGATGCTGAAAAATGCTCCGATTATCATTCTGGATGAAGCCACTGCCTTTGCTGACCCGGATAACGAAAGCCGCGTACAGGCTGCTTTCTCAAGACTTTCCGAGGGTAAGACAGTGATTATGATTGCCCACAGGCTTTCTACCGTAACAAATGTGGATCAGATTTTTGTCATTTGCGACGGACGGGTTGCCGAGTGCGGAAACAGTCGCGAATTGCTTGCAAAAGACGGTATATTCAGCCGTATGTGGAAAAATTACCAGACTTCCGTGCAATGGAAGGTAACAAAGGAGGTGCAGTGATATGATCAAAAAACTGCAGAAAAAATATGCCCTGTCTGAACAGGGAGCAAAAGACCTGATCAAAGGCTGCCTGGCCTGTGTCCTTCAGAATCTGTCTTTTATGTTTCCGGTGGGACTTTTATATTACCTGGTCAGCGATCTGATGAACGGGGGTGTTCCCGGCGGGAAAATTCCATTTTATGTGGCAGGCTGCGTGGTGTGTATTGGCTTGATTCTGCTGACCACTTTCTTTCAATACAATGCGACCTATTTTGCCACTTACAAAGAAAGCGGTATCCGCCGCATTACCCTGGCAGAGCATCTGCGCAAAATCCCCCTTTCCTTTTTCGGGAAAAAGGATTTAGCCGATCTTACCAGTACCATTATGGCGGATTGCACCTTCCTGGAGCAGAGTTTTTCGCATTTTATCCCTGAGCTTGCGGGTTCGATCATTTCTACAGTTCTGATTTCCATTGGTCTGCTCTTTACGGACTGGAGAATGGCACTGGCTGCCTTATGGGTTCTGCCGGTTGCCTTTGCGATTGTGGGATTTTCCGCAAAGATTCAGGAAAATCTGAATCAGAAAGCCATGGATGTAAAGATGGCCTGCGCAGACGGGATACAGGAGTGCATTGAAACGGTTCGTGACCTGAAAGCGAACAATGCGGAGCAGGCATATTTAAAAGGTCTGGAAAAGAAGATCCGTGCCGTGGAGCATCGTTCCATCCTCAATGAATTCGGCCTTGCTGTTTTTGTGGTTTCCGCATCGCTGGTGCTGAAGCTTGGTATTGCAACGGTTGCGCTGGCAGGAGCTGTTCTGCTCATGCAAGGAAGCCTCTCCGTGCTTACATTCTTTATGTTCCTTCTGGTAGTATCCCGTTTATATGACCCTCTGCAGGGCGCACTCCAGAATCTTGCGGCAGTCATCAGTACACGAACCAACATTGCCCGTATGAATGAAATTCTCGATCATCCGATCCAGCAGGGCAGCGACAGGCTTTCCAATCAGGGGTATGATATTGTCTTTGACCATGTTGGGTTTGCCTACAATACCGGAGAAACCGTATTGAAAGATGTTTCCTTTACGGCAAAACAGGGAGAGGTTACGGCTTTGGTCGGCCCATCTGGCGGCGGAAAAACAACCGTATCCCGGCTGGCAGCAAGGTTCTGGGATATTAACAGAGGAAAGATTACCGTGGGAGGCATGGATGTATCCCGAATTGACCCGGAAACACTGCTTTCTCTGTATTCCATCGTATTCCAGGATGTTACACTGTTTGACAATACGATTCTGGAAAATATCCGAATCGGAAACAAAGACGCCACAGATGAACAGGTCTTTGCTGCTGCGAAACTTGCCAATGTGGATGAATTTGCGGAAAAACTGCCGGATGGATGGCATACCAATATCGGGGAAAATGGCTGTGAACTTTCCGGCGGAGAGCGCCAGCGTATCTCTATTGCCCGTGCATTTCTGAAAAATGCGCCGATCATTCTTTTAGATGAAGCTACTGCTTCCCTGGATGTGGAGAATGAAACTCTGATACAGACAGCCCTTTCCCGTCTGATCGCAGATAAAACGGTTCTGGTCATCGCCCACAGGATGCGTACCGTAGCAGGAGCAGATAAAATTGTTGTCCTTTCTGATGGCACCGTGGCAGAAGAAGGATCACCAAAGGATCTGGAAGAAAAGAATGGTGTATATGCCCATATGGTAAAACTGCAGACAGAAAGCCAGAATTGGAAACTTGCGTAAAGAAGGAGGAAATGTAATGAACAAGAACCATTGTAAGCAGGAAAATATCCGACTTGGTACCCACGGAGAAGACTATGGAAGCTGGATGTCCAACCCTGTCTTTTACATCATTGGCGGAATCATGGAACAGGTTCATCGAGTCGTTCTTTCTCATCTGGACTATGACGGCGAGGGGAAGATTCTGGAAGTAGGCTGCGGCTCCGGAGCATTGACAATCCGTTCAGCTCTGACATGGCCGAAAGCAAAAGTGATCGGTGTTGATCACTGGGGCGCTGTGTATAATTACAGCAAAGCACTCTGCGAGAAGAATGCTGCCAGGGAGGGCGTGGCTTCCCGCTGTGTATTTCAGCACGGTGATGCGAAGCAGCTGGATTTTCCTGATGAGAGTTTTGATGTAGTCATCAGCAACTATGTCTATCACAATGTTATGGGTGCTGATATGCAGAAACTGCTGCTGGAAAGCCTGCGGGTATTGAAAAAAGGCGGCGTCTTTGCACTCAACGATGATATGAAACCAAAGATGTACGGTGACATGGAAGGTTTTGCGCAGAAACTACGAGATATGGGGTATGAGGAAGTACGACTCGTTGACACTGCACAGGAAGCTTTTGGCTCCCACCGTCGGGCTGCCATGATGATGCTGGGGTCTTCCCGGCTGCTTGTCGGCAGAAAGTAATGTATCAAAACAGGAGGTTTGGCTATGTCCAAGTTAGGAGTCGTGGAGGATACACTGTTCGTCCCTATGCTGGGAAGAATTTATGCTAGTGAGCATTACCCGCAAATTTTATATGATAAAAAAGCATTGGAATTGAAAAAGAAGCTGCCTTCAGACTTGATTAAACAGAATATGCAGAGCCAGTATACCCTTTTGGCCTCTGCTTCCCGGTCTGCTAATATGGATCGGATTATTCGGACTTTTCTGGAACGCAGACCGGACGGTGTGATTGTCCAGCTGGGCTGTGGTCTGGAGACAACCTATCACCGATGTGATAACGGAAAGACACACTGGTATGCCATGGATCTGCCTCATGTAATCGAATACCGGCGGGGACTTCTTCCCGAACCAGAGAGGGAATTATATATTTCCGGGGATGCCTTTGCAAAGGATTGGATCAAAAAAGTTCGCAATGATGTACTTGATGCTCCTATTCTCGTTACTGCAGGCGGGTTATTTCATTATTTTGAGGAACATAAGGTCATTGCCCTTCTGCGTATGATTGGGCAATTTGGAAATATGGAAGTTGTTTTTGATACGGTGAACAAAAGAGGAATGACCATGATGAAGAAAAAATATATGAAACAGGTCGGCCATGCCGATGCACAAATGTTCTTTTATGTGGATTCAGCGGAAGAACTGGCAGCAAAGATCGGGGGTAATGTGAAGGTGATTGCGGAGGAACCATACTATCGTTACATCCCTAAAAATGGCTTAAAGCTATCCACAAAGGTCAGTATGACAGTTTCTGATCAATTCAAGATGGTAAAGATGATACATCTAAAACTATAGTGGATATACAATATCAGAGAGATAGAACTTTATCATTTTTTCGGACGCACTGATGAAACACCATCAAAAGCCGCCTTCTATCACCAGCGTGCAAAATTAAAAGATAATGCACTATGGGAACTTTTGCAAATCTTTAACCAGAAGCTTCAACCAACTCTATACAGAAACCGTTATCGTTTGGTTGCTTGTGACGGTTCTGTTGCTGATGAAGTTGATCCGGAACTTCTGGCAAAAGTATTGGCTAATCCAGAGATGTGGGCATTGCTCAATTCACTGGCGAAAACGATGAAGTAATGAAAAATAGTGAAAAAATAGTGTGATTTTAGTGAAAAAACAATTCATAAAACGATATAATATATGGATAAAATGAGGATATTTATTGTGTATATGGATATTCTATCTCCATCAGTAAACTAAGTAAAATAAAAATTCTGCTTTACAAACAACAGATAAAGTATTAAAATAAACAAAAAGATATCTTCAGGGCAGGGTGAGATTCCCTACCGGCGGTAAAGCCCGCGAGCCGAGAGGCATGATCCGGTGAGATTCCGGGGCCGACAGTACAGTCTGGATGGAAGAAGATGATAGTACAGTTGATTTTTTGTATGAATGAATGTAGTATCAGAGCTCTGAGATGGTGATCCATTTCAGAGCTTTTTATATAGGAAAATCAGACATTCATTTATCAATCATATGTAACAGATCAATTCCACCCTGCAGATATTTCTGCAGGCTTTTTTTGTATCTGGTACATCGTTTTCGAAATAACTATACCATTCACTTGTCTGTGAATCCGATTGCACATGTTTAAAAGCCTCGGCGTAGCCCAGGCAAAGAACAGGAATAAGAAAGAAGGAATAGAAATGACGGATCAGGAATATATGCTTCGGGCTATTCAACTGGCCAAAAAAGGAGAAGGCTGGACGAATCCCAATCCTATGGTAGGGGCAGTGATCGTAAAAGACGGAAAGATCATCGGGGAAGGCTATCATAAAAAGTATGGAGAACTTCACGCGGAACGTAATGCAATTGCTTCTCTTACAGAATCAGCAGAAGGTGCGGTGATTTATGTCACGTTGGAGCCTTGCTGTCATCATGGTAAAACACCTCCATGTACGGAAGCGATCATTGAACAGAAGATCAGAAAAGTGGTGATCGGTTCCAGAGATCCGAATCCGAAAGTGGCAGGAAAAGGTGTACAGATGTTAAGGGAAGCCGGTGTAACAGTAGTTGAAGATTTTATGAGAGAAGAATGTGATCAGCTGAACCCGGTGTTTTTCCATTATATTACTACGAAGACTCCTTATGTGGTAATGAAGTATGCCATGACACTGGATGGGAAGATCGCAACGAAAACAGGAGCATCAAAATGGATCACCGGAGAATCTGCACGAAAAGAAGTACAGCATATGCGGCATCAGTACATGGGAATCATGGCTGGTATTGGAACTGTGCTTGCAGATGATCCGATGTTAAACGTCCGGGTAGAAGGCTGGAAAAGTCCTGTCAGGATTGTGTGTGACAGTAAGCTCAGGATCCCGCCGGGCAGTCAGATTGTAAAAAGTGCGGAAAAGTACCGGACGATCGTGGCTTATGCAGAACAGAAAAATGCAAAAGAGAAAATAAAAATATTACATACCATGGGAGTTGAAACCATTTACTGTCCCGACGAAAAGAATCAGATAGACCTTAAGAAGCTGATGGCAGATCTTGGAAACAGAGGCATTGACAGCATCCTCCTGGAGGGAGGAGGTACGTTAAATGACAGTGCACTGCGAGCTGGAATTGTAAAGGAAGTACAGGCTTTTGTGGCACCAAAGCTGTTTGGCGGTGTGGCTGGGAAGACACCGGTAGAGGGTATTGGAGTTGAACTGCCGTCTGAAGCAGTGGAACTGAAATATACAGATATCTGCCAGATCGGTGAGGATATCCGGATAAAATGTCAGGTGTGTGATAAAAAACAGGAGGAATCATGTTTACAGGAATCGTAGAAGAGAAAGGAAAAGTCCGTTATATACAGCTGACAGGGGAATCAGGGATCCTGGCAGTGAAAGCCCGGAAAGTCCTGGAAGGGACAAGGATCGGTGACAGTATCGCTGTGAATGGTGTGTGTCTGACAGTTACGTCGATTCAGCCGGACGGATTTACTGCCGATGTGATGGCAGAGACGATCAGAAGAAGCAGTCTTGGCAGCTGCAAGGCCGGAAGCCAGGTAAACCTGGAACGTGCAATGGCTGCAGACGGCAGGTTCGGGGGACACATAGTAAGCGGCCATATTGATGGGACTGGCGTGATACGTTCCATGCTCCGGGAAGAAAATGCCATCTGGGTATCAATTGAGACATCGCCACAGATTTTGCATCTGATCGTGGAAAAAGGATCCGTCTGTATTGATGGGATCAGCCTGACAGTTGCAAGGGTTGATGAAGCTGGTTTTCAGGTGTCGGTCATTCCACATACAGGAGAAGAAACCACTCTTTTGGAAAAGGTGCCGGGGGATCTGGTTAATCTGGAAAATGATGTGATCGGAAAATACGTAGAAAAACTGCTTGGCATCAGAAAAAACGAAGAAGAGAAAAAAGAATCCGGAATTACGATGGAGTTTCTTGAAGAATTCGGGTTTTAGAACAGGAGGATATACACTATGTCACAAAATTATCAGTACAACACAATTGAAGAAGCACTTAGGGATCTTAAGGAAGGAAAAATAGTTCTGGTCACAGATGATCCGGACAGAGAAAATGAGGGAGATCTGATATGTGCGGCAGAGTTTGCGACCAGAGAAAATATTAATTTCATGGCGACCTATGCAAAGGGTCTTATCTGTACACCGATGAGTGCAGAAATTGCGGTGAGATTGAACTTTCCGCCGATGGTTGCGGAGAATACGGACAATCACAGTACAGCATTTACCGTGGCAGTAGATCACGCAGATACAACCACAGGTATCTCTGCGGAAGAGCGCTCCTATACTATCATGAAGTGTGTGGATGATCAGTCAAAACCGGAGGATTTCAGAAGACCGGGACATGTGTTTCCGCTTATTTCCAGAAAAGGCGGGGTTTTGGTACGAAATGGCCATACAGAGGCAACAACAGATCTTATGAGACTTGCCGGACTGAAAGAATGCGGCGTGTGCTGTGAAGTTATGAAAGAAGATGGAACTATGATGCGTACATCACAGCTATGGGAAATGGCAAAAGAGCATAACCTTACATTTATTACGATCCGTGATCTGCAGGATTATATAAGAATACATGAAAAGCATGTAAAGGAGGAAGCAGCTGCAAACCTCCCAACGCAGTACGGTGATTTTAAAATGTATGGTTATATCAATGATATTACAGGAGAGCATCATCTGGCACTGGTAAAAGGTGATCTGGGAGATGGTGAGGATGTGCTTTGCCGGGTACATTCGGAGTGTCTGACAGGGGATGCATTCGGATCGCTCAGATGTGACTGTGGCCTGCAGCTGCAGACAGCGATGCGCCAGGTAGAAGCAGAAGGCCGAGGAATCATTCTGTATATGAGACAAGAAGGCCGAGGAATCGGACTGATCAATAAGATCAAAGCATATGCGCTTCAGGAGCAGGGATACGATACTGTGGAGGCTAATGTGAAGTTAGGGTTTGCACCGGATCTCAGAGAGTACTGGGTCGGGGCACAGATACTGTCAGACCTTGGTGTGAAATCATTAAGATTACTGACAAATAATCCGGATAAAGTCTATGGACTTGGCGAATTCGGACTGAAGATCAATGAGAGAGTACCTCTGGAGATTCCGGCACAAAAGTATGACCGGAAGTATATGAAGACGAAGCAGGAAAAGATGGGTCATATTTTTAAAGAAATAAATTTATAAAAAACAGCAAATATCAGGAGGAAGAAAAAATGAGACAGATCAATTTAGTAGAAGGAAAAGTAGTAGCACCGGAGGGAATGAAGGTTGGTATCGTGGCAGCGAGATTCAATGAAATTATTGTGAATAAATTATTGGGAGGGGCAGTCGACGGACTGGTAAGACATGGAGTAGAAGAAGAGAACATTACTGCAGCATGGGTACCGGGAGCATTTGAGATTCCGATTACAGCACAGAAGATGGCACAGTCAGGAAAATATGATGCAATTATCTGCGTTGGAGCTGTCATCCGTGGAGATACTTCACATTATGATCTGGTGTGTAATGAATCTGCCAAGGGAATCGCACAGGTTGAACTTGCAACAGGAATCCCGGTTTTATTCGGAGTGATCACGACTGAAAATATCGAGCAGGCTATTGCGCGTGCAGGAAGCAAAGCGGGAAATAAAGGCTATGATTGTGCATTATCTGCGATTGAGATGGTCAATCTGATGAAGCAGCTCTAAAAGACAGGAAAATAAATGATGACAAAAACGATCATATTCGATTATGATGGAACGATCCATCATACCCTTGGAATCTATGAACCGGCATTTCGTGAAACCTATCAGTGGCTGACAGAACAGAAGGTTACCGAAGAACGGGAGATAGGCTCGGTGGAAATTGCCGGCTGGCTGGGACTTAACAGTAAGGAGATGTGGAATACATTTTTGCCGGAACTGGATCAGAGCTATAAAGAGCAGGCAAGCAGGATGGTAGGAGATCTGATGGTAAGACAGATCAGGAAACATAAGGCAGTGTGGTATCCGGGAGCAGAGGAGATGCTAACAGCTTTGAAGAACCGGGGATATCACCTTGTGATCTTAAGTAACTGTAAAGCTTCATATCGTGAGGCACACTGGAAGGAATTTGGGATGGAACGATGGTTTGATCGTTTTTATGACTGTGAATCATACAGATTCCGTCCAAAGACAGAAATTGTGCAGGAAATCATCCGGGAATATAGTGGCCCTTATCTGGTAGTCGGAGACAGGAGACAGGATCTGGAATGTGCCAGGTCCTGCAAAAGCCCTTTTATAGGATGCCTGTATGGATATGGTGAGAAAGGGGAACTGAATGGGGCTGATTATTATGCAGAACATATAGAGGATATACTGCAGATGGTGATATGATTTTTGCAATATAAAAATCTGAAGGAAAAAAGTTAAAAATAAGTACTTCTGTAAAATAAAAGGATATAGAAAATTTGCAACAATTTGTTGCAAATTCTGAGGCGGGGATGATTTTAGGATAGTCATAGTGATAGAGGTAATCCACTTTCCTAACCCCATCTGTACAGTAAAGTTCTCAAGTCCAGTTGTACAAAGCGCTACTGCACGAGGAACCAGATGGAATGCATCTCCACTTCCTAAAAGAACTGCCATAATTCCAAACATGGTAAACTGTCGGTTTCCTTTGCCTTTGCGGATTATTTATAGATTTTACTGTGGAAGATTTTGCATAAAGTGTTTTCCGTGCTTGTGTGTACCATTATCTGATATCAAAGCAGTACAGGGTGATTCCGGCCATGCACAGGTCAATATGATTACGGATGCGTACTCTCATATTCCGGATGATGACCAAAGGAAAAATGCAGAGCTTTTTAAAGAAGCATTTTATGAGAAAAAGAATCTGAATCCAGAGAGGCGGGCGTTGCTCAATTCGTTGGCGAAAACGATGAAGTAATGAAAAATAGTGAAAAAATAGTGTAATTTTAGTGAAAAAAACAATTCGTAAAACGATATAATATATGGATGAAATGAGGATATTTATTGTGTATACGGATATTCTATCTCCATCAAATCTATCGAGATCTCCATCATTTGATGATAGAATGATGGAGATAAATCTGAAATGAAGGAGATTCCTATGAGAGACTTTGATTTTATTGTAAGTCCTGCAAAGTTGTTAACACCTGAAATTGTTCAGATGGTTAGCAGCATCCATGAACATAAAGGCAAACAGGAATTATTTCTCGAAGCCAATGTAGATGAATTGAAAACACTCTTAGAAGTTGCATTGATTCAGAGTACGGGAGCATCCAACCGAATCGAAGGTATATTTACAAGCGATAAGCGTTTGGAAGAATTGGTAAGTCAAAAAGCAGAACCCCGCAACCTATCTGAGCAGGAAATTGCTGGTTATCGTGAAGTACTTTCCACAATTTACGAAGGTTATGAATATATCAACCCAAGACCGAACATTATTTTGCAGTTACATTGAGATCTGTACTCCTATTCACAGGGGGCTGCTGGTGGAAGTTATAAGAATTCCGATAATGTAATTGCAGAAACAGATGCCGAGGGTCATCAGAAGGCACGTTTTATTCCAGTTCCCGCATTTCAGACTGATGAAGCAATGGAAGAACTTTGCGCTCGCTTCCTTGAAGCATGGGAAGCTGACCGCATTGATAAACTGGTTTTGATTCCCATGTTCATTCTGGACTTTCTGTGTATCCATCCTTTCAATGACGGAAATGGTAGGATGAGCCGTTTGCTCACTTTATTGCTTTTTTATAAGGCGGGATACATCGTTGGAAAATATATCAGTATGGAAATGTTGATTGAAAAGACAAAGGAAACATATTATGAAGCCCTTCAAGCAAGTTCTACTGGCTGGCATGAGGGAGAAAACAGCTATGAGCCTTTTGTTAAATATTATCTGGGTATCATGTTGAAAGCATACAATGAATTCGAAAGCCGTGTAGAGCATTTGAAGCATCGGAGTCTTTCTAAGCCTGATAGAATTAAAGCGGTTATTGATAACAAGGTTGGCAAAATTACAAAGAAAGAAATCATGGAGCTTTGTCCTGATATAAGCAAAATTACCGTGGAAAGGACTTTGACGAATCTGGTTAAGAGTGGGTATATCGCAAAAGTTGGTGCAGGTCCATCTACTGGTTATGTCCGTGTTTAAAAATATGAAAGCAGCTTATAAATTTAAAGTGTCCTTGACAAAGGGTACACTTTACAGGTGAAATCTAAATCGAAGTTTGTCTTGCTGTGTTCAAATCACAAAAAGGTCATCGTTTCACGATTATGGTAAAACGATGATCTTTTTTATTTCTTCCAATAACAGATTAGCAACAGGAGTGAATATTTGATATTTTTTCCATATAACATACATTTTTGTGTGGAGAGGTGGTGTGATCGGACGGAAGCATAAATCACTTTCTGCATTTGTTTCTACTAACTTTTCAAAGGTAAGCTCAACCCCCAGCCCTTCACGGACAAAAACGGCACCGTTATTGCAGAGATTAAATGTCGCTAATATATTAAGTCGGTCAAGGTTATCGGAACACCAACGGGGTAAATCCATTTTAGCAGACTGTTCCGAACAAAAAATAGGAATATCCAATAAATCATCAAAGGCAATAGCCTCTTTTGCGGCTAATGGATTGTCCTTTCTCATCAGAACACCCCATGTATCGTATTCAGGCACTTCAAGATAATTGTATTTTGATAAATCGGGCGGTTCTACTATAAATGCCATATCCAGAAGTCCACGGTCTAATCGTTCTGTTACCTGTTCGGTATCACCGCTGGTAACATGATAATGGATATTGGGATAAATGCTGCTTAACTTTTTTACAGCACGGGCAAGATATTTTACAAGATAGGATTCTGCACAGCCAATATAAATATCACCTCCTGTGATATCATCCATTGCCTGAAATTCGTTTGTGATTTTGTCAGCCATGGCCAGTAAATCTTCTGCTCTTTTTCGCAGAAGCATACCCTCATCAGTAAGACTGACGCTTGTGCTGCCACGCTTAAATAGTTTTTTGCCAAGCTCTTGTTCCAGATCTTTCATCTGTTTAGACAGCGTTGGCTGTGTAACATGAAGTCTTTCAGCAGCCCTTGACATATTTCCTTCACGTGCAATTTCAAGAAAATAACGAAGTACACGAATTTCCATAGTACACCTCCAACCTTTTTTATTATCCTATACTCAAATGATATTCCTGTCAAGAATATCGTGATATGAATTATAAGTATTAGATATATCGTTTGAAGCATGTATAATTTAAGCAGGAGGTGCAGACAGATGGCAGAAGCAAATGACAAATATGGAATAATTTATCAGAATCTTGTGGACGCAGGCTGTAATCAGAAAACAATCCAGTGTTGCATGAAACTGGCACAAGAAAACAATGTAGAAGCGCTGTTATCACAGTTATGTATGTATAGAAAACATTTAATGGAACAGACACATATTTATCAGGATAACATAGATTGCCTGGATTATTTGATCTACTCGTTAAAGAAATCTAATGAAAATAGATAAGGAGAATGTAAATGACAGATTATAAAATTATTCAAACAATTAACGGACCGGAAGATGTAAAAAAATTGTCTATGGAGCAGCTGGAGGAACTTGCTTCGGAAATCAGAGAGGCATTGTTTAACCGGCTGACTAAAATCGGCGGTCACTTTGGTCCAAATTTCGGTATGGTGGAGGCAGAGATTGCCATGCATTATGTTTTCTCTTCGCCTAAGGATAAGTTTATATTTGATGTATCTCATCAGAGCTATCCTCATAAGATTTTGACCGGAAGAAAGAATGGATATATTTCCGATGAGCACTTTTCAGAGGATTCCGGTTATACAAATCCGGAAGAAAGTGAACATGACTTCTTCAATGTAGGTCACACTTCGACTTCAGTTTCTTTAGCTACGGGTCTGGCTAAAGCGAGAGATATAAAAGGAGATAAAGAAAATATTATTGCAATTATTGGTGATGGCTCCCTCTCAGGCGGTGAAGCACTAGAGGGATTGAATGTAGCCGGATCAGAGATTAACTCCAATCTAATTATTATAGTAAATGATAATGAGCAGTCGATTGCCGAAGTACATGGCGGAATGTATAAAAATCTTGCCGAATTAAGAGAGACAGGCGGAACTGCTTCCAATAATCTCTTCAAAGCGTTTGGATTAGATTATATATATGAGGAAAACGGCAATGACATAGCATCACTAATTTCCTTATTCCGCAAGGTGAAAGATACGGATCATCCAATCGTAGTCCATATCCATACACAAAAAGGAAAGGGATATGAGATTGCTGAAAAAGACAAAGAGGGATGGCATTGGTGTATGCCATTTGACCGTGAAACAGGCAAACCTACAATTTCTTTTGGAGATGGAGAAGATTATACATCTATCACTGCTGAGTATATTATGCAAAAAGCAAAAAGTGATTCTGAGTTTCTTGTGATTACTCCTGCTATGCCGGGCAGTGCAGGCTTAAATCAGGAGCAGCGAAAGGAGCTTGGATTGCAGTATGTGGATGTAGGGATTGCGGAGGAACAGGCGGTTGCCATGGCATCTGGTGCAGCAAAAAACGGTGCGAAACCGCTTGTGGTTACTAACACAACCTTTATTCAAAGAGCGTATGACCAGATTTCTCATGATGTATGTATTAACAATAGTTCTGTTACGATTCTCTTAAACTACAATTCTTTTGACAGTTTGACAGATGTTACGCATCTTGGAATTTTTGGACTGGCGGCTTACACGAATGTTCCGAATCTGGTAGTGCTTGCACCTACCTCAAAAGATGAATACCTTGCTATGATTTTGAATTAACTGACGAAGAGATGGAGCAGATTGAGGCTTTGGAAAAAAATGAGAAGCATGACTGGTACTAAGATTGAAGAATAAAAAGATAAGGTGATGGAAATGAAGATATTAGTATTAAATGGAAGTCCACATCCACAGGGAAGTACAAAAGATATGGTTAATGCATTTAAGAAAGGAGCTGAGAGTGCAGGACATATCGTTGATGTGGTGGATGTATGCAAAAAGAAGATAGGTGGGTGTTTGGCATGTGAATACTGTCATAGCAAAGGACACGGTGAGTGTATTCAGAAGGATGATATGCAGGAAGTATATAATCTTTTGAAAGAAGCAGAAATGCTTGTTATTGCATCGCCCATTTATTATCACGGCATATCCGGTCAGCTAAAATGTGTAATCGACAGATTTTATTCTGCGGCATATCCGAGAGGACCGAAGAATTTGAAAAAAGTTGCCATGATACTTAGCTCCGGAGATGCTAATATGTATGAGGGTGCTCTTTTCTCGTTCAAAGGAGACTTTCTGGATTATCTTGGACTTGAAAACATGGGTGTGTTTACAGCACATGGGTCTGAAAACAAGAGCGAGAAAAAGAGAGAAGAACTAAGGGCGTTCGGGGCATCGCTGCGTTAGGTAAATTCCATTTGGCGAGATGTCGATAGACCATAAAATTGTTTTTTTCTAAAGCAGACTATTGATTGTATTTATATTAAGTTTTCAACAACAATGTAACCATTGAAATTACATCTGTTTTTTGATATGATTACTGTCAAAGAGAGGTGTTTATAATGCAGATTTCAAGCAGATTTACAATGGCAATCCATATGTTTGCCTGTATAGATACATTTTCGGATCAGAAGATGACTAGTGATTTTATGGCAGCAAGCATTGGAACTAATCCGGTGATTGTTCGTAAAATATTGCAACAATTAAAGGCTGCTGGTCTTATTGAAGTTGCAAGAGGGACAGGCGGTGTGACAATTACCAGACCATTGGAGCAGATTACATTCCTTGATGTGTATAAAGCAGTGGAATGTGCACCAGATGAAGAACTGTTTCATTTTCATGAGAATCCCAATCAGAAATGTCCGGTAGGAAAGAATATTCACCATGTTCTTGATAAGAGACTGTTAGAAGTACAGAAGGCAATGGAGGAAAAACTTTCAGAAATGACACTTGCTGATGTGAAAAAAGATATTGCAGTGTATACAGAGGAAGAGTAGCCTACAGAAGGCTTCGGATGAGTGATTATACCATCACAATTTCCGGAGCCTTTTCGTTTTTCATAATCAATGTAAAATCTTCAAAAGGAGTTGTAACAAAAAAAGTTACAAAAAGTTTGATGTAACTATTGACATTACATTAAACGGATGATATTGTATAGCTACAAGATGTAATAATCATTGTTACAACATATCGAGGAGGTAATTTAAAATGCAGAAAGTAGTAGAATTTTTACAGAAAAATTCAGTTCAGTACTTAGCAACAGTCGGAAGAGATGGAAAGGCAAAATGCCGTCCATTCATGTTCTGTTTTGAGCAGGACGGAAAGCTTTGGTTCTGTACTAACAACACAAAGGATGTTTACAAGGATATGTTAGCAAATCCTGAAGTAGAAGTATCAGTATCTTCCCCTGAATACGCATGGATTCGCCTTCATGGCAAAGCAGTATTTGAGGACAACAAGAGTGTAAAGGAAGGATGCATGAACAATCCTATCGTTAAGGGACAGTACCAGACAGCAGATAATCCTATTTTTGAGGTATTCTATCTTGAAAATCCGCATGGTTTAATCGCAGATTTCTCTGGAAATCCACCTTATGAATTTTAAAGATAATTAACAGAAAAAATTACAGTCTTCGGGGCAAGGTGTAATTCCTGACCGGCAGTATAGTCTGCGAGCAAAAGCTGATATGGTGCAATTCCATAACCGACGGTAAAGTCCGGATGAGAGAAGATATGATAAAACAAGTCCCGCAGGAAATCCTGTCCTGCGGGCTGTTTTAAATTCAGGCATATCTCACAAAAAGGAGATTTATGAGTAACAATACAGCAACTATTAAAACAAGAAAAAATTTAGTTTCTACAGGAACGATAACAATGACAGCTCTACTGGCAGCTATATCATATGTGTTGGCATTTTTAGAGTTTCCGGTTCCTTTGAGTCCATCATTTGGCGAATTTCTGCCATTTATTAAGACTAAGCTGGACGTTGTGCTATTCAATGCATTGCCGTTTAATATCTTAAAAGGCTTGGTGATTGGAGCAATTGCCATGATGATATATAAAAAACTTACACCGATACTGAAAGGAGAGACTTGGAAATGACAAAAATGGATTATCTTGAACTTCTGGTGGATGAAATTCATTCAACAACAGTTGCAACGATAGGTTCAGATGGACATCCTCAGACAAGAATCATAGATATGATGTACTATGATGAAGAAGGTGTGTATTTCCTTACAGCAACGGGAAAAACATTTTATGACCAGTTAATGGAGCAGCAGTATGTGGCAATATCCGCAACAAAAGACAAAATTGCGGTGTCTCTGCGTGGAAAAATAAAGAACATCGGAAAAAAGAATCTTGATATTATGTTTGAAAAAAATCCATATATGAAGAAAATCTATCCGGGAGATACGAAAGACGCAATCGAAGTGTTTCGGCTGTATGAGGCACAGGGAGAGTATTTTGATATCAGCAATCCATCAAATATTGTGAGGGATACTATAACAATTGGAAAAACCGAGGCAGTTCAGACAGGGTATTTTATTGGAAAAGAATGTATTGGATGCAAACTGTGTTACTCTGTATGTCCGCAAAAATGCATTGATATATCTTCAGTTCCGGTTACTATCAACCAGAATCATTGTCTGCATTGCGGAAGATGTGCAGAAATTTGTCCGAAGCAGTGTATTGAGAAAAGAGGTTCATTATGATTTTTAAGAAAATCAGAAAAGGGTATGCTGACTGGAGAAACTTTTTATGTAGTACTCCGGCAAGGGATTATGTATTCCAAAAGGATGCATATGAAGACCAGATTGACAGGGCAGCAAAGAATATAAGAAATACAGACTGTGTTATAATCGGGGCAGGAGCCGGGGCATCGACAGCTGCGGGAATCCAATATGGTGGTAAAAGGTTTACAGACAATTTTGCAGAATTTATAAAAAAATACGGTGAGTACTACATGACAGATATGTATGCAGCCGGATTTTATCCATATCCGTCTGAGGAGGCAAAGTGGGGATACTGGTCAAAACATGCATTGATGAACCGCTTTGATCCTCCGGCATTGCCGCTTTATACAGAGCTTTATGATCTTGTAAAGAATAAAGAATATTTTGTACTTACAACCAATGTGGATCATCAGTTTTATAAAGCGGGATTCGATGAAAAAAGAATATTTGCAACACAGGGAGATTATGGGAAAATCCAGTGCCAGAAAGCCTGTCATCCAAAGACTTACGATGCAAAAGACCTGTTTCGTAAAATGGATAAAGCAAGAAGAGACTGCCTGATTCCATCAGAACTTGTACCAAAATGTCCGGTGTGTGGCGGCAATATGGCTATGAATCTCCGTTGTGATAATTATTTTGTGGAAGATGAAGCGTGGCATGAGGCAGCCGACAGGTATGCGGGGTTTCTGGAACAGCATAAAGATAAAAAGGTTGTTCTTTTGGAACTTGGAGTTGGATTTAATACGCCGATTATTATACGTTTCCCTTTTGAAAAGATGGTGAGGGAGAACTCGTCTTATAGTTTGATACGCCTGAATATGGATGAAGCGGTAGTTCCGGAAAGCTTCGGGGAACGTGCAATCGGTATTGACGGTGATATGGCAAAGGCAATTACTGATATAAGGGGGCTGGTATTATGACACAGGATGAGCAAAGAGAATATCTGATTCAGTATCTTTTAAAAGAAGAAATACCGTTTGGCAGACAGAACATTCCTACGGATAGGCAGGGGCAGGAAAATCTGCTCCGCTCACTTATGAATGTCAGACCGCCAAGACCAATCAGTAATGATTTTTTGAAAATACAGGATGAGTATCTTACAGAAAGAAATATAGAGCGTGGAATCACAGATGTTGACACGCTTGCACCTGTAAAATCCGATTCGAGATTATATATCTGGCAAGGGAATATTACCACTTTGAAATGTGATGCGATCGTGAATGCGTGTAACTCACAGATGCTTGGTTGTTTTTCACCGATGCATGCCTGTATTGATAACTTTATTCATACTTATGCTGGAATGGAACTTCGTCTGAAAATGCATGAAATTATGGCAAAGCAGGGGCATGAAGAAGAGACCGGCAAAGCAAAGATAACATCGGGATACAATCTTCCGACAAAATATATTCTTCATACGGTAGGACCTATTATACAATGGAAAGTCACAAAAGAAGATGAAGACCTGTTGGCAAGCTGCTACACAGAGTGCCTAAAGCTTGCAGCTGATACTGGTGTGGAATCTATTGCATTCTGTTGTTTGTCTACAGGTGTATTCCGTTTTCCACAGCAACGAGCTGCCGAGATTGCAACGAGCACTGTAAAGCAGTATCTTAACAAAGACAGCAGAATAAAAAAGGTAATCTTTAATGTGTTTAAGGATGAAGATTTAAAAATATACAGTGGATTGTTATAAGCGTCTGTTGAAATATCCGATAAATCTTATTGTACTGTTACTGCCTGAGAATGTGATTTATATTGGAATCCGATGTTAAGTGAAAGAATGGTGGGAAGAACGAGAATATTATTAAAAAAGTGGACAGTTCACCAATTGGGGGCTGTCCACTGAGAGGACGGCGGTTAGTCACCGCCTCCTACTCAATTTTTAACAGGAAATATTAAAGTTCAAGTGAATCTTCTGCATCAACCCACATCTGTAAATTTCCATCAAGATATAATCTTGCATATTCCAGTGGTTCGTCAATAGCAAGTGTATTTAATGCACAGTCTGATCCAGGCGTGGTTTTTAAGTCCTTCTCAGTTTCCCAGCAGTCAATGCGAAGCATATAGCCGGCACTGGTATAAACATCAATACTG
>ENA-OZGA01000315-OZGA01000315.1-human-gut-metagenome-genome-assembly--contig:-NODE-315-length-24042-cov-4.390003_pt1 | contig 24042 bp, 22 predicted proteins | sample MGYA00245112_ERZ653649 | MGnify/ENA primary metagenome ERZ653649 (study PRJEB26926, sample SAMN06165071) | human gut metagenome | biome: ENVO:00009003; feature: ENVO:2100002; material: ENVO:00002003...
CACTTATGCGATCGTCGGCAGCGTCAGATGTGTATAAGAGACAGTACCGGCACCATTCGAGCCCATGATAACGTGTGTTTCACCTTTATTTACTGTGAGATCGAGTCCCTTCAGGATTTCCTTGCCATCTACGGCAATGTGTAACCCTTCCACTCTTAATAATTCACTCATGTTTTATCACTCCTGTAGTAATGACGTTTGATATAGTTAGTATAGCTGATAATGTATACTCATTAGCTACACATAAGATTACTCCATAATGGATATAAAGTCAACTCTTTTAGTCGTATTTATTTCAAGCCGATGAATATCACATTATCACGACTTTTTCAACTTTCTTTTTTGATAAATGTTTGCAAAATCAAAAAGAAAAAGCCCTAGGCATTTTACAACCGTTCACAGCTTTCTCTTACCTTCTCATATATACTATTTTATGTTTGGTATTTTTTACCTTTCCGTTTTTAATAACGGAAGAGGTTCGAGGAAAATAATGTCATCCCGTTGGGCTGCCTTTCCTTCTGCTAGGATACAGGCCTGTCCAATCACATGTCCCCCGGCTTTTTCAGCCAGTTCCTTTAGCGCTTTCATGGAACCGCCTGTGCTGATGACGTCATCCACAAGAAGAACGTTACGGCCTTTCAGTTTTGCGATTTCTGCCTGTGCTACATATAACCGCTGCTTCCCTGTCGTCGTAATTGATTCATCATCTACCCATATAGGATCTTCCATATATGCTTTCACAGACTTACGGGCGACGACGTAGTCCTTCATCCCTTTGATACGAGCCATTTCATGAGCCAAAGGAATCCCTTTCGTTTCAGCCGTCATGATAATATCCGTTTCAGGGGGAATTTTTTCAGCAAGGGCCTTTGCCGTATTCGTCACGAGTTCTACATCACCTAAGATGACAAACCCAGCAATGGCAAGGTCTTCCGTTATATTAAGCACCGGCAGCTGACGAGTCAAGCCGGCAATATGTAATTCATATGTGCGTTTAGCCATAGTATCAAAACTCCTTTTAGGAAATAGTATGGTCCATCAGACGTCGGCACCGGGCCGGATGAAACCGTTTGAATCTCTCATATCGAATAATGCCATGATGAAACTGTCCATATACGGTAGGAACGCATCGTCATGAAGCATGGAAAGTATTTCGTCTCTATCTGCATAGCGGGCATCGAGGACCTCTGATGTCTGGAGGCATAACGTTTCGACAGGAATATCTTCGATGACAACGTAAATATCATCAAAACCATGATCAAAGGTAAGCCGCATGAGCGGCGCTTTCTTCTTAAGGTCGACCTGTATCCCCAATTCTTCTCTGGCTTCACGCATAGCGGCACATTGACTTGTTTCACCACTATGGACGTGACCTGCAACAGTTACATCCCAGGCGCCGTCTCGTGCATCCCCCGGCTTATGGCGCTGCTGGATAAGCAGGCGTCCCTTCGTATCGAATACGCATACGTGAACGATGAGGAAAAATTCACCTTCGCGTAATTGATTTTCTTCACTTCGGTCAATAGTTTTCCCCGTCCTCTGGCCAGCATAGTCATACACATCTAGCCGTTCCACTGTTATGATTCTCCTTTCTGTTCTTTTAAGAATCTCCGTATAAGACGCCGCACGATGATTGACGGCTTTTCGTCTGCTTCATCACAATAGGATTTCAGTGCTTCCCAATCGGCATCATCGAGATACGTGTCTACCTTATGACGTTTGCGCCGTTCATCAGAGACGCGATGTTTCCGTGGTTCTTCTTTTTTCTCCTCCGGAAAGAAATCCTGAATTCTCCGACGCTTCACGTGGTCTGTATACTCCATGTATGTCACCTGCCTATACGTTTTGTTGTCATATCCACGATATGCCGGGCTAAGGCAATCGTCGTCGTATCGTCTTTGATTTCCTGCTGAGCCTTTTCATATTCCTCATCAAGACGTTTTTCTGTCGCCTTATTTTCGTCTTCTTCATTTCTAAGACAGTCATGAAGGACGAGAGCATATTCGCTAAGCTCGTCGCATAAGTCAAGTAAAATATTGCACTGATGAAGAAAGGAATCCTGCAGGTCCTCATATTCCTGTTCAAAGAGACTGCCTTTGACAGCAAAGGCACGGTGCCATTGTGCTCGCCATTCTTCCCAGGTATCTTCACTAGATACGGCTTGCGCTTCATACTCGGCGAGGGTTTTCGCCAAACTCTGGGCCCCGGGAATTTTTGCAAAGGCCGGCTGCCATGTCGTAAAATTTCTCATTCCCTGTAAGATATGGCTGAACAGTCGTTCCAATGGTTCCAGTCGTTCCAAGGAAAAATCATCGTCATCATCAAAAAAGGAGTCATACTCCTCTTCGACGGCATCTACATACCGTATAGCGTCGTCCAGGGCCTTGTGGATACTGAGCAGCGCCTTCTCTCTTCTATGCAGGCGGGCCTTCGTAAAACCATGGGCACTAAAGTACTCTGCTTTTGCATTATTTTCAGTTTCTACGGTCATAGCATGATCGATGATAGACTGACAAATGGTAGGAAGATGAGTCTTAATAAAGGCTTCTTTCTCTGCCTGATCCAATTCGCCACTATAGCCGAGGCGCCAAAGGCTTTTGGCATCGCTTGTAAAACGCTTGTGATCAACGAGGAGGACAGCGCATTTTTTCACCCATTCCGTCATGTTGTCCTGCATCTGTAAGATCGGTTCTCCGCCTTTTCCATAGGCATGAATATCTTTTATGACTTTATCCATATTCAGTTTGACAGGACGGATTGCATGGTCTTTCGTTTTTCGCAAATGTTTCTTGATCCAGCTCATATGGCTATGTCTCTCCTTTTTGCCCGTAAGCCCCTTTCCGCAAGGTGACGTGGACATTCTTACTCATTATAGCAACAAAACACCAAATTTTACAGTACTTGCAGGCTACTCGATATAAAAAACTAAAAAAAGGAAAATGAAGTACGCCTGTAAATCAGGTTATGAACCGTTATTGAAGCTCCTAGATATACCGGATATGCAAACAGTAACAGGTGCACTCCTAACGGGGTATCCCTATGATTTTCAAACTACCTTGATTGCCTCTACACATCACATAGAAATCAGGTATATGGATAATTTCGGATATGTCCTGGCTCTCAAACGCAGATTATAATCATTCTTGCATAAAAAACATATCTTTACGCACAGGCGGTCTGATATAATATACCTATACATAATAGAAACAAGCCATCCCATTTCTTTACAAAGTCTTTACATTTCTTTTACGTAGATTACATATATAATACGTATACTATAAAAGGATTTTACTAAGGAGGATTCGTAATGTTCAGCCTAACAAACAAACATAGTGAACTTTTTGATTATCTGATTGAAAATGCCAAACGCTTTGAACGGGCTTCTGTCATTGCCCATGAGGCCATGGCGGATATTTCAGTCTTGCCAGAACGAATCGATGAAATCGTCTCTCTGCAGCACCAGACAGAACAAGCCGGTCTACAGATAGTCATCCAGCTTGCCAAAACGTTCATCACGCCTATCGATCGCGAAGATTTGTATCTTCTGTCCTATCACCTTACAGCTTGTACCGATTGCCTTCACGGCTTTCTCATGCGCGTCCAGATGTACAATGTCACAAAAACGACACCGGCTGCCATTCAGGGGACAGAGTTGTTGATGCAGATGGGAAAAGAACTTGTTCCGATTTTTGAAAACATGAAACATATAAACAACAGCCAGACGGCTCTCATCCACCATGCTGAACGGCTGAATCGCTTAGAATCTGAAGTAGATCATATTTATCGCAAAGAAGTATCTCGTCTCTTTACGGAAGATATTCCCCTTATCGATGTCATTCGTTGGAAAGATACCATTGCCATGATTGAAGAAACGGCAGATAAAGTGGAAGATTTATCGAATCTGATCAAAGGAGTGATTATGAAGTATGCTTGATACATACCTGATTATCACCGTCGTCATGTTGGCTCTTGTCTTCGACTTTATCAATGGTTTCCATGATACGGCCAATGCTATTGCCACATGCGTATCTACACGGGCTATTCGGCCTGGTATCGCCATCATGGGAACGGCTGTACTGAATTTTCTAGGCGCCATGATTTCTACTGGCGTTGCCAAGACCATTGGCGGCGATATCGTCGTATCCCCGCTCATGATCAATGAAGTCATTATCGTTGCAGGTCTCTGCGGAGCTATCATATGGAATCTTTTGACATGGTGGATTGGCATGCCTTCCAGCTCTTCTCACGCCCTTATTGGTGGCATGCTGGGAGCCGTCATGATTTCCGTCGGTATTTCGGCCTTGAACGGTATAGGCATTTTAAAAATAGTCGCCTCTCTCATCTTGTCACCGATTACGGCAATTGCCGTCGGCTATATCATCATGAAGATCATCTTCCTCATCTGTCATGATTTCCGACCAGCACCAGTTAATCTGGCCGCCAACCGCCTCCAGGTGCTTTCGGCAGCGCTCATGGCTTTTTCGCACGGTTCTAACGACGCCCAGAAATCAATGGGTATCATTACGCTTGCCCTTCTTTCTGGCGGCTTTATCGACACATTGGAAGTTCCCATGATTGTCAAATTCCTATGCGCTGCGGCCATGGCATTAGGTACGAGCTTCGGCGGTTGGAAAATCATCCGTACCGTTGGCGGCAAGATATTTAAAATGCACCCTATCCACGGTTTTGCTGCTGACCTGAACTCGGCCGTCGTCATCTTCTCGGCGACACTGCTTCATCTTCCCGTTTCGACGACCCACGTCGTATCGGGCTCCATCATGGGCGTCGGTGCCGCACAGCGCGTCAAAGCCGTCCACTGGAACGTTGCCAAACAGATGGTATCAGCCTGGGTCCTCACCATTCCCTGCACAGCTGTTATGGGCGCCATTTCCTATGTAATTATTACATATGCTTTTTTAATGTTTGGATAAAGACATACCAAAAACAGTGACCTCAACTATGGGATCACTGTTTTTTATTGCCCTTCTTTTACTTCTGACAATACCGGCAATAATGGGTTCCTCTGCCGCCTTGTTTGACGTACGTAATGGGCGTACCGCAGTTCGGACAAGGTTTTCCTTCCCGGCCGTAGACATTGAGATTTTCTTGATTCTGCCCTTCTTTACCGCTGGCATTGACGAAGTTGATAATAGTCGTGCCGCCATAGGCAAGTCCTTCTTCTAAGACGGCGTGGATGGCGTTGCACAAGGCTTCTGTTTCCTTTTTCGTCACCTTATCACAGCGTCGGGAAGGACGTATCCCCGCCAGGAAGAGTGCTTCGTCGACGTAGATGTTACCGACGCCGGCAACGCAAGTCTGGTCCAGGAGGATGGCCTTGATACGCGTTTTGCGACGATGGATATAGTTCCACAAGTATTGTGGCGTAAAATCAGGACTAATGCCATCAGGACCTAAGGTATCATATCCTTTGATACCTGTCACAGCTCCGTCCGGGACAATCCAAAGACAGCCTAATGTACGGATGTCACCGTAGATAAGACGGCCTTTATCGAGGTGAAATACGATGCGGCTGAACCGGGGAAGGTCTTTTCCGTCATCGTCTTCATAGAGAAATCGTCCTGTCAGCCTGAGATGAGCCAGAATGCCCGAGTTGGCATTGAGGTGAAGAAAAAGGTATTTTCCTTTCCTTGTTATCTTCGTAAAGGTACACCCTGTGAGAGAGGCGGCAAACTCATCGGCATTTCTGTTTTTGATGAGGCGCGGCAAGAGGACATCGACGGAGACTATTTTTCTCCCCTTTACGACGTCATCTAAATAAGACCGCACCGTTTCGACTTCCGGCAATTCTGGCATTTATTTAGCTTCCTCCCAGTTCGTACCGCAATGGATATCAACCGTAAGGGGCACCGAAAGAGTTACGACATGCTCCATCTTATCCCGCAAGATTCCTTCTACTTCGTCCTTCTCGCTAGCCGGCACTTCCAGAACGAGTTCGTCATGGACCTGAACGAGAAGGCGCGTCTTCAAGTGGCGTGTTTCCAGTTCATCTTGAACGGCATTCATAGCCATTTTGATGATATCAGCTGCACTCCCTTGAATCGGCGTATTCATAGCAGTCCGTTCAGCGAAAGAGCGGCGCGTGAAATTCTTGCTATTGATATCAGGTAATGCCCTGATACGACCGAACATGGTCCGCGTCATTCCTTCTTCACGGGCTTCCTTGATGAGGCCGTCCATGTAGCCGTGGATAGCACTATAGCGGGCAAAATAGGACTCTATGTATTCTTTAGCCTGCTTGCGGCTGATGGAGATATTGCGGGATAGGCCAAAATCACTGATTCCATAAATGATGCCAAAATTGACGGCTTTTGCATGGGATCGCTGTTCTGGTGTAACTTCATCGAATGGAATGCCAAATACTTCCGATGCCGTCCGACGATGGATATCCTGTTCGTGCTTAAAGCCGTCGATCATGGTCGGATCCTGTGATAAATGGGCTAATAAACGCAATTCGATTTGTGAATAATCACCGGACATGATGTAGTCATATCCTTCACCGGGAATAAAGAGAGAGCGGATTTTCTTCCCCTGTTCCGTCCGGATAGGGATATTCTGTAAATTGGGATCTGAACTGCTGAGACGTCCTGTAGCCGTGACCATCTGGTTGAACGACGTATAGATGCGACCGGTTTCACTTGAAATAAGAGGTTCTAACCCCTCGAGATATGTGGAAATAAGCTTCTTCAACGCTCTATATTGAATGATGGCTGGAATGATTGGGTGCGCCTGCTCTAGTTCTTCTAAGACCGATGAATCGGTGGAATAGCCCGTTTTCGTCTTCTTGATGACAGGAAGGCCCAGTGTTTCGAATAAGACGACGCCGAGCTGTTTCGTCGAATTAATATTAAAGGTATCGCCTGCCATGTCATAAATGGATTGCTCCAATTCATCAGCCTGTTTCGAAAGATGTGCCTTCATTTCTTCCAGTCTGTCTCTATCGACAGTGAAACCATTCATTTCCATAACAGCCAGCGTATGGATGAGGGGCAATTCAATGGATTCATAGAGATCCATAAGGCCCATTGTCTGCAGGCTTTCTTCTTCTAAGGGCCATAGCGCTAAGGCAAAGGATGCATCCTGAGCCGTCCTGTGTTCCTCATCTTCGCCTGTTTCCATGAGAGAAACGCCAAATTTCTCTGAAAGGTATGACAGCCCATACGTCGTTCTTGTCGGATCCAGTAGGTAGGCCCCCAGCGTAATATCTTTAATGGGAATCCGTTCTGACACATATGCCGATGCCACTTTGATGAGACGCTTGCCAGTAGAGGTAATGACGCATTGGCAGGAAGGCAATGCACCTAAATAGTCTCCCATCTGTTCTCGGGGTATGATAACGACACCTTTTTCCGTAGCCATAGCAAGAGACGTAAGGACTGGTACGGGAACAGCCTGTTCAAAACGTCCTTCTACTGCGACAACCTTTCCTTTCAAATCAGCAGGTGCAATATCTTCTGTCGTGACATAGATAATAGGCGACTCTTCTTGTGATGACTCCGTTGCAATCGCAGAAAATCGGTCAAAAGACGACAGCTTTTCCAGGAGCTTTTTAAATCCCAGACGCTGGAATAATGGAACGACTTCTTCATTCCGCGGCTGTGGGAGGAATTGTTCCAAGCAATACGTAATGGGGACATCCGTCTTAATAGTCGCCAGTTTTTTACTCAGCATGGCCAGTTCCCGGTTATCATAGAGCTTTTCCTTTAACTTCCCTTTTACGTCATCTAAGTGGTCGTAGACACCTTCTACTGTATCGTACTGGGAAAGTAGCTTTAATGCCGTCTTTTCGCCTACACCGGGGACTCCTGGGATGTTATCGGCTGTATCACCCATAAGCGCCTTCATATCGATAACCTGGCTTGGCGTATAGCCATATTCGTCTTTCATGACTTCTGGCGTCACAGCCAGCATGTTCGTGATTCCCTTCTTTGTCAGTTCCACTGTAATGGCATCATCAACGAGCTGCAACGCATCGCGATCACCTGTAACAATGTGGACGTCAAGGTTATCCTTTTCCACGCCTTTGGCAACGGTGCCGATGATATCATCGCCTTCGTATCCTTCCATTTCTAGGACGTGGATGCCTAAACACGAAAGGACCTCCCGTATCAACGAAAACTGAGGGCGCAGCTCATCTGGAGCCGGCTTGCGCGTCGCCTTATAGCCGTCGAACAAGTCATTCCTGAAGGTATGTTTATCTTTGTCGAAGGCAACGGCAATATATTGCGGATCCAGTTCTTCATACAATTTTAAGAGCATATTCAAAAAACCATAGACGGCATTGGTATAATTTCCCTGACTATCCGTCAAGACAGGAATTGCGTAGAAAGCACGATAGAGTAGACTACTCCCGTCAATGATGATAATTCGTTCTTTCATAATATATGTATATCCTTTCTCGTCTCGTTACTGAATAAAGGACCGGACAATATTGAAGACGATATAAATGACAGCAGCCCCTAAGAGATATGGCAGCGCTAATAAGAGCAACCCTAAAGCACTGACGACGATGAGGGCGGCTACGAAAATAATGAACCCAATGGCGAGCTTAATGCGCAACGGCAACCCTTTCTTGAAATACACATGGACTTCTTCGCCACCTTCTCTATCAAGGGATTGTGATTTATCGTATACCGTTCCATCTTCATTGATGGTCTGGCCATGAAAACTATCCCGTTCTTCACTGGACATGACTTTTGCATCTTGTGATGCTGCTTGATGGCATGTTTCACAAAGTCCGTCTGGATAGATTGCTTCGTTATTACAATTCCGACATTTCATGATATTCCTCCGTAACGTCAATAAATTCGGACGATATTTTCCGTAATCTTTATTATACCATACTCTGTACATTCCGTCCCTGCACAGACCGAGCCGGACACACCAAAAAAAGGAACAGGCCCTATATAGAGTCTGTTCCTTCGTACTACATACATATATCAGTCCGACTGCAAGGCTTCATGGATCATGTGCAGGACCTGATCATGGCCTTCCTGCTTGAGTGAAGAATATGCAATTGGCGGGAATATTGTCGGAAAGAGGCGTTTGATCTGTGCCAGGTTCTTATGTTGTTCATTTCGCTTCAGCTTATCCGCTTTCGTACCGATGATTTGAAGCGGGACTTCATTGTCAACGAGCCAATGGTATGCTTCTTCATCGATGGCAAGGCCAGGATGACGCAAATCGATGAGGAGGAACAACAGGCTAAGACGTGGTGACGCTGTTATATATTCGCCGATGAAATTACCCCAGAGATGGCGATTTTTACCTCCTGTTTTGGCAAAGCCATAGCCAGGGAGATCGACAAAATAAAGAGGTGTTTTCATCGTATGTTCTGTTGTTTTTTCCTGCAACGTAACGCCATAATAGTTTAACGTCTGTGTCTTACCAGGAGAGCCGCTGACACGGGCCAGACCGCGATGACGGCATAAAGAGTTAATTAAACTCGACTTTCCTACATTGGAGCGACCGAGAAAGGCAATTTCTGGCAAGTCTCCTTCTGGATATTGGCTTGTATTGACGGCTGACGCAACGTAGGCGGGGTTGATGATTTGCAGCGTACCGTGTGCGGTCATGACTTCACCAGAGCTTCGCGCAGCACTTCATCCATGTGGTGAACGAAGACAAAGGACACGTCATCCTTGACACTTTGCGGTACTTGTACCATGTCGCGCTTATTTTCTTCAGGGAGGAGAATTTTTTTGATGCCTGACCGATGAGCTGCAATGACCTTTTCCTTAATTCCGCCTACAGGAAGAACGTTGCCACGTAATGTAATTTCACCGGTCATAGCAAGATCATGATGGACTTTTCGTCCTGTAAGAGCCGATGCAATAGCCGTCGCCATGGTAATACCAGCAGACGGACCATCTTTAGGAACAGCTCCTTCCGGCAAGTGAATGTGAATATCCGTCGTCGTGTAGAAATCGTCTGCCAGGCCCAGTTCATGTGCCCGGCTGCGAATATACGTCATCCCTGCTTCAGCCGATTCTTTCATGACATCGCCTAGTTGACCGGTCAGGATGAGGTTTCCCTTTCCTTTTAAACAAGCCACTTCTGTATCGAGGATTTCGCCACCGACCTGGGTCCAGGCAAGGCCTGTAACACGACCGACTTCATCATCTTTGGAAATCTTCGTAGGCAGGAATTTAACAGGTCCTAAGAGGGTTTCCAAATTTTTCATGCTCACCGTCAACGGATGATCCGGATTAAGGTAATAGGATTTTACGATTTTCCGGCACACCTTACCGATTGTTTTTTCAAGGGTACGAACACCGGATTCGCGGGTATAATCCTGGATGATATGGCGCAGTACCGTCGCTGAAAACTTTGCCATATACGACGTAAGTCCATTCTGTTTAAGCTGTTTCGGGACGAGATAGCGTTTGGCAATTTCCAGTTTTTCTTCTTCTGTATAGCTGGAGAACTCGATGATTTCCATTCGGTCTAGCAAGGGCCGCGGAATATCACTGATGACATTGGCCGTCGTAATCCAGAATACCTTCGATAAATCAAAGGGGATTTCAATGAAGTGGTCACTAAAGGTATTGTTTTGTTCCGGATCCAACACTTCCAGGAGTGCTGACGACGGGTCGCCGCGCAGGTCCGACGTCATCTTATCAATTTCATCGAGAAGGAAAACCGGATTCTTTGTACCAGCCTGTTTTATACCTGAAATGATACGCCCTGGCAATGCTCCTATATAGGTGCGGCGATGACCACGGATTTCCGCTTCATCACGGACACCACCTAAAGAAATACGAACGTATTCCCGATTCATCGCTTTGGCAATGGAACGGGCAATGCTCGTCTTACCGGTTCCGGGAGGGCCAACGAAGCACAAAATCGGTCCTTTCGTGCTTTTAGACATGAGACGAACTGCCAGGTATTCGATAATACGATCTTTTACTTCTTTCAAGCCGTAATGATCTTCGTCTAAAATGGTCTGCGCTTCTTTAAGATCAAGACGGTCTTTAGACTGCTTGGACCATGGCAATGCCAGAACCCAGTCAAGGTAGGTCATGATAATAGCCGATTCCTGCATCATAGGCGGCATCGAATTGAGCCGGCTTATTTCCTTGTCTACCACTTCTTTTACGTGTGTAGGAAGTTTCAGCTTGGCGACTTTATCACGCATCTTCTGAATTTCTTCGTCTCTGTCATAGCTATCTCCTAATTCGTTGTGAATAGCTTTTATCTTTTCACGAAGATAGTATTCTTTTTGCTGCTGGTCCATGGCACCACGAACCTGATTATTCAGCTTTGCTTCAATCTTAGCTATATCTACTTCCATATCGAGGAGGGAGCAGACATGACGCATGCGAAGACGTACATCAATATATTCCAGTATGCCCTGCATGGCTGCTGTAGCAATGGGAAGCTGTGATGCGATGTAATCCGTCAGGACACTGCGATTTTGAATGGTTCCCACCTTTTCACGCACTTCTTCCTGATTTTTCAGTTTATCCAGCCAGTTATAGAAGCGTTTCGTCATAACGCGACTTAATGCAATATCTTCATTTTCTCCCGCATCGCATGAGGGCTGTTTTACGACTGCCACTTCTATGTAGTCGTCTTTTACAGAAAATCCGTTAATAGAAACGCGGTCTAACCCGGTCACCATAATGCGAACAATACCACCGGGAAGGCGAAGAAGTTGTTCAATGCGGACGAGCGTACCAATCTGATATACATCATCAATCGTCGGATTTTCTACTTCTGGATTAAGCTGGCAAGACACGACGAGAAGTCGATCGTGTTCCATGGCGTAATTTACGGCACCAAGGGACATTTCTCTGCCAATATCTATTTTTTCATATAATTCTGGAAATACGACCATGTCCCGCAACGGAACAAAGGGTAATGCCAAAATCGAGTTATCTTCCATATTCAATCACCTGCTTTAGGTCTTAAAATTCACTGAATTGGTATTCTTATATGGAAAAATAAAACTCATTTCCTACGGTGAAGAAATGAGTTTTATTGTAAACCACTTTACTCTGCGTCTTCCCTGATTAACGTCGGTTCCGCACCTTTTGTCACGCAATCTGCTGTAATAATGCATTCCTTCAGATTATCTGCACTAGGAGCATCAAACATGACATTCAGCATGATATGTTCGATAATGGAACGAAGTCCACGGGCACCCGTATTGCGCCGCAATGCTTCCTTGGCAATGGCCCGCAAGGCGTCTTCTTCAAACGTCAGCTTGACGTCATCCATGGCCATCATCTTTTCATACTGCTTGACGAGTGCATTCTTAGGCTCTGTCAGAATATGAACCATCGCGTCTTCGTCAAGAGGATCCAACGTCGTCAAAATCGGAAGTCGGCCAATTAATTCTGGAATAAGGCCGAACTTTTGTAAATCTGCAGGAATAATTTCCTGTAAGAGAGATTTGATAGTCCGTTCATCTTTGGAATGGATATCTGCACCAAATCCCATATTCTTGTCAGACGTACGGTTCCGGATAGCTTTATCAATGCCATCAAAGGCACCGCCACAAATGAACAAGATATTCGTCGTATCGATTTGGATCATTTCCTGCTGAGGATGTTTTCTTCCACCTTGCGGCGGTACAGAAGCCACTGTTCCTTCTACAATCTTTAACAGAGCTTGCTGGACACCTTCACCGGAAACGTCACGAGTAATAGAAGGATTTTCAGACTTTCTTGCTATCTTATCGATTTCATCAATATAGACGATGCCACGTTCAGCGCGGGCAATGTCGTAATCGGCTGCCTGAATAAGCTTCAACAGGCAGTTTTCTACGTCTTCACCTACATAGCCTGCTTCCGTAAGACTCGTCGCATCGGCAATGGCAATGGGCACGTCAAGGATACGTGCCAAGGTCTGTGCAAGGAGGGTTTTACCACTCCCTGTAGGACCTACCATGACGATATTCGATTTCTGCAATTCTACGTCATCATCTTCATCTTTTTTGTAATTCGACTGAAGCCGCTTGTAATGATTATATACGGCAACGGATAACGTTTTTTTTGCTTCTTCCTGACCGATGACATAGGCATCGAGGGTTTTCTTGATTTCATGAGGTGTCGGCAATTCCTTCAAATCGAATTCGGGAACTTCCGCTTCCCGTTCCTCTTCTAAGATGGAATGGGCTACTTCGATACACTGATCGCAAATGTAGACACCTGGACCGGAAATCAATTTATCCACTTCATTGCGGGTACGACCGCAAAAACTACATCTCGGTTCTTCTTGTCTTCCTGCCACGTAAACCTCCTAGGTCACCACTACTTAGTCACAACATCATCCGTCTGGACAGGACGAGTCAGGATTTCATCAATAAGGCCATAGGCCTTTGCTTCTTCAGCAGTCATAAAATTATCCCGTTCCGTATCCTTCTGGATGGTTTTGACAGGCTGACCAGTATGCTTTGCTAATAACCCATTTAACTCTTTGCGCATACGCAAGATTTCACGGGCATGGATTTCAATTTCTGTTGCCTGACCCTGTACGCCGCCTAAAGGCTGATGGATCATGATCTGCGAATGAGGCAGGGCAAAGCGTTTTCCTTTTGCGCCAGCTGTCAACAAGACTGATGCCATACTGGCAGCAGAGCCGACACAAATGGTCGAAACATCAGGCTTGATATACTGCATCGTATCGTAAATAGCCATACCGGCAGTGACGACACCACCGGGGCTATTGATATACAAATGGATATCCTTATCAGGATTTTCAGCTTCTAAGAACAGGAGCTGGGCAATAACGATGTTGGATGTCGTATCATCAATGGGGCCACCTAAGAAAATAATGCGGTCCTTTAAAAGGCGGGAGTAAATATCATAACTGCGTTCGCCCATACTGGATTGTTCGACTACCATCGGAACATATGCCATTTTCATTATAACACCTCCGGATTATGCTTCCGGTGCTTTTTCTACCTTTTCGACTACTACGTCGTCTTTTTTATCAGTATCTGCATTCGTGTCTACAGCATTGCGCAAGATAAAGCTTGCTGCTTTCTTACGACCTACAGACTGGACAAGCATCGGAACGCGTCTTTCTTTGAGAATAATCTTATACACTTCTTTCGGATCTGCGCCGAAATTACGGGCCATCGTAAAGATTTCGCCCTGAAGGTCCATATCGTTGACTTCGATATTTTCGTCTTTTGCAATAGCTTCCATGACGAGGTCCATCTTTACGTTATCCGTTGCAGGCTGTTTATACTGTTCTTTCAATTTATCCATGTCCAGACCAGCATACTTCATGTAATCGTCAAGGTTCATGTTCTGTGTTTCAAGACGCATGGACATTTCTTCGATCATCTGGTCGACTTTATCGTCAATCATGACCTGCGGAATATCGACAGATGCATTTTCGACAGCCTGTTTGAGGATTTCGTTATTGAACTTTTCGATAGCTTTGAAACGAGCCTGCGAAGTGAGGCGTTTCTTAATGTCAGCCTTCAATTCGTCAAGGTTTTCAAATTTACCGACTTCTTTAGCAAATTCGTCATCAATAGCCGGTACTTCACTGCGTTTTACGTCGTTGACTTTTACGGCAAATACAGCTTCTTTACCAGCCAAGCTCTTTTCGAAGTAATCTTCTGGGAACGGAACTTTGACGTCTTTTTCGTCACCAGCTTTTAAGCCAATGAGCTGGTCTTCAAAGCCAGGGATGAAGCTGCCAGAACCAATCTGGAGAGGATAGGATTTACCTTCGCCGCCTTCAAAAGCTTCACCATCAATGGTGCCTTTAAAGTCGATAATAGCAAAGTCATCTTTTGCGATTTCCGTGCCTTCAGGAGCTACGACGAGTTTAGAGTGGGCCTTCTGCATACGGGCCAATTCCTGAGAAATTTCTTCGTCTGTTACTTCACCAGCATCTTTAGCTGCTTTCAGGCCTTTATATTCGCCTAACGTAACTTCCGGTTTCTTTGTAAATGTTGCATCAAAGACAAAATCCTTGCCTGCTTCTTCACTCTTTACATCAATATCGGGCTGTGTAACCGGCGTGAGTTTCTGTTCATCCAATGCTTCATTGTAAGCTTTATTGATGATAGCTTCTTTGATTTCTTCTTTGACTGCGTCTTTGCCAAGGAAGCTTTCCAATATCATGCGCGGCGCTTTGCCTTTACGGAAGCCCGGAATATTCACTTTATTAGCGAGATTTTTTACAGCTGCGGCAGATGTCTTTTTTGCATCGGCTGCAGGCACTTCGATGTGCAGGGTTACGTTGTGCTGATCAACTTCATTAACTGTTACGTTCATTATTAGTATGTCCTCCTTATGGGCATGATACCCGTTGATTTATCTATAAAATACCATACTACGCTCTCCATAATAACACAATTTCCATCACTTGACAATGACAGAATAAGGGTTGCAATATCATGAACAGCGTCATATATGCAACCCTTATCAAAGTATTGTCAACGCGTAATATGGTTCATCCCGATGAAACAATCATTACCGAAGTTCACAGTGAAGTGTGTTCTTCAGTTCTTCTACTATATCTTTGATAGGACCTTCAATATCCTGATCCGTCAACGTACCTTCTTCTGAACGGAACTGGAGGGAATAGGCCAGACTCTTGAATCCTTGCGGGACCTGTTTTCCTTGATATAAATCAAATAGATAGACGCCTTCTAGATAGTCTCCGCCTTTTTCCTTGAGAACCGATACGATTTGTGAATTCTTCGTATCGATAGGAGCCAGGAATGCCAAATCACGATGAATTGCCGGGAATTTAGCAACTTTATGATAATCAGGCAGCAAGTTGATGTGTTTCAAAATGGCATTCAAATGGAGTTCAAAGATATATACCGGACCTTCTACATCATAGTTATCCAATGCTTTTGGATGAATTTCGCCAAAATCGCAAACGACCTTGCCGTCTTTGACGAAGCGGGCTGCTTTGCCAGGATGGAGCGGCGCAAAATCAGATACTTCCAAATCAGCCGTCACTCCAAGACCTTCCAGAATGGCTTCTACGATGCCTTTTACGTCATAGAAATCATATGCTTCTGCTTTATTGGGCCACTGGGAAACGGTGCGCTTGCCATATAAAAGACCTGAAACATATAGTTCCTGGTCAGGGAGCTCTGTCAAAGGTAATTGCTTCGGCTGATAAACCGGCGCTATTTCATAAATGGCAACGGATTCGTTTTTCACAGCCTGATTGCGCGCTAATACATCCATGAGAGTCGGCAATAAAGTTGTCCGCATCAGCGGAAAGTCTTCTGTAATCGGGTTCAAGATAGGAACGGCATTGTATACACTATCGTCTTCCTTGAAGAGAAGCTTCTTCAGCTGGTCAGGATGCATGAAGCTGAAGGTAACGGTTTCATTCAAGCCTGCGCTGCTCAAGATGGACGAAATCCGTTCCGTCACATCGAAAGTAAAGCCAGCTTCACCTTTTGAAATAGGTGTAACCGGGCGCGTAGACGGAATATGTTCATAGCCATATACGCGGGCGATTTCTTCTGCAATATCAGGCATTTCCGTGCAATCACCACGATAACTCGGTACAACAGCCGTTATAGTATCACCCTCTTTTTCGATGACGAACTGCAAGGCTTCCAGGATGTGGATCATGTCACCTTCGCTGATTTCTGTGCCTAAGAAACGATTAATTTGTGTGGCCGTAAAGGAAATACGGTGTGGGTCCTGTTTAACAGGATATACATCGACGACACCTTTTGCGACATCGCAGGCACCCATTTCCACGAGGAGCTGAGCACAACGGTTAATGGAGTTGATACAGCTATCCGAATCGAGGCCCCGTTCAAAACGGCCAGATGCTTCAGAGCGCAACCCCAGCATACGACCGGTATGGCGAATATTTGAGCCTTTGAAGGATGCACATTCAAGGATAACTGTCGACGTCGTATCCGTAATTTCCGAATTCATGCCACCCATGATACCGGCGACACAGACGCCTTTTGCTCATCGGCAATGACGAGCATGTTGTGTGTCAATTTACGTTCTACGCCATCGAGAGTTTCAAGAATTTCTCCTTCTTCAGCCCGACGAGCAATGAGGTGATGGCCTGTGACTTTATCATAATCATAGGCGTGAAGAGGAATCCCCAATTCAATCATGGTGTAGTTTGTTGCATCGACGATATTGTTGATGGGGCGGACACCTGATTTACGAAGGCGCTGCTGCATCCACATAGGAGACTTGCCGATTTTGACGTTGAGAAGAAGTCGTGCCGTATAGCGGCTACAAAGGTCTTCGTCGGCAATGGATACGTTTACTTTTCCTTTTATGTCCGTATCACATTCCTTGACGTTGATTTCCGGGTACCGTGCAGTTTTGCCACTGAGGGCGGCAAATTCGCGGGACAACCCTACCATGGAGAAACAATCAGCACGGTTTGCCGTCAATTCATATTCATAGACGACATCACGGACCTGTAAGTAGTCAGCCGCGTCAACGCCAATGGGCGTGTCCGGCGGTAAAATCCAGATGCCTTCACGTTCTTCCGGCAAGAGGAGACTGTCGTCGAAACCGAATTCATGAGCCGAGCAGAACATGCCGTTCGATAAGACGCCACGCAACTTGGAACGCTTGATTTTTGTACCGCCTGGCAGATGTGCGCCATGGACGGCAACCGGAACAATCTGTCCGACGCGAACATTCGTCGCAGCTGTAACGATCTGGAGTTGTTCATCACCCATATCTACCTGGCAGACAACGAGCTTATCCGCATCAGGATGTTTTTCAATTTCGAGGATTTTGCCGGTAATGACTTTTTTGATTTCTGTTCCCCAATATTCGACTTGTTCAACGGGAATACCAGCAATGGTTAATGTATCTGCAAAGGCCTGCATATCTTGATTCATGTCGACGTCGACATAATCCTGCATCCATGTTAAAGAACTTTTCATGATCTTCTTACCTCCTGAGATTAGAACTGGTTTAAGAACCGCATATCATTTTCAAAGAAGAGACGCAAGTCATCTATACCATATTTCAGCATGGCAATACGTTCGACACCCATACCGAAGGCAAAACCGCTGACCTTTTCTGGATCATAGCCATTGAGTCGCAATACTTCCGGATGTACCATGCCACAGCCAAGGATTTCAAGCCATCCTGTATGTGAGCATACACGGCATCCTTTGCCACCACACATGACGCAGGAAATATCGACTTCTGCGCTCGGTTCCGTAAAGGGGAAATAGCTTGCCCTGAAGCGTACTTTCGTTTCTGGGCCGAAGATGTCGTGGAGGAAGTCTTCCAACATTCCCTTGAGGTCAGAGAAGCGAATATCCTTATCGATGATCATGCCTTCCATCTGATGGAATACAGGGGAATGCGTTGCATCATAGTCGCAGCGATATACCTTGCCTGGAGCAATGATCTTAAACGGTTCATTGGGTTTATGTGCTTGCAGCGTCCGCGCCTGCATCCCCGATGTATGAGTGCGGAGCAGGATATTTTCTGTAATATACATGGAATCCTGCATGTCCCGGGCCGGATGGTCTTCCGGCAAGTTAAGGCACTGGAAATTATAGTAGTCCGATTCAATATCCGTTCCTTCTATAATGGAAAATCCCATGCGGAGGAACGAATCTTCCATGAGGCGCAATGTCTTATGAAGGGGATGTTCATGTCCCATTACGGGTTTACGTCCAGGCAGGGTAATATCGACCGTTTCCGATTCAATTTTTTCAGCCAGTTCTTTTTCCTTTACTTCTTGCAGTTTGGCCTTCAACTGTTCTTCAATGGCAGACCGAGCCGTATTGACGAGCTGACCCACCTTTGGCCGTTCTTCCTTAGAAAGATTTTTCATTTCTTTCATGATTGCAGTCAGTTCACCTTTTTTGCCCAGGAACTTGACGCGGATATCTTGAACATCTTGAACGTGTTCCGTTTTAACGAGTTCTTCCGTGATGGCCTTTTTAATAGCCTCAATTTTTTCGCTAATCATGTACTCATTCCTCCTAGTATAAAAATAGACCTCCACCCCACAAGGGGCGAAGGTCTGTTTCGCGGTACCACCCTACGTATTACTCATGTATCCTGTAACGGGAATCCCCGTCATGCCTACTATCATTCAGCATGAAGCTCAGAAGTGAACGAATGAAGGTTCCGGCTCCAGGCTCTCAATCTACGGCCTGGGATCCCTGTAGGCGGATACGGTTCCATTCCCTCTTCATCATAGCCACAATTCTTATGTAGGTTTGCTATCTATTGTATCAGTAAAGCGTCTTGTTGGCAATAACTAATCGTTGAATCTGGTTCGTGCCTTCATAGATCTGCATGATTTTTGCATCACGCATATACTTTTCTACAGGATATTCTTTGATATATCCATAGCCGCCCATGACCTGTACGGCATCCGTCGTGACCTGCATAGCTACATCAGATGCATTACATTTTGCAATAGCAGCTTCACGAGAAAATTCCATGCCCTGATCTTTCATCCAACATGCGCGCTGTACGAGAAGACGGGCGCCTTCGACTTTCATAGCCATATCGGCAATCATCTGCTGTACCATCTGGAATGTGGCAATTGGCTTACCGAACTGTACGCGAACTTTAGCATATTCCATGCAGGCTTTAAAGGCTGCTTCTGCAATCCCAACGGAAATCGATCCAACAAAAGGACGAGCGGCATCAAGTGTTTCCATGGCAATACGGAACCCATGACCTTCACGACCTAAGCGATTTTCTACCGGGACAAAGCAATCCTGGAAAATAAGTTCTGTCGTATTCGATGCACGGATCCCCATTTTATTTTCTGCTTTGCCGACAGTAAAGCCCGGTGTACCACGACGCACGATGAACGCTGTTAATCCACGGATGCTCGGTGTTTTACGAGTATTGGCGAATACGACGAATACTTCTGCCAGGGCACCGTTTGTAATGAAACATTTCGTACCATTCAAGATATACCCTTTACCATCTTCTGTCTTCATAGCACGCGTAGAAACGGAGCCAGCGTCAGAACCTGTCCCCGGTTCCGTCAAGGCAAAAGCTGCCAGGTGGTCTTCGTTAATGATATCGAAATAGCGCTTTTTCTGATCATCATTGCCAGCAATAATGACAGGATACGAAGCCAACGCATTTGCTGCTACCGATGTAGCTACGCCTGCACATCCTTTAGCCAGTTCTTCATAAATGCCAGCAATGGTGATTGCATCGAGACCAGCGCCACCGAATTCTTCAGGAATTGCAACACCTAACAAGCCCTGAGCTGCTAATTTGTCAAGCAGGCCGTCGCGCATCTTACCTTGTTCGTCCATTTCCCCTGCATAGGGTTTGATTTCTTTTTCTACTAACTCACGAACAACCTTAATTATTTCCTTCTGCTCATCATTGAAAGCAAAATCCATAGTAATACCAACCTTCCCTTTGTTAACCAGTACGTATTGATGTGCCTTTTGTCAATCCTCGTACTTGCGTAGGATGTAAAAAGACGAACGCCCTTTGACAACGGCATTGCCGTCAGCATCCATCAAAGTCGCTTCCGCAACGATCGTACGTCCACCATGATGGATGACTTCACCGATACCGAGAAGCTGCTGGCCCGGATGGACGGGCCTGATATAATTCATGTTGATTTCCAGCGTGGTAACCTGATACCCCTTTGAACGACTTGCCATACCCATAAGGGTATCACAAAAGGCCGCCAAAATCCCGCCAGATGCAATTCCCCGATAGTTGCAAAGGTTTTCATGGATGTCAAAGACAACTCGTACCCAGCCTTCATCTACCTCGTCGATCTTACAGGGAAGATTTTTGAAGTACGGAATCTGAGATACGCCCTGACGTATATTATATACGCGGCGCTTTAAGATTTCCCGCTTATCTTCATTCATGCACGTCTCCCCCATCATCTGTGAATTCATACGCACCCGTTACGAAATACGACCCCTTTCCGTGGGCCAGATACCGATTTTGGTCATCGTAGAAATCACAGGTCACCACCATAGTCGTTCTACCGTTATGAAGAATTTTCGTTCTCCCTTCGATGATTGTATCCGTTAAGGCAGGCCGGAAATAATTCATTGCCAGATCCAATGTAAGGACGGCTTTACCTTTTGCAGCACAAGCCATTTCCATTGCGGAATCAGCCATGGAATAGAGCACGCCGCCATAAAGAGTCCCATTGGGGTTCTGCCACGTTGAACCTACATTGTGGAAGACCAACTCCGTATTATCCTCATCAGCTTTTAAGATGTGGAACTTCATGAATCGATCATAGGGATTACGCTGTAATTCCCGTTCCAGACGTTCTGTACTCATCTGTACCATCACGCATCAGCTCCCATACACTGTTGAAAATAAATACCTTTATATTTTACAATACTCCCTTCTAAACGTCAATATGCGAGTAAAGACTATGGATTGTGTCAAAAATCTTCTTTTTTGTCAATAGAAGGAAAAAGGACTATAGCAACGCTACAGTCCTTTTGACATGCCTGACCTGGTCTTTACCCCCACACTCGCCTGCTGGGACGTTCGCTCATAGATTGATTCCATCCCCCACTACTAGCCCTCTCGCCTTTGGCGGCAGGTCTTACTTCTAGGCCGCACTATGATCAGAGCTGCTTTGAACTCCTTACGTGGATCGCTTTGTCTGCGACTGACATCGACTTTCAACCACAGCACATGTCGTCGTTATTATACGGGGGACAGACCGTAGTTGTCAACGTTTTAAGAAAAAAAACAGACCCTCATGGAGAGCCTGTTTCGTCATACCCTGTTAGAATTTGTATCCCATACCGACCTGCCAGCCTTTGACATCATCGTCATAATTATTGACATCTACATCAGAACGTCGATACATGATATGGGCATCCCATTGCGGCGTAATATCATAGCCAACACCTACAGAATAGGTATTGACATCATCGCCGACGCCAACGCTGGCAAATCCCTGCCAACGGTCACCAATAGGAATCTGTCCCTTCAAACCAGCCTGTACGCCATAATAGTGGGCATCGCGATACGTATCTGCCTTGACATAGCTGACGCCGCCATAAGCTGCTACGTAAGGGCTCAGGCGATAGATTCCCAATACATAGTGTTCATTTACCTTATCACCGTCGTCACCTTTCGTATAATTGTTCACATACTGAAGGTCGAGGTTACGGTTAATCGTATAGGTTACATCACCACCGGAGAAGCGGCTATCTGCACTATGGCCGCCTTCCTTCTGGTCAAATCCATAGTTGATATTTGCCTTGAAATCACCAGGTTCGGGGTTTTTGTTAGGTGCTGCCATAGCAATGGAACTTACTGTAACAGCAGCGAGTAAAAAACCTAATAATACCTTTTTCTTCATATATAACACCTCCGGATTCTATGTCCTTGTCTGACAATCTATTCTACAACAGTTATATATATTATACATGGATAAGGATATTTTTTCAACAACGGCCACTGAGGAGTGTCTCTCCTGCGTCGATGACCTGATTGACAGTGATGACGGAAATCCCCTTATAATGTCCTTCTTTAATGATTTTTTTCATGCTCTTGCCTACTTCATACTGATTCGTCGATTCCAGTACGATAGCATCGTCCGTATAGGGACCATAGAACTTGGGATTACTCGGTCCATAGAGGGCTACGACAGGTACGTGCTGGCTGACAGCTACGTGCATAGGACCACTGTCATTCGTAATGAAGAGAGAGCATCTTTTTATCGCCGCTGCCAGTTCGCCTAACGAAAATTTTCCCGTTGCGATAACGGGTTTTTCCGTCATAGCCTTCGTTGCATCATGTACCATATCCAGATCCATAGTACCGCCAAAGAACACGCATCTATACCCTTGCTGGCTGAAATAATCGGCGACGTACGCAAAGCGTTTCGGTGGCCACCGTTTCTGCGGCACAGCGCTCCCAATATTGAAGCCGATAAGCTTCGTATCTGGTGAAACGCCGTTTTCTTTATAAAAGGCGTCGGCCTTTTGCTCCCATTCAGGGCACGTTTCAAATTGCAGTCCATCGTTGCGACGATCCTCAATACCAAGCTGGCACAGCACATCGACGTACATATCGGCCGCATGGAGATGGATTCTATCCAGTCGGGTATAGCGGTCCATAAAGGGCCTGAATAAAAAATGGCTCATGCCATCAAATTCTTTTGCTTGAATTACCGTCGCTAAAAAACTCGTCCGTTCATTCGGATGAAGATTGATGAGCACATCGTAATGATTTTCATGGAGCTTTCTGCCAATGCGCCATAACGCTCCAACGGAATTGTCCTTCCCTTTTTTATCGACTGTGACGAGATGGTCAATATTGGGGTTATATAACATGACATCTTTCAATTTCTCATCGACGACCAGGGTAATCTCTGATCCCTGCGTATGGCGACGCAGTACCTGAAGAAATGGCGAAATAAGGATCAAATCGCCAAGATGCATGAGGAACGTCACAATGATTTTCTTATTTCGTAAATTGATCAAGTCGTCACCTTCTTCCATGCTGTCATGGCTACATTACATACGGAATCCACTGAAATCTGAGCCATGCAATCGGGATCATCTACCAGAGGATGTTCCGGCGTAGCTTTTGCCGTCGGCGATAGTATCATATGGATATAGGAACTATCAGCACCACCATAAGGACCTGTCCTATCAGGTGACGTCGGTCCAAACAGGGCAATGAGTTCTTTCTTCAAGGCATTTGCAATATGAAGAGGCCCCGTATCGGCACTGATATACACCGCTCCTAATGAAATCGCAGCCATGAGCTCTTTTAGCGTCGTCTTTCCTGTAAAATCATGAAGCAGCGGCGACTCTACACCTTTTAAAATGGTGTTTCCTTTTTCCATGTCATCACGGCTGCCAAGGAGAACGATCGGTATCCCTTCTGCCACAAGTCGGCGGCATAACCCGATCCAATACGCCACAGGCCATTCCTTTACATCCCACCGTGCGCCAGGCACGATGGCAATATACGGGCCTTCAAGGCCTTCCTGCCGAAATCGCTCTTTCATGGTCCTTTCGTCATTTTCCAACGAAGGAAGGGGAAATTGGATCTGTCTCTTATACACATCTGACGCTGCCGACGATCGCATAAGTGTAGA